>Ga0123334_1005659_pt1 | contig 11971 bp, 9 predicted proteins | sample BiotimSIPDNA_FD_89706 | JGI IMG/M metagenome (GOLD analysis project Ga0123334, IMG submission 89706) | Anaerobic biogas reactor microbial communites from Washington, USA - Biogas_R1 time_0 SIP DNA | ecosystem: Engineered > Bioreactor > Anaerobic > Unclassified | place: Washington, USA | collected... | reverse complement strand
CTTAGCGTTAACTGCTCTTAACAGGTTCTCCGGCAGTGTGCGGGCAATGGCGGTCAATACAAGAAAGAGCCGGTCGGCACTTCTGGTTATTTGCCTTTGTTTCCTTGCCATATACTACTTCATCGCATTTGATTTTCCGGGGTACTGCAGCGTCCTGGCTGTCCCATATCAAATATTGCAGGCGCTGGAGTATCTGACAAAGAACAGTTATGTTTTTTTGATCCCGGGCATATTCCTTTATTGTGGTTTCGGGGGCAGCTTTTATGGAGCTTGGCGGCGGCCAGGTGTTCGCTGCCGCAACACAAGAGCAGGCGAACCGAATAATTGCTCTTTTAGAATCCCGGGATATGAATGACTTTGTACAGAACCCGCAGCAGCTGGCAGCGGAGCCGGCTCCGGATATGAATCCCTTACATCCCCCCACTTATTTGAGATCGACCTGAGCGAATAAGTGCGTTGGTAAATCGTCATATTCCGAAACTATTACTGATCCGCAGGAGCGGCACCACAGACAAGTTGACCGATCCCAGGCGCCTCGCGGGTACGCGGAAACGAAACGGCAGGCCCCAGGCTTAAAAAAGACAGCTCCTCATTCTGATGTACGGAATTGTATTTATTGGCGAATTGCGGTAGACTGATGTCAGATTCTTTTGCGGTTTTTCAAGGTGGATCCGCGTTTCAGCACCGGCAAAACCGATAAAATCATAAAAAGGAAGATCGTGAAATAATGATTATCGTTTATGAATCGAAAACAGGGTTTACAAAAAAATACGCCGAAATGCTCTCAGAAAAAACCGGCCTCGGCATCTGCAGCACCAAAGAACTTTCTAAGGCGCATGAAGCGGAAGATATTGTCTTCCTCGGCTGGATATCCGCAGGCAGGATCAAAGGACTCAATAAGGTCATCGGCAAATTTCCTGTCAAAGCGGTCTGTGCCAGCGGGACCGGGCAAAAAGCCGAACCGGACGAAGATACGTTTACGAAGAGAAACCGTATAAAAGGAATGCCGTTCTTTTACCTTCGCGGGGGCTGCCTGCCTCTTTCACAGATAAAAGGTTTCGACAAGCTCGCTCTTTCTCTTTTCCTGAAAATGCTCAGATCGAAAAAAGATCCGTCTTACGCAGAAGCAATCAGCAACATAGAAAACGGGTGTGACTATGTTAACGAGGAAAACCTCGCCCCTGTGATCGAGTGGGTCAAAGGCCGCATCAACAGATCCGCCGACACAAACTTATGATATTAACCATAATGTTTCAGAGTACAGTTTTCTAACGACAATTACCGGTTTCAGACGCGTATGTGTTCAAATGCCCCTGCCGCGGAAAGGTGTTCCGGGCAGGGGCATCGTCTTTATACAGGGGTACGGTCTACAGTTTGCCGGCCAGCGCGAATATCCTGCCGCGCAGGTCGTCGAGCGAGCCGTCGTTGAGCAGCTCGAGGTCCGGCACGCTGCCGTCCAGCGCCGTCTCGGACAGGTGGCGCTGCTGTTCGGGCGTCAGCCCGTTGTCAAAGTCCGGGCGGATGACGCGCACGTGCGTCACGTCGAACCCCCTGCTCACAAAGCACTCTATCTCGTTCGGGAAGCGGCAGTCGGGGATTATGACGCGGTCCCACTGGTCGCTGAACATCTCCAGTACCTCGCACACAAAGTTCACCCAGAAATCAGGTTTCTGCTTTCTTACGACGTCCGTGCCGACGTACTGCAGCAGCGAGCGGCCCTTTTCATCCTTTTTTCCGTCCCAGCCGAAATATTTCTCGCAAATAAACTTTACCAGATCCCCGTAATGCGCAATAAGCACGCGCCTGCCCTCAAGCTCCAGCGCTTCTTTCATGAATATCGCGGACGTGTCCTTGCCGTGCTGAGCTTTCCCGGAGATCAAAATGACTTTCATAACTACACCTCTAAACTAAACGCTGCCTGCGGGTTTTCTTGCCTGTACCAACATTATACCACAGGGAACCGCATTTTTCACAGGGTTTTACGCCTCGGGAGCGGCCTGAGGGAGGCCCTCGCAGTCAAAAGAGGGGATAAATCCGAGCCCCGAGGAGCTCACGTCCTGCGTGAAGCCGTTCACGACTCCGAGGTCAACGGCGTAATCGACGAGCCTTTCGTACTCCCTCGCGCGAACGCGCCTTTTAAGCTCGGGGAACCGCTCAAGATCGCCAAAAGGCGTGTACTGGCTCATTATGCTGATATAGACGCTTTCGCCGTACTCGCTATGCAGGTACTCTATGACCTTTTTCGCGTCTGAAAGGCAGCCGGGCAGCAGCAGGACGCGCACAATGACCCCGCTCGTCACCATGCCGTCCGCATCGAATACGGGGCGGGGCGAAATATCCGCCATTTTCGCTATGGCCGCTTTGGCGCGCTCCGCGTAGTCCGGCGCCGAGCAGTAGCGCTGCGATATTTCCGGGGACATGAATTTGAAATCCGGCAGAAATACGCTCACGCGCCCCCGGAGCCGCTCGAGTGTGCCGGGCAGTTCGTACCCGCCCGAGTTCCAGACGGCGGGGACTGTGAGCCCCCTTGCCCGGGCGTCGTCGAGGGCCGCGGCGACCGCCGGAGTGAAGTGTGTGGGCGTTACGAGGTTTATATTGTGCGCGCCTTTTTCCTGCAAACTCAAAAATACGTCCGCGAGCTGCCGCGGGCCGAGGGCCGCCCCTTTCACGCGGTGCGAGATCCCGCCGTTCTGGCAAAAGACGCACCGCAGGCAGCACCCCGAAAAAAACACGGTGCCCGAACCCCTGCTGCCCGAGATGCAGGGCTCCTCCCACTCGTGGAGCGAGGCGCGGGCCGCGACGGGCGTCTCCCCCGCGCCGCAGAAACCGGTCTCGCCCAGGTCGCGCCTCGCTCCGCAGAGCCGGGGGCACAGCAGGCAGGGGCCGCTCATTTTACCCCCGTTTTTTTCATGCCGAGCCATACCATCAGCGCCGCGCAGTCGGCGGGGCTGACGCCGCTTATGCGCGAAGCCTGGCCGAGGTTCTGCGGCCTTATTTTGTCGAGCTTCTGGCGCGCCTCGGTGCGCAGTCCTGTCACCGAGAAATAGTCTATATCCTCAGGCAGCTCCCTGCTCTCAAGGCGGCGCATCTCATCGATCTGGCGCGCCTGGCGGGCTATATAGCCCTCGTATTTTATCCTTATTTCGACCTGCTCCCTGACGAGCCTGTCAAGTTCGGGCCTCCCCGGGTCGAAGGGCGCGAGACAGTCGTACCCGAGCTCCGGCCTGCGTATCAGCTCCGCCAGACTGGCTCCGCCCGACACGGGGGAGCTGCCGCGGCTCGCGAGCAGCCCGTTGAGCTCATCCGTCGCCGGGAGCCACGTCTTCTTCACCCGCTCTATCTCGGCCTCTACCCGGGCGTATTTTGCTTTTACCGCCTCGTATCTCTCTTTCGGCACGAGCCCCAGCTCGAAGCCGCGGCCTGTCAGGCGCTCGTCGGCGTTGTCCTGCCTGAGTACCAGCCGGTACTCCGTGCGCGAGGTCATCATGCGGTAGGGCTCGTTCGTCCCCTTTGTTACGAGGTCGTCTATGAGGGCGCCGATATAGCCCTCGCTGCGGTCCACAATGAACTCCCCCCTGCCGCTCAGGCGCAGCGCCGCGTTTATGCCCGCTATCAGGCCCTGGGCCGCGGCCTCCTCGTACCCCGAGGAACCGTTGAACTGCCCGGCCCCGTAGAGGCCCGCGATCTTCTTCGTCTCGAGCGTAGCCTTCAGCTCGAGGGGGTCCACACATTCGTACTCTATGGCGTACGCGGGGCGTATCATCTCGGCGCGCTCCAGCCCCGCCACGGTGCGCAGCATCTCGAGCTGCACATCCTCGGGCAGCGAGGAGGAGAAGCCCTGCACGTACAGCTCGTCCGTATTGAGCCCGCAGGGCTCTATAAACAGCTGGTGGCGCTTGCGGTCCGCGAAGCGCACGACCTTGTCCTCTATCGACGGGCAGTAGCGCGCCCCGACGCCCTTTATATCGCCGGAGAACAGGGGCGACCTGTGGAGGTTTGCGCGGATGATGTCGTGCGTCCTCTCGTTCGTGTACGTCAGGTAGCAGACGGCGTCGTTCCGGGCGACGTGTTCCGTATCAAAGGAGAACGGCACCGGCTCCCCGTCCGCGTACTGCGGCTCCATCTTTGAAAAATCCACGCTCCGCCTGTTTATGCGCGGCGGCGTGCCTGTCTTGAACCGGCGCAGGCAGAGCCCCAGGGCCGCAAGAGAGCGATAGAGCTCCGTCGATGCAAACATACCGTCCGGTCCGCCCTCGTAGGAGCAGGACCCGATGACTATGCGCCCACCGAGATAAGTACCCGTGCATACTATGGCGGCCCCGCACCTGTAAACGGCGCCGAGCCTCGTCGTGACGGAGCATACGCGCCCGTCCTCGACGACTATGTCGACTATCTCCGCCTGTTTCAGGTCCAGCCGCGGCTCACGCTCCAGCAGCTGCTTCATCAGCTCCTGATAGAGCCGCCTGTCGGCCTGGGCTCGCAGCGAGCGCACCGCGGGACCTTTGCCGGTGTTGAGCATCCTGTACTGTATGCAAGCCCTGTCCGCGATCTTCGCCATACAGCCTCCGAGGGCGTCAATCTCGCGAACAAGGTGGCCCTTGCCCGTGCCTCCGACGGCCGGGTTGCAGGGCATGTTCCCGACGGCGTCCGCGTTTATCGTGAAGCACACCGTCCTCATGCCGAGGCGCGCGGCGGCGACTGCCGCCTCTATCCCGGCGTGCCCCGCCCCGATCACAGCAACGTCGTATTCACCCGCATTGTACAGCTGAGTCCCTTGTGTCATCGTAAGTGTTCTCCGGTACGGATTCGTTATCGCCCCAGCACTTGTTCAACATCCTGCGAAATTCGCTCGCTGCGCGGTAGAGCGCTTCCTGTTCTTTGGGCGAGAGCTTCATAACTATCTCAAGATGTTTCGATTCCGTGCGGCGGCAGTGCTCCTCGAGCGCCTCGCGGCCCTCGGGGGTCGCCTCTATATATATAGTCCTGCGGTCGCGCTGCTTGTTGAATCGGTGCAGCATCCCCCGCTGGACAAGCGTGTCTATAAAGCGCGTAAGCTGCTGTTTTGACATGTCCATCCTGGACGCGATCTCGTGCATCGGCAGCGGCCCGCAGGAAGCTATGATGGCCATCGCTTTGCTCTGCAGCTGCGTGAAAATGCCGTCCTCCGAGCGCTCGATGCTCCTTATGAATTTCTCATGTATTATCGGAAGACATTTGAGTATCTCCGACACTGCAAGTTCGGAGACCGATTTTGTTGTGACCGGGTCGCCTGAAAGGCTCCGAGCCATACCCATGGTTTGCGTTCCTCCTGTATCGATTAGTAAAGCTTGTTTTATCATTCCGCTCTATTATAATACCGTTTTTGTTAATTGCAAGACAAAAAATTCCCCGTGGGCCCGCCCGGCCGCGGAAAATTCGGCAGGACGCGGCGTGCGCTGCCGCGGCAAAAAAACGTCGCGCACACTCTCAATTTGGATATTGACAAACGGGACATTCTTTGTTAACATGATGTTCGCGCCGCAAGACGGCCACTTGTTGCTTGAATGCTGGTGTAGCTCAGTCGGTAGAGCAGCTGATTTGTAATCAGCAGGTCGGGGGTTCAAGTCCGTCCACCAGCTCCACTTTCTGACTGCACTGTCAATTGAATATGGGGGAATTCCCGAGCGGCCAAAGGGGGCAGACTGTAAATCTGTTGTCAGTGACTTCGGTGGTTCGAATCCACCTTCCCCCACCAGAAAAACTCCTGATGCAGAGCATCAGGAGTTTTTCAGTTCTATTCGCCTTCGGCGAGTGGTATTGCTGCGCTGTGATATTCGGCTATGCCGAGTGATATGCGCTGTGCGCGTTTCGGAGCGAATAGAATACCACGCCGGCTCAGCCGGCATATCACTCTCAATTGTGTTACTGCTGCGCTGCGTTATTCGGCTATGCCGAGTGATATGCACTGCGCGCGTTTCGGAGCGAATAGAATACCACGCCGGCTCAGCCGGCATATCACTCTCAATTGTGTTACTGCTGCGCTGCGTTATTCGGCCATGCCGAGTGATATGCGCTGCGCGCGTTTCGGAGCGAATAGAATACCACGCCGGCGGCGATCGCATATCCCTTGTAATTTTAGTCCGTTTCAGATATGCTGCAAACAGTGAGGTGGTTTTCAAGGCCGACAGTATACTTCGGGAAAAATCAAAAGAGTTTGCAAAGCAGATTATTATCCTTTGCAGGGATGTGAAATCAAATCGGAGGGAATCCGTGCTTACAAACCAGCTCCTGCGCTCCGGCACTTCTATCGGAGCAAACATCCACGAAGCACAGTATGCTCAGGGCAAAAAAGATTTCATATCGAAGCTCGAGATCGCACAAAAGGAATGCTACGAAACAGAATACTGGCTTGAACTACTGCATGGGACGGGATATATCCCTGATGAACGGTACAAGCCTCTTCAAAATTCCTGCGGCTCTATCCGGCGTATACTTATCGCCTCTCTCAACACTGCAAAGGGAACGGGCGATTTCCCTAAAACAGCTCGATAACCCCGGCACCCCTGTGTCCGTGCTGACAGTAAATACCCGATGTTAGAGCTCTGATCCCCCCTGTTGCGAAAGTTGCCCATCTTTGAAGATATCATCATGTTCTATCGCCCTGCAAATATGCGGGCGCGATGCAAGACATTAACGTTATGCATCGCGCCCGCTTTCAAGCTGTGTCCGATTATCATCTGCTTTTTAAAGCAGCGATCCGGCCGAGTGCCTGAAAACGCCGGATCGCCGCATATTCGTCATTTGCCGCTTCGGTTCTTCATTTTATTAAGTGTCAGATCTTTTACGACTTCGCCGGCTATGATCAAACCTGCGACGGAGGGCACAAACGCGGTAGAGCCGGGTATGTCTCTGCGCTCCGTGCATTTTCTTGCGGTCCCCGGAGGGCATATACATTGCTGTCTGCAGCTGATCGACATGTCCTCCGGCGGTCTTGTCGGTATCTCTCTGGAATAAACGACTTTCAGTGCCCGGATGCCCCGCTTTCTGCATTCCCGGCGCATGACCCTCGCCAGCGGACAAACGGATGTCTTATAAATATCCGCGACCTCGAACGCCGTCGGATCCAGTTTGTTTCCGGCTCCCATGCTGCTTATGATCGGGGTGCCGGCCGCATTCGCCCGCGTGACAAGCTCCAGTTTTCCGGTGACCGTGTCAATGGCATCAATAATATAATCGTACTGCGTGAGATCGAACTCCGAGGCTGTTTCGGGTGTGTAGAAGGTCTTATATGTGTTAACGATACAGTCCGGATTGATCTCGTGGATACGCGCCCCGGCGACATCTACCTTGTATTGCCCGACGGTCTTTCGCGTCGCATGGAGCTGACGGTTGAGATTGGTCAGGCATACGCGGTCGTCGTCGATCAGGTCGAGCGTTCCGACGCCGCTTCTGGCCAGCGCTTCTACCGCGTAGCCACCCACGCCGCCGATCCCGAAGACCGCGACACGGGACCGCAAAAGCGTTTCTATCCCGTCGGGACCTACGAGCAATTGTGTTCTTGAGAATTGGTTAAGCATACTGTCTGTCGCCTCTGAGTCGAATCATATTCTTCAGTGCATTCCGATCCGAAATGACATACTTCCGGCAATGCGGATGAGCCGTGATTTCAGTGATCATCGTATGGACGTCAGCCGCAGTGTGCCGGCGGCACGTCGCAATTTATTCAGATCACGCGTTCTTGCCGCGGTGCGGAAAGTATGACGGTGCGGGCAGCCTGCGGAAAAAACATATTCAAGATAGACCGGATCGCTGTTTTTGTCAACCGTGTCCGCCTTTTGAATACGCGGTCGTGGCCACGCCACGTACAAGGCCGGATCGGTTCTGTTCTTCACCGCGACAAGCGCGCGATTCCCTGTCATTATTAAGCGGTTTTTGCAAATAAGCCCCTGTAATTACTTTACTGCGGCGGTCATTTCAAATATAATCGATTTGTTGAAATCTGTTGAAAATCGTCCTGTGCTTACTATCGGGGCAATCGCACCCGGAAAGGAGGGGCCGCATGGCTGCAACACACCCGGACAAGGCGGTAAAGATCAGGAACAGTATATCCAAATGCTCTTCCTGCCTGAACAACGTGCCGCTGTTTTTTGATATCCTGGGCCAGAAGGCTATGATCATCACGGCGGCCGGGACGCTGCAATCAATGTTTTTTCCCCTGATAATGGTCCGCTTTGTGCGAAACATGCTGTATTCCCTGTTCGGAAAAAACGGCCTGACCGAGACCGTCTTTCAAAAACTCTTCAACAGCGACGGTATCTACTGGACAAGCTTTCACAAGTGTTACGACCGCCATTTCCTGAGAACTCTGGACGGCAGCTACGCGATGGACGCGCTCCGATCCGCAAAATGCGCAAAGAAATTCCTTCAACGGGAAATTGACGCGGTACAACCGGAGCTTCTCATAATACTGGGGAAAGCGGTTTGCAGCGAAGTACAAAGGATGGTCGCGGATAAGGATCTGATACTGCCCGCCAATCAAATTTTTAGCGACTATTTTCACCTGGAGCCGGATACATCAAAGATCGATCATATCAGGAACGCCCTTGCGCAGACACTTTGTCTGGACCCGCCGCAGGAGCCGTTCGACAAGACCGCGGCCGCCACCACAAAGACGAATGCCGAAGTACATCTGCAGTTTCAGCTCTGCGCGGCCCGCGCACTGAGCCGGGACGGCGGTACGCGGACCGATCTGCCCGTACCGACGTATGAAAACGTTGTGGAGCAGCTCTGGATCGAAAATGTCGCCACACCGGTCTTCAGCCGCTATTATTCGTTTTTGAATTACTGGAGCGCGATCGAGAGTTCGACGGAAAGCTTTTTATGCAACAACTATGACCCGACAAACCCTAACCAGAACAACCCCCAGTACAGGCCTCTGATATATGATGAGAGCATATCCATGCTCCATAACATGAAGGAAATACGCCGCGACTGGCTGAAAAAACTGAATGATTACTATCTGACCCGCAGAGATCACTCGCTTCTTGCCCGTTGGAAAGCCATATACCGGAAACTGGTAGTCCTGCGCGACATCCGGAACGCGATCGTACACCAGATGGGGTTCATACCATATAAAACCGTGCATATTCAGGATACAGAATACAGTACAAATTATAATATCAACGCAAGGCTCGTCGGGACCGGGTTTCAGGGTATTCGTGTCATACCGAATATGGTGTACATACAGGAAAACGGGATCAAAGAGCTGGATGACCTGTTTGTGCAGATCGCGGCGCTCCTGTCCGATTCGGAAAAAGACCCGGGCCTCACCTATTGACAGACTTACCCGCCGTACGGCTTCGGCTGCGAAGGTACGGCGGGTATATAAGAAGGATAACATGTGATGCAAGGCGTTCCGGTATATCGTGCCGGGCTGCGATCTTCCCGTTAATACGTACAGATCAGACCGTTCTGTCTGAAGAACTCCGCGCAGCGCTCCAAATGCTCCTCATCAGGAGCCTTCAGCCCGGTGAGCTGATATTCCATATTCAGCATTTTATATTTGTTTTCACCGTAATTGTGGTACGGCAGCAGGTTCACACTCGGCTGCGGTTCCAGCCCGGCGACAAAGCGGGCGGTTTCCGTCAGATCCTCCACGGAATCATTTATGCCCGGGATCAGCGGGATCCGGATGACCATATCCATACCCAGCTCTGGGATCAGCCGAGCGTTCTGCAGTATTATATCGTTTGGTACTCCCGTATACCGAATATGCTTTTCGTTGTCCGTGAACTTTATGTCATACAGAACGAGGTCAATACAGTCGGACATCCTGCGCAGCGCGCCGCTGTTGAAGTAGCCGCATGTATCGAGCGCGGTATGTATTCCTGCAGCGCGGCATTTTCGAAAGAGAGCCTCGACAAAATCAGCCTGTGCCATCGCCTCGCCGCCTGAGACTGTAACGCCTCCCTGTGAACTTATGTAATAACCGACGTCGCGGTATACCTCTTCGAAGACCTCGTCCGGCGTCACGACTTTGCCGTAGAAATCCATGGCGCCCGCCGGGCACGCCTGAACGCACGAACCGCACGAGCGGCACAGCCCGCGATCGATCCTCAGCTTCGATCCGCCGTCCTCGGTTACTGCCGAGATCGCGCCCTCCGGGCAGGCGGCGATACAGCTTCCGCATTTGATGCAAAGGGAATCCCTGCAGGCGACCTGCAGTGCGGGGCTCTGCGATTCCGGGTTGCTGCACCACTGACAACGCAGCGGACAGCCCTTCATGAAAACGGTCGTCCTGATACCCGGGCCGTCTTCCGTGCTGAAGCGCTGTATGTTGAATATGGTACCCGTCAATGCGTCCATACCGTTCACCTCTATATCTCATCGGACTTTCTGTTTTGTGTCCGTGCCGGACATCCGGCACGGACACTTTGTTTTCATCGCCGGCTGTTATATCGCCTGATTCGTTCTGGCCAGGATCTCGTCCTGGACCTGCCGCGGCAGGTCAACGAAAAACGCGCTGTATCCCGCCACACGCACCATGAGGTTTGAATACTTCTCGGGATCTTCCTGGGCCTTTTTCAAAGTCTCCGGCTCAAGGAAGTTGATCTGGATATGGAAGCCTCCGCGCTGGAAGAACGATTCGATCATCGATGAGAGTATCGGGAGCTTCTTCGCGTCTTTAAAGAGGCGTCGATCAAACTTCATGTTCATCAGCGCGCCGGTCGAATTCTCGACGTGGTTGACCTTTGACGCCGAATTGAAAACGGCTGTCGGCCCTTTTAAGTCCGCGCCCTGAGACGGTGATAAAAAGCCGTCTGCAAGAGGCGTCCACGCCTTTCTTCCGTTGGGCAGGGCTCCCGTCTCTTTTCCGAACGAAACGTGCGCGACCGCGCCGCTCCTGCCGCTCCAGAGTTTTGATCCGAACGGATTTATTTCCTGGGCGATCCTGTTCTGCAGCCAGATTGACAGGTCGCCGAACAGTTCGTCGACATAGTCGTCGTCGTTGCCATACTTCGGCGCGTTCAGAAGCATGCTGCGTACGGCTTCTTTCCCCTCGAAATTCGCCTCCACGGCGTCAAGGACCTCATCCATGGAAAGCTTTTTGTCTTCGAAAACAAGCTTTTTGATCGCGATCATGGAGTCGACCGTATCCTGGAGCCCTCTGTCGCTGACATGGTACAGGAACTGCGGATACCGGGCCCCGCCCTCACGGGCGTCCTTGCCCTTCTTTATGCAGTCTCCAACGAGCGCGGAGCAGAACGGGATATGGTAGTTTGAAACGTCGACATGGGCGGTGAGCCGCGCCATCCTGGCAAGTATCGGGATGAGGTAATCAAACTGCTGTTTGAACGCGTCGATGAACTGGTCGATCGAAGTGAATTTGCGCGCGTCGCCCGTGTGCAGTCCGATCTGCTTGCCGGTCTTCGGGTCACGGCCGTCATTGAGGACATATTCGAATATCTTCGCAAGGTTTACGTAATTGATCCCCATCGAGCCGCCGTGTATGGCGACAGCGGGAACTATCGAGCCGGCGCAGCCTGCCGCGGCCCATTCGCGGGCGTCATGGAGCGGTATGCCGTGATCCACAAGACTGAATATCCTGGTCTCGTCGTTGAGAAAAGCCGGATTGCCGTCGCCGCGCCGCACGTTGATCTCCAGCGCCTTCATCCAGACCTCACGGTTTATCTTATTGTGATAGCGCACATAAATGGGCGGCTGGGGCAGATTTGTCTGACCCAATACCTCAAGCATCAGGTATGAGAGCTCGTTTGAGGCGTCGCGCCCGTCCCTGTCGACCCCGCAAATCGTCACGTCCTGCAGGTGCGTTCCGGGAATGTTCTTCTTGTCATAGGACATTTTCACGCAGGTGAACTGATTGAACTTGACCATCAGGCATGAGAGGAGCTCAGCCGCCTCCTGGCGTGACAGCGTTCCCTCCGCGATAACGTCTTTGTAATAGAGCGGGTACAGGTACTGATCCATCCTG
>Ga0123334_1005658_pt1 | contig 11971 bp, 7 predicted proteins | sample BiotimSIPDNA_FD_89706 | JGI IMG/M metagenome (GOLD analysis project Ga0123334, IMG submission 89706) | Anaerobic biogas reactor microbial communites from Washington, USA - Biogas_R1 time_0 SIP DNA | ecosystem: Engineered > Bioreactor > Anaerobic > Unclassified | place: Washington, USA | collected... | reverse complement strand
CCTACCAGGTCGCCTAATTCAAGCGGACCCATCGGATGGTTGGCACCAAGTTTCATTGCCGTATCGATCCCCTCAGCACTGGCGGTACCTTCTGCCAGGATGCCAACAGCTTCATTGATCATCGGGATTAATATACGATTTACTACAAAACCTGCTGATTCCTTTACCTCCACAGGAGTTTTACCTAACTTCTGGGCGATTTCGGTCACACGATTAACGACTTCAGGAGGGGTTGAAAGACCAGGGATTACTTCCACAAGCTTCATAACCGGAGCGGGATTAAAAAAGTGCATTCCAATGAACGGTCGATTCAAACCCTGTGCAAGTTCAGTGATCGATAATGATGAAGTGTTACTGGCGAAAATGGTTTCAGGTTTTGCGATCGAATCGAGAATCTTAAAGATATCCTTCTTTACAGTTATCTCTTCCAAAACCGCTTCAACAACCAGGTCACATTCATTGCAGTCTTCAAGGCTGCCTATGCTAATTCGGGCATTGATCTGGTCAGCAGTTTCCTGTTCCATCTTCCCACGATCTACACGTTTTTGCAGCCCGTTTGCGATCCGATCCTGACCTTTTTTAGCCAATTCCAGGCTGATATCGGTCAAAATCACCTCAAAGCCTTCGGTTTGCGCGAATGCTTGTGCGATCCCGCTCCCCATAGTTCCTGCTCCAATCACTGCTACTTTCATTAATCTACCTCCAATTTTATATTTTCGGTCTTTCTAAATTTTGACTATCGATTTTTGAATACTTTATCTTTTCGCTTTTCAAGAAAGGCTTGCATACCTTCTTTTTGGTCTTCAGAATCAAAACATGCGCTGAACAAGTCAACTTCCTTCCGAATAGCTTCATCAATTGACAAGTCGAGTCCTTCGTTTACTGCGGTTTTGATATTACGGATTGCGATTGGTGCGTTAGCAGCAATTCGGTTAGCCATTTTTAGAGCTTCTTCCATCAAGCTATCCAATGGATAGACCGCACTTACCAGCCCAATTTCTTTTGCCTCTTCAGCTTTGACATTGCGGCAGGTAAAAAGTAGTTCTTTGGCTTTGGAGGTGGAACCAATAACGCGTGCAAGTCGCTGTGTACCGCCAAAACCAGGTGTGATACCAAGACCCGCTTCAGGTTGACCAAAAACTGCGTTTTCACTGCAGATACGAATATCACAACTGAGAGCAAGTTCGTTACCACCACCAAGGGCATAACCGTTTATAGCTGCAATAACTGGGATTGGGAATCTCTCGATCTTTCTAAAAAGTGCATTGCCTGATTCACCAAAACCACGGGCTTGAGCTTCGTCCATGTTTACCATTTCAGATATATCTGCGCCTGCAATAAAAGCTTTTTCACCTGCACCAGTAATAATCAGGCAGCGGATAACCTCAAGATCAACCAGATCTAAAACCTGGGCGAGATCAGCCAAAACAGAACTGTTCAATGCATTTAATGCTTCTGGTCTGTTGATGGTTATGATACCAACATCACCGTTAACTTCATATTTTACAAACATAGTCCTTAATCTCTCAAAATTTCTATAGCTACTGCTGCACCCATCCCTCCCCCAATGCAGAGAGTTGCAAGCCCCAATTTTGTATCAGATTGCCGTTTCATTTCATGGATCAGAGTGACCAAAATTCTTGCCCCGGAAGCTCCAATCGGATGTCCAAGAGCGACAGCTCCACCATTGATGTTTAACTTCTCACTATCAATACCAAGATCACGTAAAACCGCTATTGATTGAGCTGCAAAAGCTTCATTTGCTTCAATCAGATCAAAATCTGAAATATTAAGATTAAGTTTCTCCATAAGCGAAATTGTCGCAGGAACAGGTCCAATCCCCATAATAGAGGGCTCAACGCCTTCCAACGCGCCTTCGAGCCAAACTGCCTCAGCTGTCACACCCAACTCACGGGCTTTTTCTTCACTCATCAGAACCACGGCTGCGGCACCGTCATTAATTGTGGAGGAGTTGCCAGCTGTTACCACACCGTCAGGTTTGAAGGCTGGTTTAAGTTTTGATAGTCCATCAGCTGTTGCATCTGCGCGGATACCTTCGTCTTCGGTAAACTCAATAACATCACGCTTGACCCGAACCGGAACCGGGACGATTTCGTCCACAAACTTACCTTCTGCCTGGGCTTTGGCAGCTCTTTGCTGTGATTTCGCTGCGAATTCATCCAGTTCCTCACGGGTGAGACCCCATTGCTCGGCGATGTTTTCGGCGGTAATACCCATGTGTAGTTGGCTGAAAGAATCAGTCAGACCATCATGAACCATCGTGTCGATCAAAACGCCGTTGCCAAGGCGATAACCAGTACGAGCCTGTGGTAATGCATACACAGCAGCCGACATATTTTCCATGCCCCCAGCGATCACTACGTCTGCTTCCCCATACTTGATCATCCTTGCACCCATGTTGATTGCTTCGAGTCCGGACCCACAGAGGACGTTGATGGTCACAGCCGGAGATTCGACCGGAATGCCTGAATTCACTGCAGCCTGTCGGGCAACATTTTGCCCTTGCCCTGCTTGCAGAATACAGCCCATGTAAACCAGATCGACATCGGCAGGTTGGATACCTGCCCTTTTGATCGCTTCTCGGATGACGATTTCGCCTAATTTTGCCACAGGTACAGTGGAGAGCATTCCGCTCATTTTTCCGATTGCAGTACGGCACGACCCTGCAATAACAACTTTTTTATTCATAAAAACTTCCTTTCCTTCCTTGCCAATAAATCTAAAGAGTTTGAGTTAAAGAACAGGCAAAACTAATCCATTTATGATTTCAAATGCCCTGTTTAGAACCACGACACCAAAGGCGTAATGGTCAATCCAAGCAACAAGTTCACTGCCTATAAAATCCCATTGTTTTTCTTTCCCCATTATCTCATAGAATCGTGCTTTTGGCTCCCATTTGATAAATTATTCACAATCAAAGACCAAGGGCTTCAAATAGACACCACCTTTTCTTGACATTAGAACAAGTGTTCTATATAATTAGAACATGATGGAACGTTATCGCTCTGACTCACTAACCCTCTTTGAAATGCCGCTGCCTCCCAAGCGTTTTCTCGCCATCGGCGCGCATGCGCTCTCAGATCGTATCCTGCAGCTTATCTCTGCCCTGGCGCTCAGGCAAACGGTTATCGTGCTCGATTGTGGCAACCGTTCCAATATGTACGCGGTCGCCAAACTGATCCGCCCCTATACTTCGGACCCGGTCAGCATACTGAACAACATCAGGCTTTCCCGTGCGTTTACCTGTTATCAGGTGCTGGCGATGATCCAGGCTACTGCCAAAAACCCTCCCGACGGACCGTTGGTGCTCCTGGACTTATTGGCGACCTTTCTGGACGAAGATGTGGAGCTCAAAGACAGTCAGCGCCTGCTCACTCACAGCCTGGACATTCTCGAGAGACTGAGCCATTTCGCACCGGTGGTGATCAGTACGCGCCCAATCCCCGCCATCACTGAAAACCGCACAGTCTTGCTCGAGCAGCTGAAAGCCAGTATTGATGTTTGCTGGGAAGAACCGCTCCCTCTCCCTGCTGATCAGGAGCTGCAACTGGCTCTGTTTTAAGAGAGGCAACTAATGGGAAGAACCATTGCATCCATCACCCAAACCTGGCAGGAAGAAGAAGCCGCACTTAATCGCTTCAAACGCGCCCTGCGCAAGAACGACCAGGTGCTCCTGGACGAACTGCTGGTTCTCTCGCGCCTGCATTTGGCTGAGGCTTCATACGCTTCCAATCTCTACCCACTCGATATGTACCTGATCGCCATCTTGCTGGAGGTCTATAAACAGCTCAAAGCAATTCAACACGAACTGTATGACCCCGATCAACACAAAGACCGGGCACGCCTGAAAGAAGAGGACATTTTTCTCAAGCTAATCACCAACTACCTGGAAACCTCGGGCGAACAAGTGCAGAAGGATGCCTCTGAATCCGAAAAAGAGGAGCTGCCCGTAGCCGAGCCAGCAGATGAGCGCTCATATACTTCTTTCGAGGATGCCCCATGAGTCAAACCCGTAGCTTTACCGGCTGGCTTCTGGATCTCTACCTCAATAAAGAAGAGGGTTTGAGCCTGTGGTTTATCTCGGCAGAAGATGACAGCCGGGTCTGCTTCAGGCAGCGCTTTCCGGTCAGCTTTTATGCAGCCGGTCCGAAAGAAACCCTGCGTGTGCTTTGGAAAATGATTTCTGGTCGCCCTGGGGTGCTTTCGCTCAGTCGGCAGCGCAAGCAAGATGTCTTCAAAGACCAGCTGGTAGACGTGATGCAAATCGAGATGGAATCGCCTGCCAGCCAGGTGAGCCTTTTTCGCGAGATCGAACAGATTTACCCCGATCTGACCTATTACGATGTCGATATTGCCATCAGCACGCGCTACATAGCCCGTTATGGTGCCTTTCCGTTGGCACTGTGCCAGCTGGAAGTTGACGAAGATAATCTGATTCGGTCCATTCAGACGCTTAACGACCGCTGGGAGCTTTTACCTGAACTGCCACCGTTGCGTGTGTTGCATGTCAGTCCTGATACCGACCCAACCCGCGGAAGTGTGCAGTCCCTGCTGGTTCATTCTGATCGTTTTGAGCTGCGCCTGCCGCTCGACACGCAGGGTAACTACCTGCAAACACTCGACGAAATTTTGGCTGATTACAACCCGGATATTTTTTCCACTAACTGGGGTGATAGTTGGCTGATCCCGTTTTTGCTCAAAGAGTCGGGGGAGAAGGGCATCCCCTTACAGTTCAATCGCGACACCAGCCGACCGGTGCGCTGGCAAAAAGAAACCACCTATTTCTCCTACGGACACATAATCCACCGCCCGGAGGAGGCGCACCTGTTTGGGCGCTGTCATATTGACCGGAAATCTGCCATGATGTGGTCGGATTACAGCCTGGCAGGCACGCTCGAAATGGCACGCGTGACCACGCTGCCGATCGAGAAGGCAGCCCGTGTTTCCCCGGGTCAGGGCATTTCTGCCATGCAGGTCATCACCGGGCTGGAAAAAGACCTGCTCGTGCCCTACCAAAAACGCCAGTTCGAAGAATTCAAAACCGGTCTGCAGCTGATCCAGTCTGACCGTGGTGGGATGGTCTACCAGCCTATCACCGGGCTGCATGCTGATGTAGCGCAGATTGATTTCATATCAATGTATCCTGCTATCATTATTTTGAGTAATATTTCGCCCGAAGTGCCGCTTCCGGATGGACTGACCCCGACACATGATGATCTGGGTGTGGTGCCGCTAACCCTCAAGCCGTTATATGAAAAACGAGTCGCCATCAAGCAAAAGATCAGGACTTATCCCGAAAATCATCCCCTGGTTGCCAACCTGAAAGAACGTGCCCAGGCGCTCAAATGGCTACTTGTGGTTTGTTTTGGTTTTTTGGGCTACAAAAATGCCCGCTACGGGCGCATCGAGGCTCACGAAGCTGTCACCAGGGGTGGACGCGAGGTACTCCTGCATGCCAAGGATGTGGCGGAAGAAGAGGGTTTTGAAGTGTTGCACATGTATGTGGACGCACTATGGGTTAAGAAAAAGGGTTGCAACAAACCGGAGCACTTCACAGAACTGATTAAAAAGATCAACCACCGCACCGGTGGTCTGACCATCAATCTGGATGGAATTTACCGCTGGGTTGCTTTTTTGCCTTCCAAAGTTGACCCTCGCATTCCGGTTGCCAACCGTTACTTTGGGGTTTTTCAGAGCGGTGAGATCAAAGTGCGTGGGTTGGAAGCACGCAGACGCGACACGCCTATCTGGATTGCGGCAACACAGAAAGAAATGATTAACCTGCTGGGGCGAGCCCGAACAAAAGATGAGCTGGAAGACTGCATTCAAGACGCCTTCAACTATTATCAGCAAGCAATGCAAGATTTAAAAGGCGGATTGGTACTACCGGAACAATTGGTAGTCAATGGTAAGGTTAGTTATGCCCTGGAAGCCTACAAAACTTCCACTGCTTCGGTAAGAGCAGCCTGGCAGCTGCGGAAAGCGGGTAAGCCGGTCAAACCTGGTATGCGCGTGCGTTTTGTATACATACGCGGCGCACCGGATGTTGTGGCCTGGGATCTGGGAGTGAGGGTCGAGCCCGCTGATCTTGATACAGACAAATATACTGATCTGCTCATTCGTGCCGCCAGTTCTGTGCTATCCCCGTTTGGCGTATCGGTTGATATTTTGCGTGAATGGTCCTCTACTAATGGTCTTCAGCTTCACTTGGTTCCGGAATTAAGCACTTACTGTCTTAATAAAAGATTTCGTGAATGTGTGGCTTTTATGGCTACGCGCAATGCTCAATAATTGTGACGGTAAGAAGCAGTTGTGGTAAATTTATAAAAGCTCTTCTAGTTCTCTCAAGCCTTCTATCTGGAAAGAATTATCAAGACAAGACTGTCTTACTGGTTTTCGCCAACTTTCGAGTGAGAAATCAGCCTAATCGAAAAAAACAAGAAACGGGTTGACAGATTTATTCCAAAATCCGTGATATCTGTCAACCCGTAAGTAAAATCCACTTTCCTTACTGTTTCCTCTGGCTTATCCTATCAGTGATCGAGCGGAAAAACCAGTCAATTTTTGTTTACAACCTATTCCTCAAAGCATCATTAAAGACGTGTAAACATTTATCGTAAAACCAAAGGAAGGTATATTGTCATTGTCTCCCATTGAGCATAAAGCGTATGAGCTGAGGCAATCGCCACAATAGTATCAGCTTCCACCAGGAGGCCTCCAATTGGAGCTGTGAACCAGCCAGTGAAGATATAGGCCGTACGGCTTGTTGTCGCCAGCTCTCCATAGGTAGCGTCAAAAGTCACTTCTTTAGATGTAGGGACAGGTGTTGTGCCGCCGTTAGCATCAAAGGTTACCGTATACTTATTGGCAGTCCACTGGGCGTAAAGTGTTTGGGCTGAGGTAATGCTCACAGTCGTGTCTTCCTTGATTTCATCTCCACCACTTGCGGCAGTGAACCACCCTTTGAAGGTATAGCCGGTACGGCTTGTTGTCGCCAGGTCTCCATAAGCAGCGTCGAATGTCACCTGCTTTGTTTCTGGGTCAGGCTCTGTACCGCCGTTAGCATCAAAGGTTACCGTATACTTGTTGGCTGTCCATTGGGCATATAGGGTGATATCGGCATCGAAATCGTAGACTTCTTCATCCTCATAATCCGTGCCTGAACCGTCTGCCAAAGTGTTCCAACCGCTGAAGGTATAACCGGTCCGTGTAAATTCATTCTCTGTTAGTGCTGTTGGAGCGTTAGCACTTTGGTCTGCCATGCTTCCTTCACCGCCGTTAGCGTCGAAGGTCACAGTGTGCGTAGGTTGGATTGTAGTCTCTTCCGCCAGCATGAATACGCTCGGTCCGTATGCCTGATTACCACTGTTGGCATTAACACGCACCTTGAAATCACCGTCCGTTCCTGGTTCAATCCCTGTCCAGCGGGCCACAAAACCATTGACCGTGTTGTAACCCGTGCTGAACGCAACCGTCTCGTTATTAATTACAGTTACACCACTTGTGCTCGCATTTGTAGCAGAGTCTATGTCTGAAATGGTGAATCGCGAAACTCGACTTATGTAATTTGCTTCATTACGATTGCGATTAGCGGTGGTAGCAAAAGTGTATGTTTTGGCAGGATCAAGCCCGGTAAAAGTCAAATCAACGTACCAGGATGAATTATCACCATAAATAATCAGACCCGCGCTGTCGACGATATCATGGAAGGTGTTGTATGCGTCTGTGCCAGAATTAGCTTCTTTCCCATCATACTCATCATTCCCCGAAAAACCCTGGACGCCAGATGCACTGATGGTTGCAGTGACCAAAGTCTGATTCCCGTTGATGAAGTTTATTAACTTTCCACTGGACGTTCCTTCACTTGGGATGGTGAATTTGGTAATGTTTGTTTGAGGCTGACCTGTTCGATATACAAGGTCATTGTAAGCCGTCCAACTATAGTCAGCTGTTATGTCTGATTGTGCCAATACTACCTGCGATCTTTGGACCCCCACCAGTGAGAACACGAGCATCAGAACAAAGAATAGCTGAAATAGCTTAGCTCCACCTGTAAATATACTTTTAAAGATTTTATGTACCATGTATTCTCCTTTTTATTTCTAAACCAATCGATTTATTAGCAATACTGTGCTATTACATTGTCCTCCTTGTCTACTTGCTATTAAATACTCTTGATCAACATTCTGAACATTGCCTGATACTGTTTATTTCAGTATAAGGGGAAGGAATATGGTGAAGGTTTCCCATTGTGCATGAAGCGTATGAGCTGAGGCAATCGCCACAATAGTATCGGCTTCCACCTTTGTTCCGCCGCTTGCGGCTGTGAACCAGCCGGTGAAGATATAGCCCGTACGGCTTGTTGTCGCCAGGTCTCCATAAGTAGCGTCATAAGTCACCTCTTTGGATTCTGGGTCAGGTGTTGTACCGCCGTTCGCATCAAAGGTTACCGTATACTTATTGGCTGTCCACTGGGCGTAAAGTGTCTGAGCTGAGGTAATGCTCACAGTCGTGTATGCCTTGATCTCATCTCCACCACTTGCGGCAGTGAACCAACCATTGAAGGTATAGCCGGTACGGCTTGTTGTCGCCAGGTCTCCATAAGCAGCGTCAAATACTACCTCTTTGGATTCCGGGTCAGGCGTTGTACCGCCGTTAGCATCAAAGGTTACCGTATACTTGTTGGCTGTCCATTGGGCATATAGGGTGATATCGGCACCGAAATCGTAGACTTCTTCGTCCTCATAATCTGTGCCTGAACCGTCTGCCAAAGTGTTCCAACCGCTGAAGGTATAGCCGGTACGTGTAAATTCATTCTCTGTTAGTGCTGTTGGAGCGTTAGCACTTTGAGTTGCCATGCTTCCTTCACCGCCGTTAGCGTTGAAGGTCACAGTATGGGCAGGTTGGATCAAGGTCTCTTCCGCCAGCATGAATACGCTGGGCGCATAAGCCTCATTACGAGCATGAGCCTGGGTTCGGACTGTAAAAGTGCCATCTGCTCCAGGGTCAATACCAGTCCAGCGTGCTACGTAACCATTCGTTGTGTTAGCACCTGTGCTGAAGGATACGGATTCATTGCTAATGATATTTACCCCAGGAGTGCTTGCATTGGTCGCTTTAGTAGCGCCTGATATTGTGAAGCGTGAAATTCGATTTGCATAATCTGTTCCGGAATCATTCCGGTTAGCTGTTGTAGCAAAGGTGTAGCTGCCACCCGGAGTTAACCCGCTAAAGGTCAAGTCGACATACCAACCATCGTCTCCGTAAAAAACCAGACCGGTACTGTCTACGATTCCATGGAAGGTTTTGTACGCGTCTGTGCCCGAGCTGGCTTCTGTGCCATCATATTCACCTCCGCCGGAAAATCCAAGGCCACCTGAAGAGGTGATTGTGACAGTGGCGGTTGTCTCATCACCTGATATGTAATCCACAAGCTTTCCGGAAGAGGTGCCCTCTTCAGAAATTGTGAATTGGGTAATGTTTGTATTCGGTTGACCGCTGGACCAATTTAAGTCATTATAGGCCACCCAATCTGATTCCACAACTGATGATGCTGTGCCTGAGACTGCCAGATTTCGGGTGGTTGCGTTCAAGCTGCTATGACTGATATCGCCAGTCGTAGTCCCCCCTGATGCCCGGTTGAATCGCGCGTAAATGGTTGTACTCGCCAGAGTCCCATCCGTTGGATTCAGAATGATTGGATTGGTTGGATTGAAACCAGAACCTCCCACGGTTGAAATTTCAAAATCAGCTGTTGGTGTGATTGTCACATTACCTTGCAATCGAACACCTGATACAGTATAGGATTGAATTTCTGAAGCCTCACCCGGTTGACTGGTGAAGTTTAGCGATGCAGGGCTGACCGAGATCGAAGGAGTGGTGGGTTCTACCTTGTTTTTTTCCCACGAGTCGATCTCTACATTATCATCGTCGATAAACTTTAAGCTGAGGGTAGTTTCTGTGGCTGTTATCTGCATGTAACCATAGCCATCGTGGCGAGGAATTTGAGTACTAGCACAAAATTCTGTAGTTGCTAGTGATCCTGTTCCAGAACAACGACGATCATCTGATGTGCTGCCAGCCCTACCTGCAATAAAATACCGGACTCCGCCTTTTTCAAGTCGTTCGTAATGATGGTTATGACCTCCGATAACACTGTCAACACCAAGACTTGCATAATCAATCATAGTATCATTTATATCACGATAACTGCCAGTCCCATAAGGTGGCTGATGAACTATCACGATATTCCAGGGAGAAGTTGAGTTGACAATATTGCTCGCCAGCCAGGTTTCTTGTTCGGAATCGGCGATTTTCACATTTCCGTCCAAAAACCAAAAATGGATATTGCCAAGCGTTACATCATAGTACAATGGCGCTAAACCACCTACTGAACCCGGCAAATAATTAAAGTAAGCACGGTAAGCGGCAGTACGGGCAGTATTCCATTTGTCATGATTCCCATAGGCTGGATAAAACCTTCCTTGTCCCACAAAATCCGTGTAACCTTGCGTGTGATTGTTGTAACCCGCGACACAGGCCGCATATGAATTACAGGCAGGACTACGGTCGTGGTAATTATCACCTGCTGTTACAACCGCCTCTGGCGCCCAGTTTTTTATAAGGGTAGCAATCGTTGATTTGATCGTGTCAGAAATTCCAACACCATAATCCGTAATCAGGGCGATTTTGGTTTCTGTTTGTGCCAGGACTTCGCCTGCCGGCTGAACACCAATCAGCGATATCAAAACCATCAGCACAACCAACAGCTGTAATAACTTGACTCCCAGTGTGGATGTTTTCCTATAAGTGTTAAATAACATTTAAACTCCTTTTTTATCAAAAATTATTTAATTAATTTATTGGGCTTTCCCGATCGCCTTCTTCCTGATTTCGTTCAGTTTTTTGAACCAATCGTTAGGACGAAGGGAAAGCCCATGATTACTGTACTTAATGTATTTTCATCATATTCTCAACTAACACCTGCGTTTGTTTATCTAAGTATCAGAGGCAAGAATATGGTAATTACTTGGCTCTCTGCTTCAGTGGCAGGGAAAGCATAGGTGACCGTCAGCGTTCCGTCTTCATTCAAAGTAACAGTGGTTGCTGTTAGTCCATTAACTGTCGCTGCAGTGCCTGCCGTGAACACGTAACCCTCGGTTGCCGTCAAAGTGACGCTGGCTGTGTAAACCGTGCCGTATTTGAAGGGCGAATCAATCGGGGTCCAGGTCACAACTGCGGTTGTGCCAGTGATACCTCCTGCCGGAGTGGTAGTAACCGCCGCTTCAGCATCCGGGGTTGCCTGGGCTACTGGGGCAACGATATCGCTGATTGTCACTGCGGTGATCGTTGTCAATGGTGCAGCACCTGTTATCGGGAATTTATAGGTCACCGTCAGGGTGCCGTCTTCATTTAAGGTAACAGTGGTTGCTGCTTGTCCATTGACTGTCGCTGTAGTACCGTCCGTGAACTTATGACCATCGGCTGCCGACAAAGTGACGCTGGCAGTGTAGATCGTAGCGTAGTTGAAGGTCGAAACGGCCGGGGTCCAGGTCACAGTTGCTGTTGTGCCAGTGATGCCTGCTGTCGGTGTGGCAGCAACAACCGCTTCAGCATCCGGGGTTGCCAGTGCTATTGGAACAACGATTTCGCTAATTGCCACTGCGGTGATAGGTGCATCACCTGTTTTCGGGAAAATATAGGTCACCGTCAGAGTGCCGTTTGCATTCAAGGTGACAGTAGCCGTTTGTCCGTTTACTGTCGCTGTAGTGCCTGCCGTGAACTCGTAACCCCCGGCTGCCGTCAAAGTGACGCTGGCGGTGTAAACCGTGGCGTATTTGAATGGCGAATCGTCCGGGGCCCAGGACACGGTTGCGGTTGTGCCAGTGATACCTGCTGCCGGTAAGGCAGCAACCACCGCATCAGCATCCGGGGTTGCCAGGGCTGCTGG
>Ga0123334_1005657_pt1 | contig 11973 bp, 6 predicted proteins | sample BiotimSIPDNA_FD_89706 | JGI IMG/M metagenome (GOLD analysis project Ga0123334, IMG submission 89706) | Anaerobic biogas reactor microbial communites from Washington, USA - Biogas_R1 time_0 SIP DNA | ecosystem: Engineered > Bioreactor > Anaerobic > Unclassified | place: Washington, USA | collected... | reverse complement strand
CAAAGTACTTTCTGGATCAGATTAACGGGGGTAAAAGCTCTGCCGATACTAAAGGTTCCGACATTGATGCAAGTGAATATATCACAGAGGCTTTCCGGCTTACGAATAATGAGAGGGTAAAGGCCGGGATCCCTCCGTTATCCTATAACTATGATCTTGAGAAGGTGGCACAGGTAAAAGCCGAGGATATGTGGCGAAATGATTATTTTAGCCATAACTCTCCGGTATATGGGACGCCTTTTGATATGATCAAAGAGTTCGGTATCACCTATTGTGCCGCCGGCGAAAATATTGCCTACAACTACAGAACACCCAAAGAAGTGATAAACGGGTGGATGAATTCGAAAGGCCATAAAGAAAACCTTCTCCGCAAAGAATTCACGGATGTAGCTTTCGGATATTTCGATGCAGGATCATCGGGGGTTTATTGGGTGCAGTTATTTATTAAACCGTAAAGGTCGCCGGTTCATACCTATACGCCAATTAAAAAACCCTCTCTTGGAGGGTTTTTTGGAGCTACTGGCCGGATTCGAACCGGCGACCGCTGGTTGTTCGTAAGGTAGTATAAATATCATTTTCCTGAGATCAGGAAAACGATAAAAGAAATCTGCAAGTGGCACCTGCAGATTCATCCTACTTTTGAGGCTGGTCGGAAGGCACAACAGCCAGCGTATATCCTAACGGCTGCAGGATTTTAAATAACGTATCTATCTGCGGTGTCGCTTTCATGCTTTCAAGTCTTGCTATGGCAGGCTGCTTTAAGCCTGCAAGTTCAGCAAGCTCCTTTTGGGACAACCCTTTGGATTCTCTGGCTTCAATCAGCTTCCCAATCAGAGCTACCTCAAAATCAATCTTGGCTTTCTGTGTCGGGTCAATGAATTTCGGGTCGTTCCAGAGCTTATTAAAATTAGTTCCCATATCTATTTGCTCCTTTCAAGGTGATCGGTCTGATTTCTTTTTGCCTGTTCAATCTCTCTGCGCGGAGTCTTCTTTGTCTTCTTCAGAAAATGATGAAGCAGTACAAAAGTGTTATCTCTGAAGTAGAAGAAGAATATCCTGTCATCCAAAGGGCGTAACTCCCAGATATCATCTTCGATGTGTTTGACATAAGGTTCACCGGCTCTTGTTCCGTATTTCTGCAGCACTCTGATGTAGGTCAGGATTTTTTCGCTGCGGATGCGGTCATTTTTACTTGTTTGCCCTTTTGCCTGCAAGTCTACAATGAAGTCCTTAATGGGTTCGTTGCCGCTTCGGTCTTCATAAAATTCAACTTCGAACATTCTTTAGGGTTCCCTTCTGCTGTAATATTATAATAACACATTCGTTATTAAGTTACAATAACAAATTTGTTATTGTTTCGAATTCGAGGCAATTATATTTGACCATTTTTCTGGCACCAACAAACTGGTCTAAATAGACCAATTATAACCTTTTAATAATTCACAACCGTTCCAGAAATCAAGTGTTCTGGAATTTTCACATCCTTCGCTAAAGGATGATTAGCAAAAAACAACCTTATAGCCCTGATTGCTGTATAAGTATCATTAATTAAATAAAACTGCTTCTGGTATAGTGTGACATCATATTGATTGGATATTAATTCATGCGCTGGCTTTTGTCGAATAGTTCGTATGTTTCTTAATGGCTTAATAATCAAATCCGTGGGATTTTCTTGGGTTCGGATGTTTTTACTTAGGCATTCTTCAAGCATCCCGAGGCTTCCCTTATCTTTACCTGATTCATATTTGCGATCAATGCCACGTATATGTGGAGTGTATTCTTGAAATGTTTTATAAGAATGTATACAGCACTTCTTGTATTTCTTGCCGCTGCCGCAAGGACAAGGATCATTTCTGCCAACTTTTCTGTGATATTGGCGACGAAAGCTTTCTATTCTGCTTTTTGTGATTTCGACACTCAATACTTTTATCGGTCAATCTCTCCAGTCGGAATGTCACAATAATTGCATTGTTTTCCTTTTGCATTCCGCAGTTTTCTGTCTTTATCATAGTCAAGGTCTATCCACATGATTGGCATTGATTCATCAATCATCAGCTTTAATCAATCTTTGCTTTTTATGTTTCTTTTTGCTCATGACGCAAGTTCTCGTTTCAACAATGGGATACAACCTCTCTAAACCGAGGGACATAAATGTTTAATTATTCTGTTATTTCGATTTATTGTAACAAATATTTCCTTTATTTACAATCCTTATTTTGAATTAGAGGTATAGTCATATGTTATAGCAACATCTCCACACCCTTGTAATCGCGATATCATAGAATTGGAAGTAACATTGATAACCAAATAAAACGATTAGTTAAATGATGACATCTATCGTGTCGGCGAAAATACCTTTTGAAATTGTGTCAAAGGAAGCAAGGCAACGATGCAAAAGCTCAGCAATGGCTTCATGCAGTGTGATTTTGAAGGAGAGCTAGGTTCACGAAGAGTATTTTGTCCTTTTTGTCACACTGTTTCCATATAACTAAATCCATATAAAAAGACATCTTTTTTATCAACAAGGACTAAATAAGGACCAAAAAAATACACGACAACTCCACTCAAGAGGCAAAGAACCCTGTAATTATTATAATTACAGGGTTCTTATGGAGCTACTGAGCGGATTCGAACCGCTGACCTGCTGATTACGAATCAGCTGCTCTACCGACTGAGCCACAGTAGCATGTACGGGTCGCTGTGTTGTTCAGCGACCACTATTTTACCACATCATAGGAGCAGCCGTCAAAGGATAATTCAAAATTGCAGATGCTTTTGTAATCACAGTATTTGCAGGCGGTTTCATACTTGGTCTTTTTGGGTTGAAGGCGGATCACCCCGGAGGCCAGTAAACTGCAAAGCTGTGTTATCACTTCATCCATGGAAGCGCGGAGATCACGGAATTCATCCTCTGTCAGCAGCTTGCTGTCAGTGGTTCCTGACACGCTCCCGTCCTTATTTTTCCGCACTGGCAGGATCTCGGAATGTCCGCTGAATTCACCGGCGATGCTATCGATGACTGCCGGATCATCCAGTACTATGCCATCCAGCTTATAGATGCGCTGCAGCTCTGCCTCCAGCTTGTCTCGCAACATCTGTTCATTGTATTCGCTTGCGTCGATCATAGGGTCGGCAATTTCAAAGTAGAAGACTCCCGCCGGTTTTGCGGGACGGTTAAGTGCCTCCATGCCGTCTGTTGCCGCCTTTAGGTATAGCATCAACTGGAGCCGCCAGCCGCCTAAGGCCTCTTTGACATCGAACTTTTCCTTCCCCGATTTGTAGTCAATCACCTTCACAAAACCATCCGGAAGCACGTCGATCCGGTCGATCTTGCCCTCTATTAGAAGCTCTTTCTCCCCTACAGCCACGCGTATGGGCGGAAACAGCTTGTCTTCACCAATACCAAAGGCTTCTTCAAAATAGATCTCATTGATCTGTCCCTGTTTCACATGCCGGACTAACGCCCAGGCCGCCCTTTGACAGACCTCCTGCATTCTGGTAGTACGATATCGCTCCTCTTCGCCTGCTACCAGCACTCCTTCCCTGTATTCCGCGGCCACTTCCTCCATCAGGGTGGCCACCTTTTCCGAGCACTCTTCTTCTGTTATGCGCATCCAGGGGGATTCCTCATGGGTCAGGGGTACGCCTTTGACAGTGAGACTCTCCGCAAGCCGCATGAGACAATGGTGATAGACATCGCCCACTTCCCGGCCAGCCACTTCAAAGACACGACGCTCTTTCGGAGACAGGCCGTAATGAACAAAGTGAGCAAAAGGACACCGGGAAAATCTCTCGAGACGCGATGGGCTGACCCGAAGCTCCCGCCGACCTTCTCTTCCAAAGAGTTTTTCCACTAGATTGGTCTCCAGGTTTTCCATCTGGTTGGTGAAACGGATCCCTTGACCTACTATTTCAAGTCCTCTGTCATCCTTCTCCTTGTACCAGTTGAAAGTCGCCTTCCACACGGGATCCAGCTGTCCTTCCCCACTGCCCGCCTTGTTCAAAGCCTCTGCAAGGAACTTAAGACTGCTTTCGGGTCCTGCAAGGAGCTCCATGGGATCTTCCCTGTTTCGCAGGTCCTTTTCCAAAGGAACATCGGGATACAGCTTTCGCAGCTTATCAAATATAATAGAAGGACGCAGTTCCTTCCCTTCCATATCCGCAGCAGAATAGCCGATCCACAGATATTTCTCAGGCCTTGAAAGCTGCTTGTAAATCGCAAGCCTCTCCTCCATGCTGCGCAGGTCATCATCTTTGCAAATCAAAATATCCTGTTGCTGCAACTGAGCTCTTTCGTCCTGATTGAGCAGATCATCCTCGTTTGCTGCAGCGGGAAGGATGCCGTCATTTGCTCCCATAACCACCAGTGCCTTGATCTGCCCTACTCTGGTCCTCTGCATAGTGCCTACCACCACCTGGTCAATGGTGGTGGGAATCAACCCAAGCTCAATAGAATCAAATCCGGCTTGAAGCATTGAAGAATAGTCTTCTCCGCTGATGGCCTCCTCTCCGATAAGCTCCACCAATTGGTCTAAAAGGCCTTGGATACTTTCCCATATCTGCTGCATTTCCATAGCAGCCTCAAGCTCTCCGGCCTCATCCAGATCCCGGCAAAATGCTTCCAGTTCATTTACCAGATCTGCGTCCCCGTGGAGAAACTCTCTCAGGACGTGGGTCTTTTCTTTTACAGTAACCGCTTTTACTGCACTTTCTTCATAAGCCCCGATAAACGCAGCGATCTTCCGGCGGTTTTCGTTAAGCTTTTGAAATTCCTCTTCCTCGTATTCTTTTTTTCCATATATGAAATCTTTCTTCCACTTTGAACCTCTTATCCGATAGCGGATGGCGTAAGTCTCCAGCTCCTCCGCTTCCTCCGGGTCAATAGGGCAAAAGCCTGTCTTCACCAGGCGGAAGACATCCTCATAAGTCCATCCCGACTGGATCACATCCAATAGTGAGGATATAAAGACAATTGCCGGATTGTGCAGGGCACGGCGCTTCTGGTCCATAAAAAAGCTAATGCCGTATTCATCGAAGACCCGCTTTATGATAGCTCCTCTGCCATCCATGTCGTTGCAGATAACGGCAATGTCCCGGAAGCGGAGCCCATGGTCCCGCACAAGGCTTATGATATAGGCCGCCGCGGTTTCAGCTTCGCTATAGAAATTAGCTGCTCTGCAAAAGAGCAAGGATTCGTCCCCGCCGGTAAAGGGCTGGTAGGGGTGGGCAAATATCTGTTTCTCCAGATGTCTTATAGCGGGATCCCGCTGGGCATCAGGGCTATCCACCCGCTGTTTTTCTGTCAAACCTGATCCCACAACCTTTTCTAGCTTCCACATCACATCCCTGGTCAGCTGGAACAATTCTTCATCGGCTCCCGCATTGTCGGAGGTGAGCATCATGTTTACGCCATGGCTGTGAAGAGTCAATTCTTCAATGATCTTAATAGATTTCGGAGTAAAAGAGTCAAACCCCGACACCCAGAATTCTGCATTCCTAACCAGATCTGATTGACCTATTTTCGATAAGAAAAGGTTGAGATGGTCTTCTGTATCTATGTATTTTTCACTGATCATTTCTTCATAGTTTCCGAAGATAAGGGCTATATCACTGAGTTTGCGTCTCAGCAGGCTGTCCTCTTTCATTTCGCCGATGATTCTCACTATTTCTTCCGGCGTGCTGTTGTATTGCTTCATTTCCGAGATGAGGTTGTTTGCCATATCGAGAAAGGAGTGGGAACTGCTCATGCCTCGAAAGACTAACAGATCCTCTTCACAGTCTTTCATTATTTTTGCCAGAAGCATATGGCGGCCGTGTTTATCAATGGGGGTTCGTCTGCTGCCCCCCGTTTCATTCAGAACACGCCCCGCCAGCCTGGAAAAGGACAGTACTTCAAGGTCCATAAGGCCTTTCACCTTAAGATGAGAGATGGCATTCCGCTCTGCCTGCAGAGTGTATTGGTCCGGTACAACCAGAATAATCCGCCCGGGAGCCCCTGCTGATCCGAGGCGTGACAAGGACCGGCTGATTTGATCATACATGATCCGGTCTTTATCTACACTTTCTCTTCCATAATAGAGTCTTAGCATAGGGAGCTCCTTTCTAACGGATTGTGCTACTTTATTATATCAAAAGTGCACCCCTAAGGGTGCATTTATCTGCTTTTGTAGATCGTTTACAAAATTGAAAATAGATCATCCGGTCTTTCTATGAAAAAGTCAGGTCCGTCCGGGCCCTGTATTTCTTCCTGGCTGACGGCTATCTGCCAGCCTACCAGCACAGAACGAACCCCTGCGTTTCGAGCACAGAGGATGTCAAACATAGAATCTCCCAACAAGATGGATTCTGCCGGAGTCGACGAGAGCTTTCGCAAAGCGATGAAGACTGGTTCCGGATCAGGCTTATGCTTATCTGTATCCTCGTGAGTGACCAGACAGTCCAGATGAGGGTGCAGACCGAACTGCTCCAGCCCCTGAACAGTGGTATCGCCTACCCTGGAAGTGACCAATCCGGTTCTGTAACCACTTTCCTTCAGGCGGCGAACCAGGTCCACCATCCCCGGAAAGGGATAGATCATATCCGTATAATGCTCCCTTAAAAAACTTCTGTATATCTCCACACCTTCATCAACCGTCACCTGGGGGAGTACCCTTGCCATAGTAGTGTAGAGAGGTTCTCCGAAAGTGCGGACGATGGTTTCTACCGGGCGCTCCTTGCCCTCCACTGTGCGGAAGGTGTGCTGCCAGGATTGGATGACCACATCGTTGGTGTTCATAATAGTGCCGTCATAATCAAATAGGATGGTGCTGATTGTACTCATACTTTTCCTCCAACAGCCACGGGGTCTGTCCCTGTGGGTTCAAAAGCAGCCACGGGGTCTGTCCCCGTGGTTGCTTTTATAGTTTCATTGTCAGGGACACCTTCTGTTTTACCGTATCCACAGAAAGCACCTTTACTTTTACCGTATCGCCAACACTGACGACTTCCATAGGATTCTTCACAAATTTATGGCTGAGCTGTGAAATATGGACCAAACCGTCATTTTTCACACCTATATCCACGAATGCGCCGAAATCAACTACATTTCGAACCGTGCCTGTCAATTCCATATCCGGCTTCAGATCTTCAATGGACAACACATCGCTGCGGAAAAGCACAGGAGGCATTCCCTCTCTGGGGTCTCTGGCCGGCTTCTTGATTTCACTGACGATATCCGCCAGAGTCATTTTGCCGATTCCAAGATTCTCCGCCAGTTTTTCCAGGCTTCCGTATGCTTCGTTGATCCTTTGATCAATATGCTTTGCCCCGCCTCTGGCGATCTCTTCCTTCTCAATGCTCAGCTTTTCCAACATCAGCTCCGCCGCCTCATAGGACTCGGGATGCACAGCTGTAGCGTCCAATGGATTGCTGCCCCCGGGTATTCGCATGAATCCTGCACACTGGTTGAAGGTCTTTTCACCAAGCCTGGCTACCTTTTTCAGCTCTTCACGGTTTTTGAATCTCCCCTTTGTCTCCCGATAGGCCACGATATTTTTTGCGATCGTTGGATTGATACCAGCGATGTAAGACAGCAGGGAAGGCGAAGCTGTGTTCAGATCCACTCCTACCCGGTTTACACAGTCCTCCACCACGTTGGTGAGAGCGCCGTCCAGAAGAGCCTGGTTGATATCATGCTGATACTGTCCTACTCCTATGTGCTTCGGAGAGATTTTAACGAGTTCCGCCAAAGGGTCCTGAAGTCGCCGCCCGATAGACATCGCACCTCTTGTGGTCACATCCAATTCCGGATATTCCTCCGTCGCCAGCTTGGACGCAGAGTAAATAGAGGCGCCCGCTTCATTGACAATGGTATATTGCAGGTCCTTGAGGCCGGATTCTTTGATCAGATCCGAGACAAAGATCTCTGTTTCTCTTGAGGCCGTACCATTTCCAATGGCGATTACGTTCGCCTTATACTTCTCTATGAGCGCCATTATGGTTTTTCTGGCACCGGCTACATCCTTTTTCGGTTCGGTGGGATAAATGGTGGTGTATGCCAAAAGTTTCCCTGTTTCATCCAGCATGGTCACTTTACAACCCGTTCTAAAGCCGGGGTCTATGGAAATGACACGGGCATCCTTCACCGGCGGCACCATGAGCAGATTCTCTGTATTTTTTGCAAACACTTTCACTGCATCCTTTTCCGCCCGTTCGGTGAGCTGGTTTCTCAGCTCTCTTTCGATAGAAGGTGCCATGAGTCGTTTGTAGGCATCCTCAATGGTATCTTCCATCAACTGAAGAAATATGCTTCTTTCGTTGCGAATGATTTCCCCTTTTAAATAGTCATGAATTGCCTCCACAGGGGCTTTCAGCTTCACCTTGAGCTTCTTTTCCTTTTCACCTCTGTTCATCGCTAATATACGATGGTTGGGGATTTTCGAAAGAGCTTCGCTGTAATCGTAATACATATCGTAAACGGTGCTTTCCTCCGGATCTACAGCCTCAGAAACCAGCTGTCCCAGCTCGAAGGTCTTCTGCCGCACCGTCTGGTTATAGTCCGCATCGTCAGCAATGATCTCCGCAATGATATCCGCCGCGCCCGCCAGAGCCTCCTCAGCCGTGGCAGCCCCTTTTCCGGCCTCGATCAGCTCAGGATCCTGACAGACAAAGGGCATTGCCACCTCTAAAGGATCCCCTTTTGTCAGCTCCATAGCGCGAATAATAACGGCCAGCGGTTCGAGCCCCTTCTCCTTTGCCTTGGAAGCTCTTGTGGCTCTCTTTTGTTTGTAGGGCTTGTACAGATCTTCCACGCGCTGCAATACATCAGCAGCGAGGATCTCATCCCGAAGATCTTCCGTAAGCTTTCCCTGCTCTTCGATCAGTCGGATGACCTCTTGTTTTCGCTCATCCAAATTGCGCAGATAAGTCAGTCGCTCCTCCAGATCACGCAAGACCACGTCGGACATACCGCCCGTGACTTCCTTTCGATACCTGGCTATAAAAGGGATGGTGTTTCCTTCATCTATAAGTTCAACCGTCGCCTGTACATGGGATACCTTCAGGCCCAATTCTTTTGCTAGCTTTTCTGTTAACATTATTACCTCTGTTTTAGTTTCTCGTTGATCAGATAATCCAGTTCCCCGTCCATGACCGCGTAGACATTGCCCACCTCTGCATTGGTACGGTGGTCCTTCACCAGTGAGTAAGGATGGAATACATATGACCTGATCTGGCTTCCCCAGGTGATCTGGCTGTAGTCACCCTTCAGCTCATCGATCTTGTCCTTATGCTCCTGGAGAGCCAGCTCCAAAAGCCTGGCCTTCAGCACTTTCATGGCGACTTCCCTGTTCTGATGCTGGGAGCGCTCGTTCTGGCAGGATACCACAATATTCGTAGGAATATGGGTTATTCGGATGGCAGAGTCCGTCTTGTTAACGTGCTGTCCTCCGGCTCCACTGGACCGATAGGTGTCTATCCGCAGATCATCGGGATTGATATCCACTTCAATGTCGTCATCCAGTTCAGGCATTACATCCACTGAAGCAAAAGAGGTATGCCGCCGCCCGGAAGAGTCAAATGGGGAGATCCGTACGATCCGGTGAACACCCTTTTCATTCTTCAGATACCCGTAAGCATTCTCTCCCTCGATCTGCAGCGTTGCATTTTTGATGCCGCCCTCGGAATCATCCTGAAGATCCCAGATGGATATTTTGTAACCCTTATCCTCCGCCCAGCGCGTATACATACGCAACAGCATCTCCGCCCAATCCTGCGCGTCAAGACCGCCACTGCCTGCGTGGATTGACAGGATGGCGTTGTTCTGATCGTATTCTCCATCCAGCAAAGTCTTGATCCTCAAGGCCTCCACTTTATCCTTGTAGGATGCGTAAGCCTCTTCGATATCCGGGATCAGGCTGTGATCATCTTCCTCTTCAGCCAATTGGATCATAACCTGAACATCTTCAAACTCTGTGGCCAGATCTGTATATTCACTTATCTTTGTTTCGATGCGTTTCTTCTCTTTCAGGAGCTTCTGGGCCTGCTCATGATCGTTCCAAAAGCCCTCCGCTTCCATCTGCTCTGTTATATTTCCTAAACTCTCCTTTAACCCCGACAGGTCAAAGGGACTCACCCAATTCTTGTAGATTTTTCAACTCGTCGTCTAACTCGTACTTGATATTTTCGAGTTCCAGCATCTTCTCACATCCTTTACGTTAAATTAGTATGGAGCATCGATATAAATTAGGGGTTGGGATATTGCGCCACGGCGAATGGCAAGCAAGTGCCTACCTGATAAGACGAGCCGTCTCAATAAAAGGCACGCAGTGCGCCAGCTATTGAGCAGGGGTGCGATATCCCGACCCCTAAATACAATTTTATTCTTCTGGTAAGTTAGCTCCACAACACTTCTTGTATTTCTTGCCGCTTCCACAGGGACAAGGATCGTTCCGTCCCACAGTAGGCGCTTTCCTTACTGTTTCCTGCTTGCCTGTTGCCGACCTCTCAGGGACTTTCACAGCGGCGGGGATCTGCTGATCTGACGGACCATCATCCCCCATAATAGCTGAGCCGTTAAACTCATCCTTCTTGGCAATGCCCAGGTCTATGACCTGCTTGCGCTGAGTCTGGGTCTGAATGGTCACATTGTAACAGAACCGGACCGTGTCATCCTTGATGGATTTGATCATCAGGTCAAACATTTCGAAGCCTTCATTGGCATAAGCGCTTGCCGGATCCTGCTGTCCCAGTGCTCTGAGGCCGATCCCGTGACGCAGCTGATCCATGGCATCGATGTGATCCATCCACTTGTTATCCACTACCCGCAGAAGAATCATGCGTTCCAGATCCCGCATTCTCTCCGCGCCGATCTCCTGTTCCTTTTCCTCGTAAACCTTAGCGATCCGCTCCATGGTATCTTCATAGAGCTTTTCTCTGTCCAGGCTCTGAATATCCTCCTCCGTGTAGCCAAATGCGGGGAATTTTCCAAATATCTTTGCCAGAGACTTTTCCAGCCCGGAAAGATCCCATTCTTCCGCATATTTTGATGTGGCTGTGCAGAAATCCAACTGTTCGTTGACGATCTCCTCTGCCATGGATTGGATGTGCTCCCTGAGGTCTTCGCCGAAGAGCACCCGACGACGTTCACCGTAAATAATTTCCCTCTGCTTGTTCATAACATCGTCATACTGAAGCACGTATTTCCGAATGGCGAAGTTTCTGCCTTCCACTCTCTTCTGTGCATTTTCAATGGATTTGGTCAGCATGCTGGCTTCCAGGGGAACGTCCTCTCCCATTCCCAGCTTTCCTACCAGTCCCTGTATTCTGTCGCCCCCAAAGCGGCGCATAAGATCATCTTCCAAAGAAATATAGAACTGCGTTCTGCCCGGGTCTCCCTGACGGCCGGAACGTCCTCGGAGCTGATTATCGATCCGGCGGGATTCATGACGCTCAGTTCCCAGGATACGAAGGCCCCCCAGATCGACCACCTTCTGTCTCTCCTCCGGGGTGCAGTCCCTGCCTCCCAGGATGATATCGGTACCACGGCCGGCCATGTTGGTGGCTATGGTAACGGCTCCCAGTCTGCCTGCCTCGGCAACGATCTCGGCCTCCCGCTCATGCTGCTTTGCGTTGAGTACATTGTGTTTGATGCCCCTCCGCTTCAGCAGTGCGCTGATGATCTCTGACTTCTCAATTGAAATCGTACCTACCAGAATCGGCTGCCCCTTTGCATGGCATTCCGCGATCTCATTGGCGATGGCAGTGAATTTCCCTCGTTCCGTGCTGTAGATGGAATCTTCCATATCGATTCTTGCGATGGGTTTATTTGTGGGAATCTCCACTACGTCCATGTTGTAGATCTCCCGGAATTCCTCTTCTTCAGTCTTCGCAGTACCCGTCATACCGGCAAGTTTTTGGTACATACGGAAATAGTTCTGAAGGGTAATGGTTGCAAGAGTCTTGGATTCCTGCCGGACTAACAGACCTTCCTTAGCT
>Ga0123334_1005656_pt1 | contig 11973 bp, 9 predicted proteins | sample BiotimSIPDNA_FD_89706 | JGI IMG/M metagenome (GOLD analysis project Ga0123334, IMG submission 89706) | Anaerobic biogas reactor microbial communites from Washington, USA - Biogas_R1 time_0 SIP DNA | ecosystem: Engineered > Bioreactor > Anaerobic > Unclassified | place: Washington, USA | collected... | reverse complement strand
TTACCGCATTACAAGCACAATTGCTTATGCTTTGTCAAGTTTTGATTTGATACGCAGTCATCTCATTTGTCAGGAAATGCCATTGAAAGTACCGGTTCAATTACCTTCACTTGAAAATTTGTCTGATAGTGTTCAAAACCGATTAACGGATGAACAATGCGCGCAGTGGAACACGACCATGACATGGATTAACGCCAACTTAAGCGTGTACCCCCTGGATATTTTTTTAAGCAAACTATTTGGTGAGTTGTTATCTCAGCCTGGTTTTGCTTTTCATCGGGATATTGAAAGTGGCAGTTCCACCGCCCAACTGATTAACTCTTTTAAGAAATTCAGACATGCTTTTGGTTATCAAACCGATATCGACCAGGAAGAACTTGCAAAAGAATTTATTAAAAATGTTCAATCGGGTTTGCTGGCAGCGACATTTGTGCCTGATGAACAAGACGATGACGATCAATTTGTCCTGATTACACCAGTAATGAGCTTTTTAGGAATAAACAAAGCCGTTGATTATCAATATTGGCTTAATGTAGGTAGCAGCGGATGGTATGAACGTCTCGAACAGCCGCTCACTCACCCAATCGTACTGAGCCGGCATTGGCAACGTGGCAAGAAATGGACAGCAGACGACGATTTGGCTCTCAGCAAAGAAACTCTGGAAAAAATCGTCCGTGGATTATTCAATCGTTGCCGAAAAGAAATTATTTTAGGTATCTCCGATTACAGTGAAACCGGACAGGAAGAAAAAGGACTCCTGTTGCTTCACTACCAGGCGCTAATACGACGGGCTTTGAGGAACAAAAAAAAATGACGAAGATTAAATTTCGCGATTCTCAGGCCCGCATATTGAATTACAAAGGTGGATTAATAGGCATTTCCGCTGTACCAGGCAGTGGCAAGACTTTTACTCTTTCTCATCTTGCTGCCAAGCTCGTCATGGAAAGCGAGTTGGCTTATGACCAGGAAATCTTAATTGTCACCTTCTCCAATGTAGCTGCGGACAACTTTTCATCACGCATTGGCTCAATTTTGTCGGATCAAGGGATTGTTGAAGGGATTGGCTACAAAGTGCGCACCCTGCATGGTCTGGCAAGCGATATTATTCGCGAAAGGCCAGACTTGGCTGGCTTAGGGAACGAATTTTCAATTATCGATGCCTCCGAGAGCACTGAAATATTACAAGACCTCATTCACTATCAAATGACGCAGAATCCCGAAATCTTTGATGGTTTAATCTCCGATAGTTTTCGAAGCAGAAATAATGACGCCAAAATTGAAAAAGAGTTGCTTAAAGAAATCGAGCGTATCGCAATGGTTTACATCAAAACTGCCAAAGATCATCTCTTGTCAGTTGAAGAGTTGCAATCTCACATCAACAAGACCAAATCGCCCACATCGTTGCTTTTAATGTGCCAGGATATTTTTCGTTCCTATCAAGCCGCGCTCAACTATCGTGGTGCAGTTGACTTTGATGATTTAATCCGACTGGCTTGGCAGAGCCTGAATAACGATGCTGACTTGTTGAAATCCCTGCAATACCGTTGGCCTTACATCCTTGAAGATGAAGCCCAGGATTCCAGTTTTGTTCAGGAAGCGATATTAGGATTGCTTACCAAAACAAATCGGAATTGGGTGCGTGTTGGTGACCCTAACCAGGCAATTAATGAAAGCTTCACAACTGCTAACCCACGCTTATTGAGAAACTTTATCGCTCGTCCAGATGTACGCAGTGAAGCCTTGCCAGAATCAGGACGCTCTTGCCCTGAAATCATCGCGCTGGCTAATACCTTGAATGAATGGTGCCAATATCACCATCCCAACCCATCTATCCGTGACGCTCTAAGCTACCCGCTGATTGAGTTAACCAAGCCAGATGATCCACAACAGAATCCAAAGTGTTCTGTGCCATCCGTTCATTTAAACGCTTCACGTTTCAATACACAGGATGAAATCGATTTCATTATCCAAGACGTAAAAGAATGGATAGAAAATCATCCTGATGATACTGTGGCTGTATTGGCTCCCATTAATAAACGAGTTGGAAAGCTCGCAGGTGAACTTACCAAAGCGGGTATACCTGTTGAGCAGGCATTGATGAAAAACCCTATTAATACCCGTAAATCAGCAGGTTCCATTTTCCATATTTTAAGTGCATTGGTAAAGCCAAGTGATTCAGACTGTTTGGCAAATGCCTTCAAAGTTTATTATCGTCACTATCATGATGACGATGAGAACTGGCTTGTGGTAGAAAAATGCTGCCGTTACATACAAAACGTTGATCATCTGGAAATTTTTGTTTATGGCGAAATCTTAAACCAGCCCATTGTGTTTGAAGATATGCTTGAAGAAGAACGCGCTCATGACTTATTAACACGATTTATCATCCAACTAAGGCGCTGGCATCAAGCCACCATTTTGCCTTTGGATCAAACCATTATTGCCATCGCTCAGGATCTGATGCTGGACCCTATTGAATTGGCTACAATTCATAAAATATCCCAGTTGGTTCGACAGCTTTTGCAAAACCAACCCGAATGGAACATCAATAGCGTATTGGCAGAAATAAAAAATATTGCCAATAATACCAAAGATTTTCTTAATTTTAATGAGGCAGAAGATGGTTTTAACCCTGATTTGCATAAAGGCAAAGTTGTTGTAGCAACATATCATAAAGCGAAGGGTTTGGAGTGGGATAAGGTCTATTTAAGTTCGCTTAATACCTTTGATTTTCCATCGGGTAGCCCCGATGACTATTTCATTTCTGAACGGGATATTTTTGTTGAACCCAAAAACCGTCAGGCTGAAATTCAAATGGAATTGGAATGCATTATTAATCCCAACGCGTCGTCCTATGTGCCAGGTGTTGCTACGATCATTGATCGAAATGATGTTTCCCGCGAACGTATTCGGCTTTTATATGTCGGCATAACCCGCGCTAAAAAGTCCATAACAATGAGTTTCAACACGGGAAGGTATCAAAATCAGGAGGAATCTTTAGCAATCAGAGAATTAAGGAGACTTTTGAACGATGAAAACAATTCTGCCCTATAATTTTCTCTTTTCACAAAGTAATCTTCAAACTTATTTGAACTGTCGTTATAAGTTTTATTTACGTTATATCGAGAAGCTTGCATGGCCAGCTCAGGCTACCATGGATGATTTGCGTTTTGAAGAAGACCGCCAGGCAGGAATCCGTTTTCATCAGCTATTGCATCAATACTTTATTGGCTTCAATCCTGAGTTGCTGATCAGGATGGCGGAAAATGACCCTGACAATAGGGTTACTGGCTGGTTCCAAACTTTTCTCAATAGTCCGTATGCGCGGCTTCAAGGAAAAATAGAATCTGAAAAAAATATATCAACGTGTATTGATGACACAAAATATGTCGTTAAGTTTGACTTATTGCAATTTGATGGCGGTAAATACACGCTTTATGACTGGAAAACAACTAACAAAATACCTGATTGGGAAAAACTTTTAAACAGTATCCAAACCAAACTTTACCCGGTTGTTCTTTCTGAAGCTTATAAGATTGACCAACCAATTCAATTCGTTGTCTGGGAGCTCAACTATTCCGAAACGCCCTTTGTTTTTTCTTTTTCACAACAAGACCTCAAGCGAAACAGACAGTATTTCAAAGACCTTACTGATGAAATCGTTTCATTGAAAAAAACTGAATTTATAAAAACATCCCATACCCGCCAGTGCAAAATATGTGAATATCGTTCCCATTGCGACCGCGGTATTATGCCAGCCATGCTTGAGGATCTCGGCGAAGACGCATTGATTGACCTTGAAGATTATTGGAATAGAGACAGCAATGGTGCAAACTTGGTATAATTTGCAAATAAGAAATGGGCAGAACAGGACTCGAACCTGCGACCTCTTCTGTGTAAAAGAAACGCTCTAACCAACTGAGCTATCCGCCCGGGAAGACTTATTATACATCAAAATGAGAATTGCAAGATTTATTTCACAAGATAATGCCATCCAATATGGCTGGATTGATGAAGACCGTATCGGGGTCATTCAGGGAAACCCTTTTGGCGAGTATCGTCGCTTTGAAGCCAAACAAAAACTCAATGAAGTAAAGCTTCTTGCTCCGTGTGAACCCAGTAAAATCATTGTTATCGCAGATAACTTTGTTTACAGCTCTGAAAAAGAACTGTCTGTGGCACCAGGTTACCCAATTTTTTCTTTCAAACCCAGTTCTTCAATCATTTCGAGCGGAGAGCCCATTTTATTGCCGCCTCAATCCAGACGCGTTGAGCATGAAGCTGAATTAGCCGTTGTTATCGCCAAAAAAGCCCGCTGGCTTAAACCGGAAGACGTTAAAGATATTATTTATGGCTACACCATAGCCAACGATGTTACTGCCAGAGACCTGGAAATAACCGATGGCCATTCAAGCCGCGCCAAAGGTTTTGATACATTTTGCCCACTTGGTCCCTGGATAGAAACTGATTTTGACCCTTCCGATGCGATTATCTCCTGCAATGTCAATTCAGCAATGCGTCAAATGGCATCCACGAGAGATATGCATTTTACAATCGATCGCCTTTTGATGTTCATCAGTTCAGTGATGACACTTATGCCAGGAGACCTCATTCTCACAGGCACGCCCAATGGCAGTAGCGTTTTGGAAGCCGGCGATATCGTTACGGTAAATATAGAAGGCATTGGCAATCTTATAAATCCTGTTCAACTGGCGAGAGAATAGACCATGACTGCTCTTTTTATCTTAAGTCTGAATTTTCGGTTGCAAGGTTGTACGAACCTGAAAGAAAAGCGTTCGCGGATGGCTCCGTTGCTTGCTAAACTCAAAAAGGAGAATATTTCTGTTATAGAATCCGCTTTGGCTGATAACCATCAGGAAGCTGAGCTGACCATTTCTAAATTGAGTATCAATAGTTCAACATTAAATCGCGATTTTGACCATCTTTTGGACTTTATAGATTATCATCGTGGCGATATTGAATTATTTGACTATCATGTTGAACGTTTTAACTTATAAGGAAAATTTGTGACACTTATTGATAAAAAGGTATTGGATAAATTTTTATACCATGTTGAAAAGCCGGGTCGCTATGTTGGCGGTGAACACAACATGGTATTAAAAGACTGGCATGCAGTGGATACACGGCTTGTGTTGGCTTTTCCAGATATTTATGATCTTGGTCAGGCTAATCTGGGATTAAGCATTTTGTATGAGTTGGTTAATGACCGTCCAAATCTCTTGGCAGAACGTGTGTTTTCGCCCTGGCACGACATGGAAAATGCTTTGCGCGAACATGATATCCCCTTGTTCTCGCTTGAATCCAAGACGCCAATAAAAGACTTTGATATCCTTGGCATTACATTGCCATACGAATCCATATACACAAATGTCCTTAATCTTTTGGATTTATCTGGCATACCGTTGCGGTCAGAGCAAAGAGATTCCAGGCATCCATTGGTCATTGCTGGTGGGCAGGCTTGTTTTAATCCCGAACCAATGGCAGATTTCATTGATGCGTTTGCCATTGGGGATGGCGAAGAGGTTATTTTTGAAATTATCCAAGCTTATCAGGAATGGAAATCGAAGAACCTGGATAAAAAAGCATTATTGAGAAGCCTGGCTTTAATAAGGGGTGTTTATGTGCCTTCGCTTTACGAAGTCAAATATTTTGATGATGGGCGGATAAAAAAAGTATTCCCTAAAGTGGATGGCACTCCAAAAACGGTTCTGAAACGCATTTCGCCGACTTTGCCTGCGCCCATCAAGAAACAAATCGTACCTAACGTTCAAATTGTCCATGACCGCATTGCCGTTGAAATCATGCGGGGGTGCACACGTGGCTGTCGGTTTTGCCATGCGGGCATTGTCAATCGCCCTGTGAGGCAGAGAAATCCCGAGGAAATTCTCGAAGCCATTGAATTGGGTGTCAAGGCGACAGGATATGAAGATTTAAGTTTACTTTCGCTTTCATCTTCAGACCATACTAAGATTTTAGATATCACCAAAGCTGTTTATGAGCAGAACAAAGACCGCCGTTTGAGTGTCAGCCTGCCATCTTTGAGAATTGAATCTTTTTCTGTTGATCTTATGGACGAGTTAAAAGAATTGCGTCCTGGTGGAGGGTTTACGATCGCGCCTGAAGCCGCCACTGACCGAATGCGTGCTGTCATCAATAAACCATTGCCAGATGAAATCTTGTTTGAGACAGTCGAAACCATCTTTAATCATGGTTGGTTGAACCTCAAGATGTATTACATGATTGGTCTTCCAGGTGAACGTATGGAGGATGTAGAGGCTATTCTTGAGACTGCCCGAAAGGTACAGCAAATGGGTAAAAGATTGCGCGGAAACCGTGTTAGGGTACATGTTAGCATTGGCACCTTTATTCCAAAACCCCATACGCCTTTTCAATGGGCTAATTCTGAAGACCCTGAAAGCGTTCAGAAAAAAATCGACTTTCTTCGAGAAGGAATGCGCCAATCCAAAATCAAACTGTCTTATAACCGTCCTGATTCCACTTTGCTTGAAGCCTGGCTGTCGCGTGGCGATCGGCGTTTAGGAAAAGTTATAGAACGCGCGTGGCAAAATGGTGCTAAGTTTGATGCCTGGGATGAAGGTTTCCAAAAAGACTATTGGTACAAAGCTTTCGAAGAAGCAGACATTAAACCTGATTTTTATATCAATCGTTTCCGTGACATCAACGAAAACTTTCCTTGGGATCATATTTCAACGGGTGTTTCAAAAGACTTTTTGTTGGAAGAATACGAAATGAGTCAACGCGGTGAAACGCGCCTTGATTGCCGAAAAGGCTGTCATGTGTGTGGCATATTGGATTGTTTTTCTGACATCCGTCCAAATCAAGAAAATACATACTGGGGGTGTCCATGAATCCGATAACCCCATTTAGAGTACGAATAAAATTTGCGAAGTCAGAGAACCTGCGCTTCATTGGTCATCTTGACTTGCAACGCTTGTTTGAGCGCGCGCTAAATCGAACAGGTCTTCCCCTGCGCTATACTCAAGGCTTTTCACCTAAAATACGTATAAATATTGCCTCTGCTCTACCACTTGGTTTTATCAGTCGCGCTGAAGTTCTCGATTTTTGGCTTAACGCGCCGGTTGATTTAATTGAGATTTGTGGAAAACTACAATCCGCACTGCCCAAAGATTTACACATTCTGGACATTCAGGAAATCCCAAATAAGGCACCAAGTCTCCAGGCAAGTGTCCTTTTAAGCGAATATATAATCACATTTCCTGACACCTATGCGCAAGATGATGTCAATGCAAGTCTTTTCGATATTTACGAACAGGAAACAATTCAGGTTGAAAGACGGGGAAAAATGGTCGATATAAAACCCATGATTAAGATGCTAAAAGTTTTTATAGAGGACAATTCAACGAAACTTCGTTTACAGATGGATTCAAGCGCAACGCATAACGGACGCCCCGACGAATTGATAAAATTGTTAGATATTGACCCTGCTGATGTTATCATTGAAAGAGTAAATTTGATTTTTGAGGAGTAGAACATGGATGACTGTATTTTTTGTAAAATTGTAAAAGGTGATATTCCTTCTTATAAGGTCTATGAAGATGAACATTGTTTCGCGTTTCTGGATGTCCAACCTATTTCGCGTTATCACACCTTGGTTGTGCCAAAGCAACACTACCAAAATTTATATGACATTCCCGAAGATGTATACCAACAGGTTATGAAAGCAACCAAGAATGTTGTGGATATGTATCGCGAAAAATTGGGTATCGTGAACACCCAGCTTTTTAATAACTCTGGGCCATTGACACTCCAGACGGTTTTTCACTTTCATATGCACATTGTGCCCAGAACTGAAGAAGATAAACATCAATTTAAACTGGATATCCGATCTGAATTAGTCTCAGAATTTCCGGAGATGATCAAAAAATTAGGATAGTCATGTATACCGATTTTGGGTATAATGTTTGCTCTTGTTCCCGTGGCCTAATGGATAAGGCACTGGCCTCCGAAGCCAGTCATGTGGGTTCGATTCCCACCGGGGACATTTTCTTTTAAGCACCATGCATTGGAGTAATTATGGACCAATTGCCATTTGACCAGCCTTGTCCTGAACTATTGGAAGCGTTAAAAGATCTTCGGCAAAAGATAAATTACCACAATTATCTTTACAACACCTTGGATCAGCCTGAAATTTCCGATTATGAATATGATCAGCTTTTCAATCGCCTGAAAGAAATCGAACGCAACTACCCCGAGCTTATTACCCCTGATTCGCCAACACAAAAAGTCGGCGCAAAACCATCAGAACGCTTTCAAAAGGTCAATCATCCTGTTCAGGTTCTTAGCCTAACCAATGCTTTTGGTCCACAAGAAACACTCGATTGGTACAACCGTTTACTCCGTTTAGAGCCAGAACTCGAAAACGCTGATTTTGTTTTGGAACCCAAGCTGGACGGCCTTACCGTTGTCCTGAATTATCAAAATGGTGTCTTCACACTTGGTGCGACACGTGGCGATGGTCTCATTGGCGAAGATATTACTGCCAATTTACGCACTATTCCCAGCCTGCCCTTGCGTATTCCTGTAAAACCAGACATCGAGGTGCCAAATGAAATTGTCTTTCGTGGCGAAGTTCTCATACTAAAAGAGGATTTCAATAAGCTCAATGCTGAACTTGAAGCCAAAGGTGAAAAAACTTACTTAAATCCACGTAACACTGCAGCAGGTTCATTGCGCCAACTTGATCCTGCAATCACCGCAAATCGCCCACTAAAACTCTTTATATATCAAATCTTACATGCTTCAGGTCCTATTCCAGATACGCAGGAAGGTATCCTTGATTACATCCAGGCGCTTGGTTTACCGACTGATTCGATTCGGTGGCATGCTAATAACATTCAAGATGCCATCGCCATTTGCGAAGCGCAAAACACAGCACGCCATGATTGGCCCTTTGAGGCTGATGGCATTGTCATAAAAATAAACGATCAAACGCTCTCCAATCGTCTGGGTTCCATCGGTAAAGATGCCCGTGGCGCGGTAGCCTATAAATATCCTGGTGAAGTCGTTGAAACAAGTTTGTTGGATATCCAAAACAACGTTGGTCGCACTGGGGTCATCACGCCGTTGGCTATATTAGAGCCCGTTATGGTTGGCGGCGTCGTGGTAAAACAAGCCACTTTACATAATTACGACTTTATCGCTGATAAAGATATTCGTGTTGGTGACAGGGTTTTAATAAAGCGTGCTGGTGAGGTTATTCCCTATATCATCTCGACCTTACCAGAAAAACGCGATGGCAGCCAAGTACCTTATTTTCCGCCAACAAGCTGCCCAAGCTGTGATACAGCTTTGATAAAAGATGCTGAAACTGTCGCCTGGTACTGCGAGAATATCAACTGCCCTGCCCAACTCAACCGTACGATTGAAAACTATGCCTCACGTACTGCCATGGATATCACTGGACTTGGTGAAAAAATTGTCGTTCAACTCACCGAAGCTGGATTATTAAAATCAATTGCTGATTTGTATATATTGCAAAAAGACGAGCTTTTAAAACTCGATAAATTTGGAGAGCTAAAAGCCAGAAATTTGTTAAATGCCATTGAGGCGTCTAAATCACAGTCTCTACAACGCCTTCTCATCGGTCTCGGCATTCATGGCATCGGTGAGGTTAGTGCTGGCGATTTGGCAAGACATTTCAAAAGTCTTGACGCTTTGGCACATGCCAGCTTTGAAGAGCTGCAAAGTATTCCTGGTATTGGCCCAAACACAGCCAATTCGATCATTCATTGGTTCAGCCAATCTCAGAATAAAGCAACACTCCAGAGTTTAAAAAGCTATGGCATTTGGCCAATTATTGAAGAGCAAACTAAGTCCGAAAGTCCAAAGCCATTGGAGGGTCTGACCTTTGTAATATCTGGAACTTTGCCAAACATATCACGCGATGAAGCCAAACAACTTATTGAATCCAACGGTGGCAAAACAACCGGATCGGTGAGTAAAAACACAAGCTATTTACTCTTAGGAGAAAACCCAGGATCTAAATTAGACAAAGCAATAGAGCTTGGCATTCCAACTATAAGCGAACAGGAATTGATGAATATGCTCTAATTTATAACAATCGGACATTAGGTTTTTCATTCTGGCATTATTAAACTATCAAAATGATTTCTTTTTAGCAAAAAATATTCCTAAGATTAATACAACGATACAGGCTATCAGTATTGGTAGTTTTTTTGTCATTCCTGCGTATTTAGAACTTTCAGTTTTCCCTGGTGATGAGATATTTTGTGATATGTTGGGCGGAGTTTGCCTTTCTGTAATGAACTCACTATCTTTATCATCAGAAGGCATTTCTGTATTATCTGAATTAAAACCTTGAAAATTATTAGTTTCAGGTTCTGCGGGAATAGAAGAAAAACGGTTTCCTGGGCCTCTATCAAATCCCATCATATTTGAACCCATATTGTCCATTTCAATATCTGATGCATCAATGAACCCTGTGTAACCATTTGCCGCTTGTTCTGCGCTGCTTGAAGCTATTGTCCCGTCCAATTGCCCACTTATACTTTCCGCACGAAGTAAGCAAAAACGTTTTAGTGTTTCTTGTGCAATTTCAAAATCTTCATAATTCACAAATGCAGTAGGGTCTTTTTTGACGTAAGGGGAAATGAGTGATATCGCATTATCATACATTTCTCCAAATCTTCCATCATTAAAGTATTCCATAAACTCAGCAAAAACTTCGTGATATTGACTTAAATAATTTTCATCAGTAAAAATCCAGGCGAGCATAGGCCTGTTTTCAATATTTCCTGAAAGTAAAGGCGAATCGATCGGATAATTAACAAGTTTCGTGGCGTTATCTATCTTTAAATTCGTTTCACTACCAATTGAGAAATCTCCCCTGTCCATGCCAGCGCCCATACCAAACGCTCCGAAGGCGAGGTTGTAGTCCCAGGCAATCATAGAGAGCATACCATCTATCTCAGAAAGATAGTAATTATGTACCATACTTCCAGTATAGCTGTCGCCATTAAGAACAAAGTTATGTACAACAAAATAGCGAATGACTTCATCGACATCAACAACATTTTCAATATTTTCGTTTTCATTAAGTTGTTTTAAAGATGAGATAAGACGTTTTTTGTCAGCTTTTGTCACATTTGTGATAGCTTTATCAAAGATAGCAGCGTAACTATCAGGATCGTCATCCGTATAAATAAGTGAAGTTGCATTGTTTGCAAAACCACGACCATTCATATTAGGAATTTGTGCAAATTGGCTTTCATCGTTTTCAAAAAATGGGATGTTTTGAAAATTTTCGTCTCTGGGATTTTGCGTACTCTGATCAGGAATATTACCAATTTGTGGCATATTTTCCATCTGCGTATTAAAACCATCACCAAAATCAGGGATTTCACCATTACCGAAATTCGGGGGAACGTTACCAGGGAAAGTGTTTCCTTCTGGCATATTGCCAAATCCAGGAATCTGGCTTCCGTCTAAAAAGTTTGGTATCTGATTTTCCCTGAAATCATTATTTTCATCATTAGATTGTTGCTTTCCAACTATATCCATTGTGTCGGGTTTATATATTTGGACCTTTTGATTGCCATACACACGTTGAGAAAAAGCCTCTTCAATGCCTTCCACTGCTAAATACAACCCCCAATCCTCTCCATTTACCGTTACCCAAATAAAACTTGATAATGGTGAATCTGCACCCATCACATTCATCATCTGATAACTTACATAATCTTTCATGTACGTGTTGTCTTGAGCAATATTATTGAGTGAAAGTTTATCCAATCCAAAATAGTTCTTTCCTTTTTCATAATGGTCAAACTCAAGCTTAAAACTGTAACGATCAGAAGTGGAACTTGCAATGCTGGCAAGAGAAGAGTTTCCTTTGGTTCGAATACCAACATTTTTCACTTTTTCTCCGTCAATGACCACTGAACATGGTAT
>Ga0123334_1005655_pt1 | contig 11976 bp, 6 predicted proteins | sample BiotimSIPDNA_FD_89706 | JGI IMG/M metagenome (GOLD analysis project Ga0123334, IMG submission 89706) | Anaerobic biogas reactor microbial communites from Washington, USA - Biogas_R1 time_0 SIP DNA | ecosystem: Engineered > Bioreactor > Anaerobic > Unclassified | place: Washington, USA | collected... | reverse complement strand
GTCTGAATCTATACATTTGTGTAAAATCGCATTGAAAATTGACTCGTTGTTGTAAAAATATCTTTCTATCGCAGCAATGTCTTTTTCATCCAGATACCTGGTGTGAGACGGTATATCGGATGAGCCGGTACTTTGCAGAAAGAGTGTGTTGTATAAAGTGAAGGCAGTGTTGAATGTTTTGTAAAGCCACAGAAAATATTTAGGTTGGTAACCGAAAATCAGGTTCCATATTTTTCTCAGATATTGTTCTGTTACATTAGCATGTATTGACCATTCGTACATATCTGATGGTTTTTCTGTCAAGAGAGCGTGGATTATGCTTTCGAGCACCGGTTTATGAAATTGTGAACCGCATACAAGACTGTAAATAAATGCATTGTTAATTGCATTTAAGAAATCAATGTTTGTAAAGTCAACGGGTTTCTCGAAAACAGACTGTGAACCATATTTCCCGCAATCAAATCCTTTTGTTATGGATTCTTTTCCCGTGACGACAATAAATGATGTAGTAGAAGAGTACTTTTTTAAGAGATAAAACTCATCATTGGTACCATTCTTTAAGCCCAGGTCCATAATACAGACGTGAATCCGTTTTTCTGACTGTAATAACAATTCGGCATCAGATACGCTGGAGCAGGGTAATATTGCATACAGTCCATAGCTTTGTAATATCGCTGAATAGACAGAAAGCAACTGCGGGTCATCATCGACGATACAGATATTGATTGTTTCTTTTAAGAATTGAATGTGTTGAATTGTTTTATCAAAATCTGGAAGTTGATTATCCAGTTCCATCTGCTTACCCCTTAAGTGTTTTGCATTTAAAAGAGGGAATTTTGTTGAACAAGAGGTTTTTAAACGATTGAATGTTCTTTAATCTGAACATGTATATGTCATTCTTATAATATAAATGATGAAACGAAACTCTGGTTTCGTTTTATTCAATATTGCCGGTATTATATTAAACTTGCAGACAATTTGTTATACCGATTATCAGTAGATGGTATAACTGCGAGTAATGGTTCTTTTACCATACAAAGCCGCAGAAGTAAGTGTTTCTGCTTGTTGTCTGATGATAACCTGATACGGATGAGTTTTCATAATCATTGGTATTGATTTCTTGTCTGACCTCACATCATTTTTTTATATACAACAGATCATCTCAATTAACGGTGGGGTGATCTGTTTTTTTTAGAGGAAGCACAACTTTGAAAAGTGCCCCACCCAAAGGTGAACTATCAATCTGTATAGTTCCGCCGTGAAGTTCAGTGCAAGTTTTAACCGTAGCCAGTCCGAGGCCTGTGCCATCAACTTTAGTTGTATAGTAGGCGTTAAAAATTGAATCGCGCTGTTCCGGCGCAATACCTGGACCATTATCGTGTATCTCAATCTGTACATTGTTCGTATCAGTACCGACTACAATCTTAATAGTCCCGCTACAGCCTGTTGCATCAGCAGCATTAAGCATCAAATTTAAAATCATCTGTTCAATGAGGTATGGATTGATACAGCAGGTATCATTGGAACCATGTTGGGCCAGACTTACTTTACAAGTCTTAAGTTTTTTATGACGACTCGCGAAATCTACGGTCTGACGAACAATATCAAAGATGCTGGTTTCTATCATGTCAATTGAGGTGTTGATTTTTCCTATTTTCTGAAGTCTGCGGGAAAGATCTCCGATCATGGTAAATGCTTTATTTAATCTGTCAAAATACATCGGTTTGTCTTCAGGTGCTGCATCCTGCAATTCGTCAATTCCGAAATCGATGACGCCCAGAACATTATTGATATCATGAGCAATTCCTGCAGCAAAAGAACCCGTAAGCGCCCGTGCCTGCGCTGCAATCAGTGCTTTTTTATGCAATTCAAGTTCTCTGTTCTGTGTTACTATTCTTGCAAGCAGGTTATACAGGATAAAAAACAGGATCATCCCGGTAAGGATAACATATGCTAAACCTTTGTAGAGTTCAATATTTTGAAGTGCAGGAATGGATGATGACAGCTTCGCAGCGATCGCACCCGAAAACCAGATATAGGTTCCGCAAATCAGAATATAGCCGATAGCAATAATTGATGATGATCGTAAGGGATTTACAATTTTTTGCATCGGTGCACTCCAAAAAAGTCGCGTTCTCATTATGATCTGCCCCGGTTACATCCCTCAGTTATCGTAGTAACCAACATCTTGAATTAGTTAATAATACATGCATCGTCATAGGTAGTGCAATAGCTAATTCAAATCTTTTTGGTATATATCCATATGCTATTATAAGACAAATGTCTACACGCATCTCATGTCGATGATTTCAATCGTAAAATCATTGTTGCAAACAAGGTTGATATCCGCATGCTGTCTTCCATATACTCCAAAGGTCTGATTATCATGCATACTCTGCTCATAAACAGAACGGATTTTTTCCAGTGAATAGCCATACTGTTCTGTATCACGTTTTACGCGTCGTGCAAACAGAACATCGGGGGCGGCATCAAGGTGGATAGAAAAATCACAGCGGGAGACAATTTGAGTATACATAGCGATCTCGCCGTCAAGCAGTACAAACTGTTTTGGCATGAAGGGCTTATCAGACATTACCGTACCAGTTACAGTATCGTAAATCGGATAATTGATTTTTTTACCCTGATGCAGCTTGTCGATATGTTCTAAAAGTAAATCAATTCTGTTTGCATCAGGGTGTGATCCGTAGAGTTTACGCTGTTCACGCTCTTTTCTGGGGATTCGGTAGTTGTCAAGCGATAATGTTGATGAGGATGCAAGTGCGTTACTGAGCATCTTACAAAAAAATGATTTTCCGCACCCACCGGGACCGCCGACAGCAATCAGTATTGTAGCCGTGGAAACACTGAATTTTGCCCTGATACGGGCAGCAACAGTTGCTACTACAGAATTATTTTCGATGTCAGGTATAAAGTTAAGCATTGTAAGATATAATTGCTCCTGGTACATCAATGTCAGGTACTATTACAACGTAAAAATAATATAGATCATGACAAACTTGTTGTATTAAACCAGGCTTGTCCTATTGGTTTAGATAATGATTTGCATTAGAATTGCAGCAATCTTAACTTTCTATTTAATTTCAGGTTTGGATATTCCAATGATTAAATACATTTAAAAAAATGTTCTTTATTGTGCTGCTAATTGAATGTATTAAAAACAGTGCATAAAGCTTTGTGTGTATGCAGTATTGGATACCGGAATTGTTATTTTCCGCGTAACAATTATCACGCCCCGCTCCGGACAAAGTATTTTTTGTCTCAACTTCGATTATTTCATGATAAATTGGGTAATTATATATATATTGAAATCAAATTAATTTCGGTTTGGTATCATAGGGGGGATACAGGTTTAAATCCTAACATATTTTAAGGTAACTACTATGAATTTACACGGGTTAAGGAAATTTTTTACAGGTCGTTGTTTCTGGGTTATTACGTTTCTGGCACTTTGTACCCGGAGTACGTATTCCCAGGTAACAGATTGCATTGTCCCCGGTGGCGACTGGCGTGATACCAATGGTAAACTGATCGCTGCTACAGAGGGAGGAATCATAAAAGTCGGTGATCTTTATTACCTGTGGGGAATGGATCGCAGTGCAAATAATTATGCATTTGTCGGAATAAACCTCTATTCATCTCCCGATCTTAAAAACTGGACATTTGTCAATCAGATACTGAAAAAAAGTTCGCATCCCGATCTTGACAATGACGCCGTTATAGAACGTGCCAAACTTCTTCACAATGAGAAAACAGGCCAGTTTGTCATGTGGATGCACTATGAGGGACATAATGCCTATAAGATTGCGGAGGTCGCTTATGCCACCTGTTCAACCGTTGGCGGCGATTATACATTCAAAGGTCATTTTCGTCCGATGGACATTGACAGCAGGGATATCAATGTGTATCAGGATGACGATGGCAAGGCATATCTTATCTGCACAACGTTTGGTAATCAGAACGTAAGCCTTTTCGAACTTGACAACAATTATACATCGATTGTAAAAGAAGTCTATCGTGGTTCTGCATCAACGGATATGGAGTGCGAGGGGCATGCGATTATAAAACAAGGTGGCTACTATTTCTGGTTGATGTCCTGGTGTACCGGGTGGGATTTTAATGACAATCATTATTTCTATGCGACAAAGCTTAGCGGCCCCTGGACCGCCGGTGGAAGAATAGCAGTTGAAAATACGCATACCTACGAATCGCAGGTCGGTTTTGCTGTAACGGTAAAAGGCAGCGACACCACAACGTTCCTTTACACTGGTGATCGCTGGTCGGTATCGAATTACTCAATGAGCCGTATCGTAATGCTTCCGGTTACAGTGAGCGGTACGAAGCTTTCTGTCGGATGGCAGGATCAGTATTCCTTAGATGTAAAGACTGGCAGATGGGCTGCCGGAGCACGGGATTTTCAGGACGGGGTTTATACGATTTCGGCCAAACACTCCGGGTTTGTACTCGGTACAAACGGTTCTGCGGTTCAGCAGCAGACACCATCCGGTGCGACAACACAGCAGTGGCGAATCCAGAATATTGGTGCATCACACTTTAAAATTACATCAGTTGCAAATAGTAAAGTAATGGATGTTTCTGGTGCGTCAAGAGAAGTTGGTGCGAAGATCCTGAATTATGAATGGGGTGATGCGTATAATCAGAAATGGCAGTTGATCGATTGTGGTGATGGCTATTTTCGTATGGTCAGTGTCAATACGCTCGGGAAAACGCTTGAAATTTCCGGGGGCTCAAAAAATACCGGCATTGATGCAGTTCTTGGGAATTTTGCCTACCGTGATCATCAGCTTGTAAGATTTACCCTGGTTAATGCTGATTTCCAATCTGGAAAATCCTATGCGATTGTTAATAGAGGCAGCGGAAAAGTGCTTGATTGCGGCACTGGGGCACCCAAAACTGCTCTTACACAACAGGCTCTTAACCGTCAGGCTCAGCAGGTTTGGAAACTGGAAGAACTCTATAACGGCTATTTTAAAATTACATCATATTCATCAAAACGTTCTCTTGACAATGGTAGTAAGGCTGATAATAGTGCATCAATCATTGTCGATACTATAACCAACACATTCAGCCAGCAGTGGCAGATTGTACCGGTTGAGAAAAATTTTTATAAAATAGTAAACAGGTTCAGTGGAAAGTTGTTGGACAATCTTGACAACGTAGTAGATAATGGTAATCCGATTATTCAATACAGCGATTATTCATCAACCAATACAAATCAGCAGTGGGAATTTGTGCCGGTGGATGAGGTCAGTGTAAAGAGTCCGGCGTATAACAGGGTTGAGAAAACTATGCTTAAACATTCTGAATATTACGATTTGAGAGGGCGTTTGATCGCAAGTGAAAAACGATCAGGAAATAACCGGGTGTTATCAAAAGGAATATACTTTGTGAAGCAGAATTCATTTCCGGTCATTAAAAACGGGTGTTTTGAAAAGTAATACTTTGTAACTACGGTTAAAATAATACGTTAAAACGTCGTTGAGTGCTGCCGCTGCACTGCCCAAGCCTGGTAAGTATCTATATACTGATTTTGCAAAAAAAAGCATTCACGCGGTATGTTTGCTGTGTTCGCAAAATAATTGTGTTCGCACGAATGTGGAACTTTAAAATGAATACAAAACAATTAGATACAGCGATTATTGTTCGCTAATTAAGTAAAACATAGTTTTTTTATTTACCCTTTTTGTTATACACAGCTTTATATTGCTTCTTATGTTGTATGGTAGAGTATACAGATTGATGTTACTGTATATGGTTACCTGTATGTCAAATGTAGGTTCGGAATCCTGGTTCTTTCCGGGTTATTTCAGAACGGGTGTGGAGACCTTTTTCAAGTACGATTACATTAAAACCTCAGCACAGGATTAATAATATGTCAAAGAAAATATTTGGAAACACCGCAATTTCATTTGTCGCGTTTATTGTTTTGGCATCGATGTCGACGTTGTCAGCGAAAACACTTATTGACTACTTTCTTCCTATGCCTATTGTCAAACCGTTGCGTTCTGACAAGTGGGGGTGCTCAATAGTTGGTAAACGGGATATTTACAATGGTATGGAAGATACTACCTGCAGAGCATACTGTTATTGGGATGGGCCGATTATCAAAGGGCCTGATGGGAAATATCATATGTTCGCAAGTCGCTGGGGTGAAGGTGGCGGTCACTGGTCATGGCTCAGCTCAGTCGGGATTCATGCAGTAAGTGATAATGTGATGGGACCCTATGTTGACAAGGGGTTAACATGGCCGAACAATAGTGGTGGCAAAGGCCACAATCTTACAATTCTTCAGCTTAAGGACGGCACGTATGCGTCAGTTGTAAGTGATACCCGGCCGGGTGATTTCTTTACCGCAAAAACACTTGATGGGCCCTGGACTTTTGCAGGTTCTATTAAAATCACAGCAAATGGTTTTCCTGTACCTCAGATTGCCAATCTCAGTATGATTATTCGTCCCGATGATGGCCGCTATATGATTGTAGCGCGAAATGGACAGATCATGATCAGCTCAGGTGGTCTTACCGGTCCGTATGTCATTCAGGGTAACTCTGTTTACAATGAAGTTAGGTTGCCGAATCTTGAGGATCCGGTATTGTGGTATAGCGGCGGGATGTATCATATCGTTGTCAATTCATGGAGCGAACGTAAAGCTTTTCACCTTACATCAAAAGATGGTATAAAGAACTGGACTAATCAGGGATTGGCATTTGATCCGAAATCAAATTTTCTACGCTATACTGATGGAACCGTGAACCGCTGGAATAAGATTGAACGTCCTGGCGTTTTTATTCAGGATGGTCATGTAACTCATTTTACCTTTGCTGTTATTGATGTTGAAAAGGAAAATGACCATGGCGGTGATATGCATGGGAGTAAGGTGATTGTAGTACCCTTTGATGGTGCTGCATTTGATGGGGTGACAGATGTTAGAAGTACTCATATGTCAAGTATTGTCAGTGTTACTGAGAATGTAAAAGTCTCATATATAAAAAATATGGCGGTATCGATCAATGTTCCTTTTACCACTCCGTATGAATTACGGATTGTTGCAACAAATGGTAAAGTCGTTAAGAAAATTACCGGCAGCAGTCCGGATGTGTATGAATTTAAGCATAAATTACTTGGTACCGGTATTTATTATCTTACGGTTGAAAACCAGCATAAAAAGTATTCGTCAACGATCAATTGTGCTGCATTGAACTAATAAAGAGGGAGTGTCAGATCTGAAGTGGTGAATGATACTCCCTTTTTTAATTGATTAATTATGGTGTACTTCTTCAAAGCCATTTGTTCGCAAATCTGATTCTGTTCGCATAATACTATTAATAGATTATCCATCATTTTTGATTACTTTCTATAATACTGTTCGCATGAAATCGGAATAACTTGTAATTTATGTCGCTTTTCAGAGCTAAATTGCGTATATTTTGACTATGAAGACAAAAAACGTCCGTTCCTTTAATATTTATCATTACACTGATTACAGGACACTTCTCAAAGAGTATTATGCTCATCAGAAGAAAGAGGTGCCGTCATTTTCTTTCCGGTATTTCGCTCTGCGTTCGGGTGTTTCTGCGAGTATGTTCAAGGATATTATTGAGGGTCGTCGTCGTCTCAGTCTTGATGTTATGCAAAAATATGCTGCTGCAATGAATCTTTCGCCAAAAGAGTGTGAGTATTTCAGTGCGGTTGTCCATTTTGTTAATAGCAAATCAAATGATGAAAAAAACCTTCATTTTACAAGAATGCTTCGTTTACGAGGGAATTCATCAATAAAGTTTATAAGTGATAAACAGTACGAGTTTTTCAGGTACTGGTATCACAGTGCTATTCGTGAAATGGTAACACTGAGCGATTTCAGAGAGGATTATGATTGGATTGCGAAGCGGTGCATACCACGAATTACTTCCGCACAAGCAAAAAAATCAGTTGAAATTATGTTACAGCTTGGTATCCTTCGGAGAAATTCTGATGGCAAGCTGGAACTGTCAAATGCAGTGATTTCATCCGAATATGAGATGAAATCCTTTGTTCTACGGAATTTTCAATCGGAGATGATCGGGCTTGCAAAAGATGCGTTGGAGCGTTTCGAACCTGAAGAACGGGAAATCAGTTCACTGACACTTGGTGTTTCACCCACGTGTTTTAGTCGGATTAAAGAGCGAATAAGAACATTTAAAGAAGAACTGTTGACAATGGTGATTGAGGACTCAACACCTTCAGAAATCGTCTGTCAATGTAATTTTCAGCTCTTCCCCCTGATCGAGAAAAAATCTGATGATACAAGCGAGGAACAATGATTAACGTTATTTACCATGGCAGAACTCGTGTGATTACCGTTGTTGCGGGTATCATTCTTATGATTTTTGCGCTCATAAATGTTTGTTGTACATCGGGTGATTCAATTGCGGGTACCGGTTCGCAGTCCGGAAACGGGCGTATTTTAGGGGTTGCGTATACCGCTGATAGTACACCGGCGGCAAATGCTGTTGTGCGTGTTCGTTTACAAAACTATACAGCCGCGAAAGCACTTCAAAAAAGTTCTAATGCGTGGCGTGACCTGCGTACCGATGCCTCAGGGAAATTTTCAGTTGATTCGCTTGACACCGGTAAATATTTCGTTGAAATAAATGATGAAAATGCAAATGCAGTTTTATTTGCATGTACATTGTCCCTTCTGGATTCACAAGCAGATTTACAAAAGGGGATTTTGCAGCCGACTGGAACAATCAGCGGAACGTTTATAAAGGAAGTGGATTCTGTGGCAATGCATGTCCAGATTTGTGGGCTTGAACGCTCGGGTACCCGTGATCTGGCAACTGGTGGTTTTATAATAAGAGATGTACCTGCCGGAACGTTCACTGTTCGTGTGCTTGCGGCTTCATCAACCTATCGTCCTGTTGATATTACAGGTGTTACAGTTACATCTGATTCGGTTTCATCAATCGGAGCTGTCGACTATATTAGCCAGAGTACGTGGAATTTCTCGAAACGTCTTTATTTAAATACAACTGAATCAGGAGTACCGGTATCAGGTATGGTACGTGATTTTCCGGTTCTTGTTCGTTTACATGCTGATAATTTTGACTTCAATAGTGCGAATCCTGATGGAAGCGATTTGCTCTTTACAAAATCAGACGGAACTGTTCTGCCGTTTGAAATTGAGTACTGGAACGCATCTGAGAACCGTGCAGTAGTCTGGTTCAAGGCAGATACACTTACTGGTGGTGATAGTTCACGATATGTGGTGATGTACTGGGGGAATCCGCAGGCTGTCACTATGCCGGATTATAAGAATGTCTTTGACACAACTGCACATTTTGCAGGTGTTTGGCATCTGAACGATACCGGTCTGGTTTCAACTGATGCAACAGTCAATGGTAACAACGGAACGAATTCCGGGTGTACCAGTTCGGATGGACTTATCGGGACTTCACGGCGGTTTACAGATTCAACATTTATCAAAATTCCCGGTGTATTTAATAATCCAACAAATCTTACCCTGAGTGCATGGGTTGCATCTGATACTACTACTGGTCAGGATGTTATCTCTCTTGGTGATGCAATCCTGATTCGTCTTGATGAACATATTAACAGCGCAGGAACAACAGGTTCCTACCATAGTGATTCTTTGGATGAGCTCAGCAGTTTTTCGGTTACCGGTTCAGGAGTGACACTAGCGAAAAGTGGTTGGCGTTATGTTGTTTACACACACAACTCGTCCACCCATACTCAAACACTGTATATTGACGGGCTTCAGGTGGCTGTTACAAATTTTACTGCCCCGATATATTATACCGGGGTTGGCAAGGATACGTATTTAGGTATTCATGGTAATGGAAAAACAATTTTCAACTTTGTCGGCCACCTTGATGAAGTGCGTGTTCAGAATGCTGTAATGAGCGATGATTGGGTCAGGCTTTGTTACGAAAATCAAAAAGCAAGTGATGCATTAATACAATTCCGCTAAACTTCCTGACGAAGATTGTCTTTTGCATAGTGTCAATTCTTTCTGCGATTCCCGGCATTAAATGTGTGCAGCGTGTGTGTCCGGCTGGCTCAGACGTGCTGTTTTGTAATTCCATTCCATTCTTCTTTGTTAATTCTGTCAGTCATGATTCCGTTCGCAATTCCGGTTCAATAAGTTCGCAAATAAAATACTGTTCGCAATATTTAGATTAATAAGTAGTAATAAAAACAACATGATACGAATTAAAATGTTCGCATAAAAAATAGCGATAGTACTTTTTTATAAGCAGATTACCGTGAACCCACCTTATATTGTATGAGAACTTGGTGTCTGATACTCTATGGTAAAAAGTATTGGTTTTATTTTTTTACAAGGTAATTAATCGAAGAATTAAAAGAATTATACCTGGAGTTGATAGTATGAGAAATGTGCCGTTGAATGTTACTGCTGTTGCCATGAAAAAGAACGCAATCCGGTTCTTGTTGCTTCTGGGATTGGTGATCGTAACACCACACGTATCGTATGGTGCAATCCAGGCCACGTTCTACGTTGCTCCGGATGGTGATGATTCCAATCCAGGTACTATTAGTGCACCGTTTAAAACAATTACCGCGGCACGGGACGCTGTCAGGACTATAAATGCATCGATGACAGGTGATATCTACGTGTATCTGAGAAGCGGTGTTTATCCGGTGGAAAGTACAATTCAGCTAAAACCTGTTGATTCAGGAAAAAATGGTTTCAGAGTTTTTTATAAAGCCTACGAAGATGAAACCCCGGTTATTAGTGGTGCTGTAAAGGTAACAGGGTGGACGTTACACAGCGGAAGTATTTATAAAGCACCTCTTAATAGAACTACAAAACTTCGCAATCTTTATGTAAATGATAAACGTGCAAATATGACAAGTAAGACTGCAACCGCACGTGGAGGTCAGGGAACCTATTCTGTTGTTGCCGGGCAGGCATCATGGGCATGGGTAAGTGGCAGTAAAAGTGATGGTGTAAAGTATAATACATCAGATGTTCCTGCAATTGCATCTAATAAGGATGATCTTGAAATTGTTAAAGGAACAACCTGGAATGAAAATATTGTCTGTGTACGGGATGTTATTACTACATCAGATAATTATCGTGCGTTAATGTTTCAGCAGCCGTATGGTGCGATAGCTCAGACACCCGGATGGGGTGCTGGTTTTACTACTACAGGAAATCATACAATTTATAATGCTTATGAATTTCTTAATTCTCCCGGTCAGTTTTATTTTGACAAAACAGCAAAGATGCTCTATTATATTCCTCGCAGTGGTGAAAATATGGCTACTGCAGATGTTCAGGCTCCTGTGGTGGAAAAGTTATTTGATATCGCAGGTGTATCACAAACCGAGCGTGTTTCCGATATCACCTTTGAGGGTATTACCTTTGCCAATACAGAATTCAATCTTGTTAAAGTAGGTGATTCATACGGAAAATCAACATGTCAGGGGGCTAACGGTTTTCATGCATTTGCAAGTACCGACTGGCATTCTACCAGATATGACCTCCTTGATGTACATCCGGGAATGATTACTGTCACAAACAGCAGTTCAATTGACTTCGTGAGGAATGTTATTAAACATAGTGGCTGTGACGGCATAAACATGGCAAATGACGTGATTAACTGCAATATTATCGGTAACTACATCACCGATATTACATCAAGCGGTATTACTGTCGGACATCCTCAGCATATTGCGATTGGCGATGGCGGTGAGCGTGCCAGGTATAAGCCTGGTGTCGAGGGAATCTGTAAGAACAATACAATTTCAAATAACTATTTATTCAATATAAGTACTGCACCCGGCTTTGGCGGTTGTGCTGCAGTTACAGCATATTTTGTTGAGAGTATTAAGATAACCAACAATACTGTTCAGCAAACTGCATACAATGGTATACATCTTGGGTGGGGCTGGTGTAATTTTCTGGAATCC
>Ga0123334_1005654_pt1 | contig 11976 bp, 13 predicted proteins | sample BiotimSIPDNA_FD_89706 | JGI IMG/M metagenome (GOLD analysis project Ga0123334, IMG submission 89706) | Anaerobic biogas reactor microbial communites from Washington, USA - Biogas_R1 time_0 SIP DNA | ecosystem: Engineered > Bioreactor > Anaerobic > Unclassified | place: Washington, USA... | reverse complement strand
GCAGAAACGCTGGTTGACATAAACATAGCGTCCATCCTTTGTTTTTCGAAATACACCAGCCGGCATATGATTGACCAGTGATGTATATAAAGCCTTCGATTCGACCAATTTCTGCCGATACCCCCAGTTTTCGTTTCGCCTGAGCATGACCAGGCCCATTAAAGTGAAACCCAAGGGGTAAACAATGAGGATGGGAAAAATCATCACCTTGAGTGTGGGGAGAAACAACGCTGAAGGTAGCAGAAGGGTACAAAGCAACATGACCAGGTGGACGTTCAAACCGATCAGCCACAATTGCAGCCAGCCGATACGCTTTGTACGCCTCCGTATAAAAAGCCCCCAGGCAATACCGATACTCCCGGCTGTCAGGATGACAGTTACACCCATCCACATTCCTGGGCCTCCCAGAATAAACCGGTAAAGCGCCAATAAAAGAGAGGCGATAATCGTCGGCAAGGGGCCTAAAAAGACACCCGAAATGGATAGCAAGATAGACCTGGTATCGAAAAACAAACCCTCTGACGCACTCCAAGGTGTCAGCATCAACAGGGATCCGATAAGAGAGATGGATAGTCCGGCCAACACCTTATCATACCAGCGCTTGGTCACATCGCCCTTGATCCAGAAATAATCATAGAGCAACACCGCAGAAATAAGTATAGCCGTATTCTGCAGCAGACTGATAAAGAGGGCTTGCGTCATCATGGTCGGTCAAATGTACATAAAAAAAAGAAACGTCCTAAAAGCGCAACAAAAAAAGGACGAGGGTGCCGGAGGCTTCTCCGTTGATAACATGAACTAAGGAATACCCCAATAATGCAAAGAGACCGCCATTGGGCAGTCTCTTTAAGCAAAGGGAGTGATGATTTATGCCGGATGAATGGCTTCCACCGGACAAACGTCGGCGCAAGTACCGCAATCGGTGCACACTTCCGGATCAATCTTATAAATATCGCCTTCGGAAATGGCTTCTACCGGACACTCATCGATGCAAGTGCCACAGGCAATGCAATCTTCACTAATAACATGAGCCATGATACAACAGATTAAATGAGTATTATTTGACTGCGCAAATGTACGTAAAAATGCAGTACTTCCAAAAAATGCGGCAATAAAATGGGGCGATACCCGTTTCTATAAATTGCTGGGGTGGAGCAACCCTACAGACCCTCCGTATCCAGCCATATCTGTCCTTTGCAATGACACGAAACCGACTGAAAACGCAACTGATCTGCTTCCTGCTGACACTCCTACCCCTGTGTTTGCAGGCTCAGCGAACGGTGCAATACCTGCAATACGAAGACTTGAAACCTTATCACTTCGGGTTCCTGGTCGGCCTGCACACCCAAGACCTCATCCTGGAGCACAGCGGACAGGTAGACGATAATGGGGAGCGATGGTATGGCAGTGTACCCGCGTATACGCCAGGGTTTACCGTCGGCGTATTGGGCGACCTCAGACTTACTGATTTTCTAAGCCTGCGGTTGAGTCCAAGCATTCACTTCGGGAGCAAAGACGTGATCCTAGTTGGTGATGCTCCCGGGACAGCATCGTTAAAAACGCAGGTTCGGTCAAATTACTTCATGGTACCCTTATCATTGCGGTACCGTGGTGCACGCACCAACAACTACCGTCCATACCTGATGACAGGGGTAAGTGCCGGTTTGGACATGGGCAGGGATAAAAAAGAACCCATCCTGCTGAAAGCCATCCACCCCTACCTGGAATTCGGTGTGGGCTGCGATTTGTACTTACCCTATTTCAGGCTGGTTCCTGAATTGAAATTCTGTCTGGGGATGAACGATATTTTTGAGCACAACAGAAAAGACCAGGATGGGGAAGTGTACCTTCGTTATACCAACGCTTTCGACCGCATCACCTCACGGTTGTTGGTCTTCTCTCTCCAATTCGAATAGGTCGGCATTTATCCTTTTTACGGGTACCACCATTCAATCAGGTGCTACCACTCAATCTGGTTCCACCAACAAATCCAGACGGCCTACGTAAATGCCCGATTTCCCCGCCTGATTAATGATGACAGGATGGCCATCCAGATTGTTGACCTTGACAGGTTGGCGCAGAAACGTGTGCGTATGGGCGCCTAAAATCACATCGATGTGGCGGCTACCGGCAGCCAACGCCAGGTCATCCACCATACCCTCGTCCATTTTGTGGCCAAGGTGCGATAAACAGATAACAAGATCGCATTTTTTGACCCGCTTAAGCCAGGCAGCTCGTTTTTCAGCGGTTTTCACAGGGTCCAACCATTTCAGGCCTTTGAAATTTGCCTGAGCAATCAAACCATCAGGTCTGATGTTGGCACTGATGACTCCGATGCGCAAACCACCCTTTCGGACAATCATCCAAGGCTTGACATACCTGGCCAATGGGGTACCTTTCACGACATAATTGGTGCAGATGATGGGAAAATCGGCGTGTTTCAACATATCTGCCAGGAAATCCACACCGTTGTCGAATTCATGATTACCCAAGGTGACTGCTGTCGGCTTGATCGCATTCAACAAACGCACTTCGGCCTCTCCTTTAAAGAAATTAAAATAGGGCGTTCCCTGCACAAAATCACCCGATTCAAAAACAAGCACATTGGGTTCCTGTGCCCTGATGGTTCGGCAAACGGCTTCGCGCCTGAGAATGCCGCCCTTGTCGGGATTACGAGGGTCGTCGGCCGGTAGCGGTTCAAGTTGGCTGTGTACATCATTGGTATGCAAGAGCACCAGGGGCGTTTGCGCGTTGACAACAGTCAAGGTAATCAGACTCAGCAGAAGGAGCGTATAGCAGCGGTGTTTCATCGTAAGAATGTGAATGGGGTGTTCTATGAACTATGTGTAGAGATTAATCGGCCAACACGCGGATACGGTCGTCCAGACTGGCGGTTACCGTTTGCCCTTTGGCTGTGAGTTGTTCGATTTGTTGAATATAACAGTCCCTGACCTTGAGGTGTGTATCTGTACGCTTGACCGCCTTCAAAAAGGCTGTCATACCGCTGTTTCCAGCCGCCAGGTAATCCATTGTGGCCACCAAATACTGCTTAGCCTCATCCAGGGGCTGATTTCCTATCAGAACACGTTCAGCTTTACCTGTCTTGATAGACAACGTGGCACCGGACAAGCCTTCACCACCAGAAGCTGCTATATGATCAAAAATGGCCTTAAGATCTGCACCAGTCATGGTTAGCAGCACCAGTTCGTTTTCGAAGGGCATGATTTTGTATATATCCCCCACCGTGATCGGCCCTTTCTTGAGAGGAGCCCTGATACCACCCAGATTGAGGATGGCCACATCCATCGGTTGCGCCGAAAGGCTATTGGCCTGATTGAGCAATAGGTCGGCCAGCAAATTGGACAACAGACTCTCTGGAGCAGAAGCTGTCATCAAGCAATCACTGATACCGATTTGACGGTTGACAGCCTCGCTCAACTTTTGTTGGTAGCCCTCCATCAGGCTTTGCATATCCGGATTAACCAGGCTATCGTAGGTGGCGTTGACTTCTACCCTGGTCGCCGACTGCAGCGTGACTTTGGCGAGCATGTTTGTGGGCAACAACAGCACCGTGGAAATAAGCAGTGAGAAAAGAGTAAGTCGCTTCATAAATAGGGATTTGACAGCGAATTTACACCAAAAAAATCGGCATCATTTCTTGTGCATGCAATTTTTTTTGCCTTCCTTTGCAGCCGCTTTGCGTAATCGCTGGCAGGAAATAGAGTTGCCTGTTATGTTGCGCCGGTTAATCACAAATAACACAGAGCATTATGGATTTACTTAAAGTGGCCGAACAGGCCTTCGCCACCGGCAAGGAACACCCCTCCTTCAAGAGCGGCGACACGGTGACTATCGCCTACCGCATTAAAGAAGGCAACAAGGAACGTATCCAGCAGTACCGCGGTGTGGTCATCAAAATCAGCGGACACGGTGAAAAGAAGCGCTTCACGGTTCGTAAAATGTCGGAAAACGTGGGTGTAGAACGTATCTTCCCCCTCGAATCCCCCTTTATTGAAAGCATCACTGTCAACAAGGTAGGTAAGGTACGCCGCGCCAAGCTGTACTACCTCCGCGCCCTGACTGGCAAAAAGGCCCGTATCAAGGAAAAAAGGGCCTAAGCACCAGCGACAAACTCTTTTAACATTCCGAAAGGCATCCTTTTTTCTTAAGGATGCCTTTCTTTTTTGTTTTTTTTGTAATTTGCGTCGATTTAATCTTACCCCTGTACTAAACCTTTCGGATTCGCTTTCATCTTACCTCTATACGTAACCTTCCCATTCGCCATCATGATCAAACAGCGCACGCTCTTACTTTCACTATTGTGCCTCCTCGCCTTGCCCATCGTTGCACAAGACAGCACCTCCATCGCCTCAATCAGTCGAAAGGCCATTACGGGATTGGCGTCACAGTTGAAATCCTTCCCACAGGAAAAAATCTACCTACATTTTGACAAGCCTTACTATGCGATGGGCGAACGTATTTGGTTCAGGGCTCATTTGGTCCACTCGGCCATTAACATACCGTACAACCTCAGCCGCTATGTCTACGTCGAATTGGTCAACGGCGACAACAGCGTGGTGGGCAGAAAAAAACTGTACCCCATTTCCAATATGTATTTCGGACAAATGGATCTTTCTGCCGAATTACCAGAAGGCTGGTACACCCTTCGTGCGTACACCAGTCACCTGCGCAACGTGGGAGAGCCCTACTTCTTCCGACGTCTGGTGTACATTGGCAACAATTTGAAAGAGCAGAAGAAAGCAGAAGCCTCAGCAAAAGGCCGCAACCATGAGGATACGTTTGAGGTTGGCTTTTACCCGGAGGGCGGACACCTGACACCCGGTTTACGCCAAAAGGTGGCCATCAGGGCGGTAGCCAGCGACGGTCTTGAAACAGAAGTCAGTGGCCGCATAGTCGACCAGAACAACATGGAAGTAGCCATTTTCCCCTTAACAGCCAACGGTTTGGGGCTAATCTCCTTTGAACCCCAAACAGGAAGTCGCTATACCGCTCATTGTGAAAACAAAGAGGGCAAGCAGCTTTCCTTCCCCCTGCCGGCTGTCTCTGCATCGGGCATCGCACTTTCGGCCTATCAAAACGATACCCTGCTGTCCGTTGCATTCAACACCTCTGACCCGTCTTATACGACAGACACATTGATGCTACTGGTGCATCAACGAGGAGTTCCCGTTTACCACACCTTTTTCGCACCTGGCCAGCAAGCCTTGACCATCTCAAAAAAAGGCTTTTCCGATGGGGTACTGCAATTGGTACTGTACAACAGAAACATGGACGTTCTCAGCGAAAGGCAGCTATTCATCCTGGGGCAAGACGCCGTAACGGTAAACGTGACCACCGATAAACCTTCTTATCGACGCCGCGATCGGGTTAAAGCCACCATCCAACTGCTCGATCAGAAAGGGAATCCCATCCCGGGTGATTTTTCACTTAGTGTGACCGATGATGCCGATGTCGTCTTGAAACCAGACAACGAAACCATCCTTAGCCGTATTCTATTGCAATCCGAATTTGAACAATCCATCTCCAGGCCCAATCGGTTTTTAAACAATGGCAACGCCAAGACCAAAGACTCGCTTGACCTGCTCATGATGACGCTGCCCTGGAATCGTTACAAGGTGGCCAACATCTTCAAGGGCCAGCCAGCCAAGGGTGATGTTTTCCCCGTTGAACGAGGAGGTGTCATCAGTGGTCAGTTGCTGAGTTATCCTGCCAGACGTCCCATTCCCGGCAATACCGTTTCCTTGTATATTCAACGCATCAACCACATTGATGTCCAAAAAACAGACAAGGATGGCCGGTTTTATTTTGAAGGATTTGAATTTCCAGACAGCACCTCGATCATGTTGAATGCAGAGAAAGGAGTGGGCAACTTCAGGGACTTATTGATTGACCCAGACAGCTTCCCCGCTGTCAAGTCAGTATTGCCTCTATCGGAAAATGTCCTTGTTGAGGCAGCGATGGGTCGTTTCATGAAAAGAAGCCGTGAAAAATACGCGCAAGAAAAAGGGCTGATCACCATCGACCTGGCTGAAATTGAAGTGGTGGCAAGGAAGCAACAAGAGAAAAAAATGCAGCAACTCAGGCTTGACAGAGGGGCTGCCTACTTCATGCCCAGCAAGTCTTTCACCAGTGATAAGATTCAGGAAGCCAACACCTTGATTGACCTATTGATCACTGTCGCCGGCGTCACATTATCGCCCGACGGCTCAGGCGTGCTGATCCGTAATGCCACTCCTCTCATTATGGTCGACAACATAGAGCGCGATATGAACGAGTTGACATATATTCAACCCAGCGAGGTGGAATTGATGGATGTTTTGAAAGACCCGACCGACCTGGCATTGTATGGATCCAAAGGAGCTAACGGTGTCATCAGCATTTTTCTGAAAAGAGGGGAACAAAACGCGGCCAAGGATCAACCTAGAAACCACCAGGCCTTTGTAAAGCCGCTGGGCTATTGTGTGCCAGAAGTTTTCCCGCAACCCGATTACTTCAAGCCTGAAGAACGTATGAATGGCATTCCCGACTTGAGAAGCACCATCTATTGGCATCCGGCCGTTGTATGCAACGAGGAAGGTATGGCTTCTGTCGATTTTTTCCTGGCAGACAACCACGGCACATGCACACTGATCCTGGAAGGGGTGACACCTCAAGGCAAGCCTTTCCGTTACCAAGGTAAAATCACTGTCAGGCCTTAACGGGGGTCCTGCCTGGGATCCATACCCCAATACAGCTTTTGGCGAAGGGTCTGCAAGAAAGAATGATCGTAGGGTTTGAACGCCATCACCTGGTATTTCGCCTGCGTAATCTGCAATTTGGCGGTACAAGGCAGGGTGTATGATTGCCCATCAAGGGACACCAGAAAATTCTGACTCCGGCTCTCTATCTCCAGGTCGATAACGGAGGTATCATCAACGACGATGGGCCTGACAGTCAGATTATGAGGGGCTACTGCCACAATTTGCCAATTACGGGTGTTTGGCATCAAAAGTGGACCACCCACACTCAAGGCATAGGCTGTCGATCCGGTAGGGGTGGCAATCAGCAAACCATCAGCCTGATAGCCGTTCAGGTAATCGCCATTGACAAACGCATGAATGTTGATCATGGACGCATTGTCACCCTTGAGGATGGCAATTTCATTGAGCGCGCAGGGGTATTGTTCAAAAACAGCGCCATTCACCTTTAACTGCACCAACCGCTTCGCTTCCAGGGTATAACGCCGTTGACTGATGTCTTCCAACACAGTGGGGAGGTCAGTGCATTCGATGTCGGCAAGGAAACCAAGACGCCCCGTGTTGATACCCAGTATAGGAAATCCTTTATCGCCTATACGATGGGCTGTCCGCAGGTAGGAACCGTCGCCACCCACACTCACCACAAAGTCGGCCGTGAAATCATCACCATCAATCAGTCCCTCCACCTTGGGTGGTTCAGTCATGGCTGAAGCCAAAAAATCGTAAAAATCGCGGCAAACATACAGGGCAGCACCACGCGATCGGAAGGCCTCAAAAAGGCTCAGAACCTGACAGCGCTTGTCTGATTGAAAACGACTTCCGAAGATGGCAACACTAAGTCCCTTCATGATGCTCGTATTAGAGGATGAGATTCAACGTCTTCGTCCCAGTATTTTAATTCGATTTAACAACCAAAGGCCGTCATACCTGAAAAAAGATGTAACTTTGCAGACAGAGCTAATCCGTCTGCGCGCCCCGTTGCGGGCACAGCAGCCGTACAAAAGTGAGAAATCTTCGCGACATGACAAAACTGAGTGTCAACATCAATAAAATAGCCACCCTCAGGAATGCACGGGGGGGCAATGTCCCCGACGTTCTGAAAGCCGCCGTCGATTGCGAGGCGTTTGGGGCTGATGGTATAACGGTTCACCCAAGGCCGGACGAACGCCACATTCGCTACGACGACGTGGTTCAACTCAAACCCCTGATCACCACGGAATTCAACATTGAAGGAAACCCGGAGAAGCGCTTCATGGACCTCGTACTGGCTGTCAAGCCTCATCAGGTCACCCTGGTGCCAGACTCTCACGACGCCCTGACCTCCAGCGCTGGCTGGGACACTCAAACCCACTTCGCCTTTTTATCAGACATCGTGGAGACGCTACGCAGCCAAGGCATCCGTAGTTCCATCTTTGTAGATTCGGATATCACACACATTGAGTTTGCCGCCAAGATTGGCGCAGACCGGATTGAACTCTATACAGAGCCCTACGCGGCCAATTACGCCGCCGACAGACAGGCAGCCATCGCCTCATTCGTCAAGGCTGCCACGGTGGCCAAAAGCCTTGGCTTGGGTGTTAATGCAGGGCACGACCTGAGTCTGGAAAACCTGACTTTCTTCCACGAGCAGATTCCCTGGGTGGAAGAAGTCTCCATCGGCCATGCATTGATTGCCGACGCTCTTTACCTGGGCCTGAAAAAAGCCATCCAATCGTATAAAAATTGCCTCAAATAAACTGACTCACTCCATGAACTTGCTCCTGACACTTCAGACCACGGCCGCCGAAGCGCTGCCCACTTTGTCCACCATGCAATCGTCCACTACGGAAGTCGAACCACTACGGTTCTTTGATATGGCCGTCAAAGGGGGCTGGTTGATGTTGCCCCTTTTCCTATTGCTTCTCATCGCTATTTACATTTTTGTGGAACGCTTGTTGGTCATCAACGCAGCGTCTAAGGATGATCCAACCTTTATGAACCGCATCAAGGATCACATCCTGAATGGCAAAATGGAATCGGCCATCAAGCTGTGCAAGCAAACAAACACTCCTTCTTCCCGCATGATCGAGAAAGGTATTACACGTATTGGCCGCCCCATGAACGATGTTCAAGTAGCCATCGAAAACATGGGCAACATTGAAGTCTCCAAACTGGAAAAAGGCCTTTCCGTTTTGGCCTCCGTCGCTGGCGGTGCCCCCATGATTGGTTTCCTGGGTACTGTGCTGGGTATGGTTCAAGCGTTCTACGACATGGCATCTGCCGGCAGCAACGTAGACATTTCCATCTTGTCTTCCGGTATCTACGTGGCCATGGTCACCACCGTGGGCGGCCTCATCGTGGGCATCCTCGCCTTCTTTGCCAACAACTACCTCATTTCCAGAATCCGCAACCTGGTTACCAATCTGGAGACCAAGACCATGGAATTCATGGACCTTCTTCACGAACCGACAAAACTCTGATATGGCCCTCAAACAACGCACCAAGGTTGACGCCAGCTTCAGCATGGCTTCCATGACGGACATCATATTTCTGCTGTTGCTGTTTTTCATGATTACCTCCACGGTGGTCAACCCCAATGCCATCAAGATTCTCTTGCCGGAAAGCAAGCAACAAACAGCAGCCAAGCCTTTGACCAGGGTCACCATTGACAAAGACCTGAATTACTACGTAGCCTTTGGCAAGGAAAAGGAAAGACAAGTGTCGTTCGACGCGATTGAACCGTTCCTGCAATCAATGATCCTGGAAGAGCCCGATATGTACGTGGCTTTATACGCCGATGAAACCATCCCTTACAAAGAGTTGGTCAAGGTGTTGAACATTTGTAACGCTAACAATTTTAAGCTGGTGCTGGCCACCCGACCTCAGAAAAATGACGTTCCCACGCCATAAACTCATCGCCGCATCGGTCACCCTGCTTGTGTACGCACTGATGGTGGCACTGCTGTTCATGCTCAGTTTGAAACGCACCATTCAACCTGACAGGGAGGAAGGCTTATTTGTCAACTTCGGCACCATTGACGCAGCCGCTGGTTTATTTGAACCAGAAACGGCTCCTCAACCGGAACCGGTTACCGAGGCTCCTTCCGAGACGGCTACTGAGCCCCTCATCACTCAGGACATGGAAACCAGCATAGCCTTGGCCGAGAAAAAGGAGGAAGAGGCCAAACGCAAACTGGAAGCCGAGCAACAACGTAAGGCTGAAGCCATCAGGCGCCAAACAGCCTCCGTCTTTTCCAAAACCAGCGGCAGCACGGAAAGCCAGGGATCGGCGGCAACCGGTACAGGCAACCAGGGTGTGGCCAATGGCACTCCTGAAGCCACCAGCACCGTAGGTGGAGGCCAGGGGTACGGTAATTTCTCCCTGGATGGCCGCAGTATTGATGGAGCCTTACCCAGACCCTCCTACACCATACAAGAGGAAGGCGTCGTGGTTGTACGCATCGTGGTCAATCCTCGTGGATCGGTCGTGAGTGCCGACATCCAGTTGCGGGGTACCACCACAGACAGTCCATCTCTACGATCGGCCGCCTTGAGCGCTGCCAAGCAAGCCCGCTTCAACGACATCGCAGGCTCACACAATCAGAGCGGAACCATTACCTATCGGTTTAAATTACGTTATTTAAGTTTCGCTAGTAAAATCTAGGCTGCTTTTGCTATTTCCAACCTGTCAAAATTTATGTAATGTTTGAACGTCTCACTCCGGTTAATCAATGCATCAAGAACACGTTCGTCATCGGTCTCGAAAGTTTCAGCGATGATTCTTACGAGTTCTTGAAGAACGCCCCAAATACGTTCAGTAACGGAAAGCTGGATGACACCGTCGGTCGCCTCGTTAAAAAGACCTCCTATGGTTTGATAAGCGGCAAAGCGTTTAACCGTACTCAGGATGTTGTATTGAAGCACCGTAACCGATATGCTTGCAATCTGTGCAGCAAAGTCCCTGGATTGGGATTTACCAAGTCCAAGCAGGTTTTTTGCCTCCTTGAAGAAAACCTCAATAGACCATCTCATTGAATAAATATGGTAGGCTTCAATGAAATCCAGTTTGTAGTTGGTGGTCAACAAACCATTCCAGTCGGCATTTTTGGTACGACGGCAAAAGAACAATCTTACGCGCACACCGGCCAGTTCCACATCGGCAACAGCATAATAGCAATGCAGGCTGCGACTGTATTTGACGGCCTTCCTGCTCGAAAGCAACTTGATAAGTTCCTTTGCGCTGTAAAGCTTCTTTTCAAACAAGTATTTGGTCTTGCCCATCTTGACCATGCCCAAGTAATGACAGCAGGAGTGTCTGGATTTGATAAACTTCACAATGTCGGTGCAGGTAAACCAACTATCGGCCAGCAGATAATCAAACCGTATGCCCTGACTGATGGCGTGCTTGACCATGTCGATGGCTTTTTGAATCTTACTTTGGGTATATTCTCCAATGCGGTTGTGAATGGCTTGGGTCTCCTCACGAGCCTTCGAGTATTGCTTGTCGCGTTGTTTCTTGGTCATACCAAAAGGCTTCTCGGGTTTGCTTCCCTCTTCTCCGTGAAGCGAAAAATCCAAGATTGTCTGCGTTTTTCCATCCGTACGGCAAAGAAACAAGGCTTTGAACCCAAGCACGGATGCGTGTTTAACATGGGAAAAGATACGACCCATCTTCTCGATTTTAGTTCCGGTTTTTGGCAAATCGGTATCGTCGATGATCAGGCACACTGGATCCTTGCTCTTGATAGAATCCTCGCGCACGATAATCTTGCCCAGCAACTGCCGGTTTATTCGGTAGACCAACATGCGCCAGTCAATGGATCCGTTTTCCATAAAGCGATAAAAAACATCCTTCTTGCAAGGCACAACCTTTGCAAGGGTTGAGTCCGTATAACGAAAAGCATTTTTGACCATGAAGAAGGGGAAAAGCAGCAACAACTCAAAAACCTGCAGGCGGGTATACTTGCAGTTCCAGCGGCTCTCCAAGTCGAGAGTCTTGGCCGATAGTTTGAGGTGTTTGGCTACATCCATAATTGTCCTTATTGCTTTTTTGTCATCTTTTTCTCTGAAAAAAGTGTTGATCTCTGAGAAAATGTTTGTACTTTCGAGTCTAGGCATTGGGTTCAGTATTTGTTGTTTCGTCACTTCAAATATACTGATTTTCAGATACTTCTGAAAGACCCTTTGCCTTTTTTTATGCTTTGAATTTTAGATTTTTACTACTTGCGAAACTTGAATT
>Ga0123334_1005653_pt1 | contig 11979 bp, 10 predicted proteins | sample BiotimSIPDNA_FD_89706 | JGI IMG/M metagenome (GOLD analysis project Ga0123334, IMG submission 89706) | Anaerobic biogas reactor microbial communites from Washington, USA - Biogas_R1 time_0 SIP DNA | ecosystem: Engineered > Bioreactor > Anaerobic > Unclassified | place: Washington, USA... | reverse complement strand
GGTCGAAAGCGCTGCAGGCATATACCGAATTGGGTAATAAAGCTGAAGAAACTTTGACAGAGCTGGTGACCAACCCAGGATTTTTAAACAGCGAGCAAATCCAACGCTATACCACAGCGATCAATACATCTGTACCCTCAGCGGATTCGCCGGCAACCCAGATCACTTTGAATGATGGTTCCCAGGTCACGCTTAATGAAAGTAACCCCCAGGAAAAACCAAATTCTCTTCTTTGGTTAGGGTTGGGGCTGCTGGCAGTGCTGATTCTTGGCGCCGGTGCAGTTTATTGGTTCTATTTCAGAGAAAAAGGGTTTAGTCCCAATAATTTCTCATTAAGATCCCCGGGGAAGGAAAATAATGGGCACCAACCTCTTGCCCAGGCTGTCCGCAGGCAGGACACTCCGCCAGTCGTTCAGCGGCAGGTTGTGCAGGCAGCCCCATCTCCAAAACCGGCAGCTCAACGCACTTCGATCTTCGCGAATGGTACAAATAATAGCGATGGTAATGTCAACGGAAATGGTGAGAAACCGATTGCCCAGTTTATGTCCACCTATGTGTTTGGGGATGATCGATATGACGAATCTTTCACTTTTGACGCTCCCAACGGGGCTTTTTTGGGTGAATGTGGAATCAGCATTTCAGATCTGATTGGTGTCGGAGAACCAAAGAAAATATCCGCTTTAGATATTTGGCTTTTTGACAAAAATGATATTCAGACCGTCACAAAAGTGATCATGAGCAAACATGCTTATAACGACCCTGATATTCGATCGAGATTAGAAATTCGCGGAGAGCCGATTTTGGCAGAACAAGGGAAACTTTTCCGTCTTGAGACAGCAACTCTCAGGCTGGAAGGACGAATCGTTGATGTTTCTTATGGAGATTTGCCTCTGCCAGAAGACAGTTATTTCCAAAGAAACACTGTCGAGCTGGCTGTCTACCGGAAGTAAAACAAATTAGTGCAAAGCAGAGCGTCGGAGTCAAATCCGACGCTCTTTTTCTTCATTAAAATAAGTTCAGTTTGATTAAATCAAACCAGAAATCTGGTTATTCAATTTTAAGAATTTTATAAATAACTTTCATGCCACTGGGAAGGGTTGCCTCGGCGAAGTCTCCTACCTTTTTGTCAATCAACGATGAACCGATGGGCGACAGATATGATATTTTCTGATTCATGACATCAGCTTCGGACGCCCCAACGAGTGTCCAGGTTTCTTCACTTTCGCCTTCTTCCTGGATTGTGACCCGATTACCTATCTGGATGGTAAGGTTATCGAGTTCACTGCCGTCTGTCACCTCAGCATGGTAGAGGATCGCTTCGATTTCCATGATTCTTCCTTCCAGAAAACCCTGGTCTTCTTTGGCAGCCTTATAATCTGCGTTTTCTGAGAGATCGCCCATCTCGATAGCGCTTTTTAAGCGCTGGGATATTTCTTTTCGCCTGGGTCCTTTAAGCTCTTCCAATTCTGTTTCGAGTCGGGTTTTTCCAGTGGGGGTTAAAATAATTGTTTTATTCATGGCTCACTTTCTAAGGTAATACATCAACATTAAACAGGCGTTGATATTCATCGATGGCAAACCGATCGGTCATACCAGCAATATAATCACAGATTGTTCGTTCCAACCCTCGTTCTGGGAACAACTCCTGAACAGCTTGTGGTAATGCTGCAGGAGTGGATTGATACATCTCAAAAATTTGTGTAATTATCTGTTCTGCTTTCGCAGCCATTCGTACCACGCGGTAGTGGCGGTAAAGGTTGTTAAAGAGAAAATCTTTCAGTTCTCTGTTTCGGCGATACATATCTTCGCTGAAACCGACCACATTGTATGGTAGTTTCTGCAACTCCAAAGAGGATTTGATATTTGCCTTGCGCAGATAACGATCGATCGATTGGGTCAGGTCGGTCATTTCAAAATTGATCAAGCGTCTGATGATTTGATGCCTGCTTAATTCATCAAGTGTGTCGGTCTTCCGGCGTCCAATACTCTCGTTAATAATCTCCCAAATGGCGATTCCATCCAACTGAGAGGGGGAGATCATCCCCGAACGCAAGCCATCATCAAGGTCGTGTGACGTATACGCCAACTCATCTGCAACGTTAGCTATCTGGGCTTCAAGATGACCGCGCAGATCAGGGTCATAATCCTGGACATCTACCCGATCATAATCCGTTTCGTGTTTTACCATGCCTTCCAACACTTCCCAGGAGAGGTTAAGTCCGGGAAAGTCTGGATAACGGTTTTCCAGAAAGTTTACAATTCGCAATGATTGGTTGTTGTGATTGAAACCATCATGGTCTTTCATAAGCTTGGCGAGAGCAGTTTCACCAGAATGACCAAAAGGCGGATGACCGAGGTCGTGCGCAAGACAAATTGTTTCAACCAGGTCTTCATTCGCACCTAATGAGCGGGCAATCGACCGCCCAATCTGGGCCACCTCGAGAGAATGGGTGAGCCGAGTGCGATAATAGTCGCCTTCCGAATTAATGAAAACCTGGGTTTTATATTCCAGGCGTCTGAATGCAGTTGTGTGCAGGATACGCTCACGGTCACGTTGAAAACGCGTTCGCAGATCGGCTTCTTCTTCCGGGAACTTACGCCCCTTCGAATTTTTGCTCAGGATAGCGTAGGGAGCCAATTGCTGGGCTTCAAACTCTTCAAGTTGTTGTCGTGTATAAATCATACGAAACCTTTACCATATAACTTTCATTCGCTTGTGACGAGCAGGATTAGGAGATTATTGTACCTGAATGTAATCCATTTAGGGCTGAAAGCAATTCCCCGGGCTTGTTTGCTGAAAAGATTTCCACCTTGGAGTGCTCTGATTGTCTGCATAGGGCTTGCATTTCTGCCACCTTCGAGCGCATCCCACCGGTCACATCCAGGCTCTCGGATTGCTTAATAAATTCTTCCAATGGGGCGTGTTTGTCAATATTTCTGATTGGGGTTTGGTTGAGAGGATAATCAGCGAATACTGCAGATTCTTTGCCAGCCAATAACACTCGCGATGGTTTAAGCTGAGAAGCAAGGTGAAAGAAAAGCTCTTCGGTGGAAAAAATTGTGCCACCCAAAACCTCGTCAAAGACAACATCGCCATAAATCACGGGTATCAGCCCAGCTTGCAGGGCTTTTTGGATTGGATGGATATCCCAGTTTAAAACGTGTTTTTCCCTTGCTGTCAGGCTTGCAGATGGTGGAAAGGAAATCAGTGGTAAACCAATGGTTTCGGCAGCATTCAGAACAACCTGGTTGAGCTTCCTGGCACTGCGCCAGACTTCAACAAAACCCTGCCATTGGGCGGGTGAAGTCACTCCGGTTCGGGTATTGTGTTTTGCAGCTGCGTGATGACCATAAGAACCGGAACCGTGCCCCAGGATCAGACGTATACCCTGATGTTGAGCGGTGTAGGTTTGCAGATCACGCAGGAGATTGGTGATCACCTCCGTGTGCGCTTTTTCGGTCTGGCTCTTGTCTGTGATTAATGAGCCGCCAAACTTCAGAAACAAAAGCTGGTCATCCATATTGGCTCAAATTACTCCTCGTATGACCGTATGGAAAGGATTCAACGCCCCTTTGGTAATCAAACCCTGAAGTACTGTTTCCACTCGATTGGCCTTGACCAGTGCGAGAATGTGTCCGCCCTTTCCACCGCCGGTCAGTTTTGCAGCCAGTGCACCGGATTCAAGCGCGACATTCACAAGGTGGTCCAGTTCGGGGCAAGACAGGTCGAGTTCCGACAGCAGCCTTTGATTTTGATTTATTGCCTCAGCAATTTCTGCAAGGTTGCCGGTTTCTATTGCCCTGCGGGCACTCTTCGCAAGCTGACCGATGGATTCAATTTTTGGCTTGATAAGAGCGGGGTCAGCCTGATAACGTTCTGCTAACCCGGTGACAGTCTCACTGGTAGATTTTTGGATACCACTGTCAGCCAGAACGAAATGCAGATCTGTTACCGGCTTTAAAGGCACAAGCTCCTGTCCTTTTTGATAGAAAACAGGCTCTTCGTATGTGATCACAGTATTATCCACCCCGCTGGGATTGGAGTGCACGTATTTCTCACATTCAAATGCCAGTTCGTTGGTAGCAGCATCTGAAAGCGGGTGACCGAGAAATTCTGAAAGACCGCGAATGGTCGCAACAGCCATTGAAGCACTTGAGCCCAATCCTGTTCCGATCGGCAGCTGAGAATTGAACCGCAGGTCGCAGCTTGGCGATTGGGAAAGGGAAAGATAATTAGTTACCTCGCAAACAGCACGATAAATGGGATGGTTTGATGGTAACAGGTCAACAGGTTCTCCATCCAACCCCAATGCCGGAAAAAATATTTTCATTTTTCCCGAAGGAGCAAGAAGTTGAGGCTCAACATGCAAAGTGATTCTCCTGCTGCTCAGGGGAAGCGCTATCGCAGGTTGACCATACACAACGGCATGTTCACCGACCAGGATAAATTTCCCACACGCAGAGCTTTTGATTGCAGGCATGGTAAACCTCACAAAACCAGGTAGATAACTGCGATTACGGATATGCCCCACAAGGCAATCGCAATTTGTATGGGGCGATCATGCAACAGAACTTCTTCTGGCGAAGCGGTAAGCAGATTGGTTTGGATCAAGTACACGTAACGGAAAATGCCATATATCACAAACGGAATCGTGAGCATCATAGTATATGTTGGTCCATTCTGTTGGGCAGAAAAGGTATACAAAATATAGGTAATCATGATTGCTGCAAGAAGGATGAGGATGTATTGTGTCAGCAAAGGAATGCTATAGCCATCCAGTGTCTTGCGATGAGTCGCTGCGTCTTGCTCTAACAGTCTGAGTTCAGACAGGCGTTTTCCAAAACCCAGGAACATTGCCAGCAGGAAAGTAAGAATGAAGAGCCAGGGGGAGAAATAGGCAACGGAGATAACGCTCAGTCCTGCTAAAACACGCAACACAAAACCGGTGGCGATGATCAGCACATCGAGGATCATAATGTTTTTCAGCCAGAGTGAATAAGCCAGGATTAAGAGGGTGTATGCAACAAAAACCAGGGCAAGATTTCGTGAGAGTAAATAACCGCTCACTAACGTGACCACTGATAGGAAAATGATCCAAACAAGGGCTTGATTTTTAGTAAGCCTGCCGGAGGCGATGGGTCGGTTGCGTTTATGTGGATGAAGTCGGTCGGCTTCAACATCGCGTAGATCGTTAATGGTATAGGTAATACCGGAGACCAGGCAAAAGAGGACGGTGGCAGCTAAAACCCGAAGGAAAGGGTTGAGCTGGGTGAACTGCCCATCGAAAATTAATCCGGCGAAAATCACAAGGTTTTTAGTCCATTGTCTCGGTCGCAGGGTTTCGAATAAAGCTATTACCATGCAATTATCTTATCATAAAGACCCGGTAGTAAAAGTATTGTTGTACGTAGTAATGTAAAAAATAGGTGAAACAAATAATTATTGAAAGCAACCTTGTTTGCTGAGACAACAAGTCGGAGCGCTACCCGTTGAAGGTATAATAAGCTATACTGATACGCTTATGGAAAACATTCGAAACTTTTGCATTATTGCCCATGTAGACCATGGCAAATCAACCCTGGCTGACCGTATGCTGCAGTTGACCGGTACGATCTCAGACCGCGATATGACCGAACAGGTGTTGGATTCGATGGACCTTGAGAGAGAAAAAGGCGTGACCATCAAAGCCTCGGCTGTACGCATGGTTTTTTCGGCTTCGGACGGAAAAGAGTATGAATTTAACCTGATCGATACTCCAGGACACGTCGACTTTAGTTATGAAGTTAGCAGGGCGCTATATGCCTGTGAAGGTGCTGTTTTGGTGATTGACGCAACACAGGGCATTGAAGCACAGACATTGGCAAATTTATATTTGGCTCTGGATGCAAACCTGGTCATTATCCCTGTGTTGAATAAAGTTGATTTACAGTCAGCAATGGTGGAAGAAGTAACCCGCGACCTGGTGCAATTGTTGGGTGTCGCTGAGAGCGATATTATCGCTATCAGCGCAAAAACCGGCGAGAATGTTGACCTTGTTTTGGAGGCAGTCGCAGAACGAATTCCAGCTCCGATCGCAAATAAAGATAAACCGTTGCGCGCACTGGTTTTTGATTCGCATTATGATTCTTATAAGGGTGTTATCGCTTATATCCGCGTCTTTGATGGCAAAATCAGCCCATCGGACAGGCTAAAGATGATGGCGACCGGTTCCTCCAAAATTGAACCGGTTGAAATTGGCGTGTTTTCACCTGGAATGAAACCTGTGGACCTTTTGGAAGCCGGCGACGTTGGATATGTGGCAACCGGGTTGAAAACAGTTTCGGACTGTCGTGTCGGCGATACAATCACATTGGCTGCAAAACCAGCTGAAATCCCACTGCCTGGTTACCAAAAAGCCAAACCAATGGTTTTTGCCGGTGTTTATCCGACAGAGGGGGAAGATTATGGAAATCTCAAAGAAGCGTTGGAGAAGTTGCAGCTGAATGACGCTTCACTCACGTATGAACCAGAAACTTCTGAGGCGCTGAATTTTGGCTTTCGCTGTGGATTTTTGGGCTTGTTTCATATGGAAATCATCCAGGAGCGCCTTGAACGTGAATATAACCTGGACGTTGTTTTTACAGCCCCTTCAGTAGAGTATAAAGTTGAGCTGAAAAATGGCAAAACGGTGATCATTGATTCGCCAGCAGATTTGCCTGATGAAGGCGAAATTGTGGATATTTATGAACCATGGATGGAGCTTGAAATCTTCACTCCGACTGATTATTATGGCGTGGTTATGGACCTGGTCAAAAAACGCCGGGGAATTTATATTGACCAGGATTATCCGGCAATCAATCGCGTGCAGCTGAATTTTGAAATCCCGCTTTCTGAAATCATCATTGATTTTTTTGACTTGCTCAAATCCAGCACAAGGGGATATGCTTCGATGGATTATAAGTTTATCGAATATCGTGCAGGCGATTTGGTCAAACTTCAGATTCTGCTCAATGAAGAACCAGTAGACGCGCTTACAGCTATTGTCCATAAAAGCGATGCGTTTCACAAAGGACAAGCACTTGTCAGCAAACTGAAGGGGATCATTCCCAGCCAAATGTTCGTCATCCCAATCCAGGCGTATGCCCAGGGTCGGGTTATTTCGAGGGCAAATGTGAAAGCCCTTCGCAAAGACGTCTTGGCAAAGTGTTATGGCGGCGATATCACGCGCAAAAAGAAGCTTCTTGAAAAACAGAAGAAGGGTAAAAAACGAATGAAAATGGTTGGGAGTGTTCAGATACCCCAGGAAGCCTTTATGGCAATATTGCGCCTGGAGGATTGATGCCCAATCCACAAAAAGATAAAAAATCAAGCAGGGCTTTCCAGGTCGCTTTGGCAATCGTGGTAAGCCTGGTTGCTATTTGGTTGGTTTTCCGAAAACTTGATTTCCAGGCAATGCTGAATGCATACCGACAACTAAATTTTGGAACGGTTTTGCTCATTCTTTTGTGTTTTTCGGCAGGATTGGTCCTTCGTGGATTGACCTGCAAGCTGATTTTAGGTCCCAAATTTAGCTATGCGGATGCTTTTTGGGCGATGAATATCGGTTACCTGCTTAATTCAATCATGCCGTTAAGATTGGGTGAGTTTGGACGAGCTGCTGTATTAGTTGGTCAAAGCAAAGGTTCAGCAACCTACATGGAAGCATTGGCGTCAATCGTTGCAGAGCGTTTTTTGGACCTATTGGTCGGCTTTATATTTTTGTTAGCAAGTTTATTGTTGTTCATTGAAAACGCGACATTGAAGAATATTGCCTGGTGGGGCTTTATTGTGTTGAGCCTGGGTTTGGTTCTAATCATAATCATGGCAAAGTATAAAGAGAGAATTAGCTCATGGCTAAATGATCGGTTTTCAAAATCGCCTTTTATGGTTGAGAAAGTTATCCCATCGTTAGATCATTTGTTATCAGGCTTCCAGTTCTTTTTAAGACCTGCACGGTTAATCCCTGCATTCTTAATCCTGGTCTTAAGCTGGTCATTCTCTATGCTCGAATTTAATATCCTGCAAACTGCAATTCTCGAGACTACCGAATGGTGGTGGCCTATGCTGGTTATACCAGCCAGTGCGTTTGTAAATGCACTACCGGCAGCCCCAGGTGGGTTGGGTGTTTTTGAGGCAGGCGCTGTTGGCACATTCGCACTCGTCGGTGTAGACAAAGCTCCTGCTTTAGCGATGGCTTTAGTAGTGCATGCCGTACAAATCTTGATTCCTGCGGTTTTGGGTGTAATTGGTTTGTTCGTTACTGGCGAAAGTTTTCGCTCTTTAGTTGAAAAAGCGACGGCAATTCGCAAACGGAAAACTGAAATCTCATGAAAATTCTGATTTCTTCTACATATTTTCACCCTTACAGCTCTGGCTTATCGGTATATGCGCTAAGGCTGGCTGAGGGACTGGCTGACCTCGGACATGAGGTAGTGGTTTTAACCTCACAGTATGAAAAAAAACTGGCTTTACAAGAATCTTTCGGCAAATCCCAAATTGTTCGTATGCCAGTGAACTTTCGATTGTCTAAAGGCGTTATTATGCCAACGCTTCCCGGAATAGCTCGTAAATGGATTGGATGGGCGGATATTGTCAACCTTCATTTACCCCAGTTTGAGGCTTTTATATTAAGCAAAATTGCTGCCGGATTGGGCAAACCCGTAGTTGTCACATATCATTGTGATCTGGTAATGAGCGGAGGGATAATCAACAAACTGGCGGGGAAAGTTACGACAGCTCTGAGCAAAAATACCCTTGATAACGCCGCTTTGATTGTTCAAAATTCCCTGGATTATGCGGAAAACTCCCCGGTTCTTTCAAGATATCTCGAAAATGTGGTCGAATCGCCAACTCCGATTACAGTAAAGACAATAACTAAAGAACGGACGAAACAATTCCGGTCAGATCATGGAATTACTGAAACAGACAAGGTGATTGGTCTTGCAGGCAGGGTGGCAACTGAAAAGGGCTATGAATATCTTGCCATGGCTCTTCCGAAAATTTTGGACAGATACCCCAATGCGAGGGTTGTGCATGCCGGAGCATGGAAATCGGTTATTGGTGAGCGAGCTTACCAGGAGCAGCTCGAAGAATTTATAAAACCTTTTGGACAAAAATGGCAGTCACTTGGCTTTTTATCCGACGAGGAATTTGAGGCGTTTTTCTCTGTTTGTGATCTCCTGGTTTTCAGTAGTCTGAATGCGACAGAATCGTTTGGCATCGTCCAACTTGAAGCAATGAGCCAGGGAACACCAATAGTGGCGAGCAACCTGCCAGGCGTGAGGCAACCGGTAATCCGGACTGGTTTAGGAGAGATTATTCCAATTCGTAATGCTGATGCGATTGCTGAGGCGGTAATCTCAATTCTTGATAAAGGTGAAAAAGCGCGTTTTGTCCCAGCTGACTTTTTAGCCGATTTTCAACAAAAAGCTGTTGCGCAGCGATACGAAGCCTGGATGGAGGCTATCATCAGTGATGAATAATCTGAGCAAGGAACGAATTGAAAAGATTTGCGAGCAACAATTGTTCCATTTACCCTATTTCCGGGGTATGCTGCGGGCGGTTGAACAAAGCTTGTATGAACATGTCGAATTGGCTGAACCAATTTATGATCTGGGTGCCGGCGATGGACACTTCGCCTGGGCGCTTTTTGATGGGCAGGACGTAGTCGGGTTGGACCCCTGGTGGCAGCCACTGCTGGAAGCAAAAGCACGCCAGGTCTACCCCTTGCTGGTCCAGGCTGAGGGGAAGTCGGTTCCATTACCGACAGGAAGCTTTGGGAGTGCGATCAGCAATTCGGTGCTTGAGCATATCCCTGGCATCCAGCCGGTTTTGAACGAAGTTGGACGCATCCTGAGACCAGGCGGTTATTTTTATTTTACGGTTCCCAATCAGCGTTTTAGAGACCAACTATGGGGCATGAAAGTGTTGAAAAGGCTTGGGCTGGGAGCATTAGCGAATAATTATTCAAAATTTTTCAATAAAATTTCCAGGCACATCAACCTTGATCCCCCGGAAGTGTGGTTGAACCGGTTGAAAACTGCAGGGTTTGATGTCGTTGAGTATAAGCATTATTTTCCTGAAAAGGCATTACACATCCTGGAACGGGGACATGCAGCCGGCCTGCCAAACCTGCTTTGGAAAAAACTGTTTGGAAAATGGGTCTTGTTCCCTAACCGAAACAACCCTTTTATCCATTTCAACAAGGTTTTCAGGCTTGTGGAAGACCCGTTTGATGATGAGGGGACCTGCACTTTTTATTTGGCGAGGAGGAATAGTTGAATTTTTTCCGTAAATATTCATACTACCTTTTATCAATTTTTACTCTTTTGAAAGGAGTGAAAAACTGGAAGGTTTTGTTTGAAATTTTTTTGGGTAAACCTTTCGATGGCATAAAATGGCTCGAATTTCGCCGGGATAACCTGAGAATCGGAGTGGGCAGCAAAATGGAAGCCTGGTCTGCGAAAGAAACCCTGCTTGATCGCTTTTATACAAGATATGGGACCACAGTTCAGAGTGACTGGACGGTCGTTGATATTGGTGCAGCAATAGGCGAATTCACCGTTGAAGCAGCTCTCCAACTAACCACTGGCACTGTTCACGCTTTTGAACCCAACCCTGGCTCGATCAACATTTTGAGACAAAATATAAGGGTCAATAACCTGGGCTGTGTGCAAACTTATAACCTGGGAGTCTGGAGTAAGGCGGGTGAAATTCCGCTCCGTTTTTTGAACGGTGAACCGCTTCAGGCAATGAGCGGCAATGGTAATGGGAATGAAGCAATTGTGAAAGAAACCACAATCCCGGTGATTACATTGAAAGAAGTAATTAAAGATATAGTTGGAAAACAAATAGATCTGCTCAAACTGGATTGCGAAGGCGCAGAATATGAAATTCTTCTCGATAACAACGGGGAGGTATTTGATAGTATTGATCGAATAATCATGGAATATCACGATCTGGACATTGAAAAAAACTACACAAAGCTGGTCGAATTGTTCAAGAATAACGACTATAACGTGAGACTTTATAAAAATTACGTTCATTCAGACCTGGGTTATTTGTTTGCAGAAAAAAAGCATCTGACCGAATAGAATCAGAAAGACCAAACAATGGACGAGCATAAGTTGATTGAAGACCCAACGGTTCTTGAATATCTGAGAAATTTTCTAAAAGGTGGATCAACTGTTGAAAAACAGTTGGTGGTAGCTAAAGATAAGGTAGACACAGGACCAGCAAAAGAAAATGTGAGCAGATTCTTTTTCATTTCCATGGCTCTCTTTTTGCTTGGTCAGTTTTTGATTGAAAGCTATAGAAATGCTCTTTCATTGGTGGCTACAGGCTTTTTCCTCCTGGGTGTTTTGTTTGCAATTGTTTCCAAAAAACAACAGGAAAGCAACCGAATATCCTTTTGGTCTGAAGACAAAGTAACAAATGTCTCCGAGCATGAATTTCGCTGGACCTGGCTGATTGTCGGGATTGTGATGGCGGTTGGGGCATTCATGATCTACCAAAATGGGAAGATGAGTTTTGTCTCGCTGCTTTTGTGGACGGGAAGCGTTATTTTCTCGGTCAGGGCGTTTTGGCATCAGACTAAAGAAAAACCAAAGACAAACCTACCTGAAATGATCAGAAGGTCTATATCAGACAAACCCAGACTTTTTTTTAGCGTTATTGTCCTTTTGGTGGTTTTGTATTTTCAATTCATGAAACTTGATTCGATCCCGGGTGAGATGATCAGTACCCAGGTTGAAGCATTTTTGAGTGTAAACGCAATTCGCAATGGGGATTGGGGGTTATGGTTTCCGAGGAACGTAGTTAGCGAACCGCTTGGCTATTATTGGGCAGCATTTGTCTCTATGTTTTTTGGCTCTCCACTGAGTTACCTGACTTTAAAGACGGTCTACGCTCTTTCGGGATTGATTGCTTTATTTTTTACCTACAAATTAGCAAAATTGTTC
>Ga0123334_1005650_pt1 | contig 11980 bp, 8 predicted proteins | sample BiotimSIPDNA_FD_89706 | JGI IMG/M metagenome (GOLD analysis project Ga0123334, IMG submission 89706) | Anaerobic biogas reactor microbial communites from Washington, USA - Biogas_R1 time_0 SIP DNA | ecosystem: Engineered > Bioreactor > Anaerobic > Unclassified | place: Washington, USA | collected... | reverse complement strand
TTGTCCTTGGCCAAAAGACCCTCGGGGAGTTGATTACCATGGGCGGCACCGCAAGTCTTTTATCTAAAAGCCTGGAGGGGTACGGCCTTGATGCAGGGGCCTTATGGAAGCATTCACTTGCAGTTGCCTTTGGCGCCAAGATGCTAGCTGAGCTTAAACAGCCCGCGCTCGCAAATGATGCATTTACCGCAGGCCTGATACATGATGCAGGCAAGCTTATACTGGATAAATATATTGCCGAGCGGTGGCAGCTTATTGAGGCCTTTATGGGGGAAGAGGGGGCTACATTTCTTGATGCGGAAAAATCCATACTTGAACTGGATCACTCAGAGGCAGCCTTTGAGGTATGCGGGGCATGGAACATCCCAAAGGCACTCACGATTGCAATAAGATATCATCACAATCCGACAAAATCACATGATAATATGCTCGCCTATATCATTCATGTTGCAGATGCAATAGCAATGATGACAGGCCTGGGTATTGGCATTGACAGCACCTTTTATGTTATGGATGAAAAGGCCCTTGGATTTGTAGGCATTAACGAAGCTGATATTAACAGGATAATGGCGCAGATTATTGAATCGGTTAAAAAGATATCGGAATAAACCTTAATTGTGTTTTGTTACACACATGGATATGAGCAAATGAGAGATGCACTGCAAATGGCTTTAATCAGGTTACAGGGATATTTTTATGGGTAAGATTAACGAACAGCATCTTCTTGATGAAATCCGATATGATATAGAGCATAAGGATATTATAAAGGCCAGACTTGTTCTTGCTGAGCTTGACAGTGTCGGGCTGGAAACACAGAAAAAGGCTCTATTTGAGGTCAGCCGCGCAGAAGATCAATTATGCATACCCCTGCTTGCCGGTGTTATTGGCAATAATATGGCCATTGTGGATACCTTTCCCCAGATAAAGGAGACAATGGTCTCAAAGATACTGGACAACCCTGATGTGCTTCTGGAGCTACTGTCCGGCAGGGGAGACACTATATCCAGGATGATACTTATTGAGACAGCCGGCGAGATCCAGCTTAATAATGCAGCCGAGATTCTCCTCAATATACTTCAACAGGAGAATGATCCGATTCTAATAAGCGCTGCTGTTACATCCTTAGGCATGCTCGGGGAACCTTTGGCAGTGGAGGCCATAAGCGAGTTTCTTTACTCTAACTCAAGGGATCTTGTTATCTGTTCCGTAAATGCATTGGGGCAGATCGGAAACGGGGCCGCAGTAAACAAGCTTTATGACAGGCTTGGCGGGGAGACCGATCTTGACATGCTTATACTTGATACGATAGCAGGGCTGCAGATCAATGAGGCGTATGAAAGGCTTAATGATATATTGAGCTCGGAGTTTGTCCACCTGAGAACCGCTGCAAAGAAAAAGCTCGTTGAGATAGGCTCCATGAGCGTAAGGTATATGATTAAAAACCTTTCCCAGAAGGATAAGGACATTATAATCCATTCACTTAATGTGCTTGGAGACCTTGGGGACAGTTCAGCCATACCACCGATCAGGAAGCTTCTTTTTTCTCATCCTGATGACCCTAATGTTCGGTTTGCCGCTTACGAGGCGCTGGGCAGGCTTCCGCTTGATAAGGGTGCCTTTACTCTTGCTTCAGGCCTTGAGGACAAGGTGGATAATGTAAGGTCAGCAGCAGCAAGGGCCATAGAACGTAACTACAATACCGTACTCTCGGGCGGTATTAAAAATATGATCAGGTCAGGTGATGTGCATGCGCTCAATATCATAACGACGATAATTGATGCACAGTGTGAAAATATCTTCATAGACCTCATAGAGGACGATGCCTTTAAAAACCCTGCAATACAGTATCTGATAAAAAAGGCACACCCTGATGTAAAGGCCGGTTTCTACAGGCTTCTAAAGGATTCAGGGTATGATGAGCTGGCAGAGAAGATCGCCTCTGAAAAGGAAAAGAGGGCCAAGGGCAAGCTCAAGGTGTTTGCTGTGGATGATTCAAGAATGGTCCTTAATATATACAGATCTGTGCTCCATAACCTGGGGTGCGATTCGCTCCTGTTTGAGTTCCCGGCAAGGGCAATAGAATCAGTGAAAAAGGAAAAACCGGATATCATCCTGACAGACCTTAATATGCCTGATATATCGGGTGTTGAGCTCACTAAAGAGATACGAAAAATCTTCAGCAGGGAGCGTATGCCTATAGTAATGGTTACAACCCAGGATGAAAGCAAGGATTATGAAGAGGCATACAAGGCTGGTATAAATGATATATTGAGAAAGCCCTTCACTGAAACCATGGTCAAAGATATCCTTAAAAAGATGACAGGGTACGTGAAGCAGTAATCTTCTCAACTTACCGGCCTTACCGGGACATACTGGATCTTGAACTGAACAGGGGTAACCTTTTTAAGTCCGATCCTTGTCAGGTAGGTATAGGAACCCTTCAGGTCAAGGGTTATTTTTGATTCTTGCGCCTCATTGTGATATTCAAAATCCTTGAAAACGCGGTGTGTGCGATACCCCCTTACTGCCCTTTTTTTTACCATTTTAGGGTAGATCATGGCAACCTTGATCTCTGTCCCTGGTTTGGGCTCAATAGGCAGGTGTATGCTGAAATTGCCAAATCCTGCCATCTCCTGCATCTTTAAGGTCTTGTATATTGTATGCCACTTTTCTTCGGACATGGGCGTTAAAAAGGCCTCTGATATCCTCACATAATCCTCAAGGTAAAAGATGCCAAAGGGCTTATCCTCTGAAATGCTGCGTATGTAGACATCCGTTTTTTTAAACGATGGCCTTAGTTCCTCGGGGATTATCTCATTCATGAAGTTCCCGTCTATAACAATACCGCTTGGCCTTGCCATATCCATGAGGCGAGATGCCAGGTTTAAAAGATGCCCGGAGTAATCTATGATCTCATCACCAGCGTATAGGCAGCAGGCAGTGCCCCTTGCAATTCCGAATCCTATATTTTCAGGGGTTTTGAAATTGATCATGGGGTCACCTGCGCATATCTCGGGGAACTCTACCAGGCACTGGAGACAGCTGTTTATAACATAATTGGCCCTTTCCTTTAAGTTTGCCTCTGAATAAGGAAAGGTCATTAAAACACCGTCACCCTTTGTCTTGAAAAATCCGGCATCCTTAAAGTAGTCATCTATGAGCCTCATATAAAATCTTTTGATGAACATGCCGATATCGGTGGATTCATGGTGTTTGCTGAAGGAGGAAAAACCGCGCACATCCGCTACAACAGTGATTACGAATTCGGATCTTCCCTGTGCCTCTGCCAGCAGGTCTCTTAAGGCCATCTATGCCCCCCTGGTTGATCTATAGATTAATATCTTTCTGTCATTTTTATTTGAACAGGTCAAACTTTTTCATAATGATTCTTTTTATCGGGCCAGGGTCAAGTTGAGGCTTGATTTAAATCAGCCTATTGTGTCATTATTAGATTTCAATCAGAAATAAAACCTTTTTTGATGGGCGCTGATTAAAATAATAATTTGCAATTAGGAGTAAATCATGTCTGAAGAAATATTAAAGACGCCTACAAATTTTATAAGGGAGGCGATAAAGGAAGATACTGAGAGTAACAGGTTTAATGGACGCGTCCACACACGCTTTCCTCCTGAGCCGAACGGGTTTCTTCATATAGGGCACGCAAAGGGCATATGTATCAGCTACGGCCTGGCAGAGGAATTCGGTGGCAAGTACAACCTAAGGTTTGACGATACCAACCCTGTTAAGGAAGAGGAGAGATATGTTGAGAGCCAGATGACAGACATACACTGGCTTGGTTTTGACTGGGGCGATAACCTCTTTTATGCATCCAATTATTTTGATCAGCTTTACGAATGGGCCGTAAAACTTATTAAAGAGGGCAAGGCATATGTTGATGATCTCTCACCTGAAGAGATACGCAAATACAGGGGTACACTTACTGAGCCCGGTAAAAACAGCCCTTATAGAGACCGCACGGTTGAAGAAAACCTTGATCTTTTTACACGAATGAGAAACGGGGAGTTCAAGGAGGGTGAACGGGTGCTCAGGGCAAAGATAGATATGGCATCAGGCAATATCAATCTCCGTGACCCTGTAATGTACAGGATACTCTATTCAACCCATCACCGCACAGGCGACAAGTGGTGCATATACCCCATGTATGACTGGACACATGGCCAGTCCGATTCAATAGAGGGGATTACCCACTCCATATGCGACCTTAATTACGAAGATCACAGGCCTCTTTATGACTGGTTCCTTGACCAGCTATCGATTTACCACCCGCGTCAGATCGAATATGCCAGGCTTAATCTGACTTATACGGTTCTGAGTAAACGGTGGCTATTACAGCTAGTTAATGAGGGCTATGTAAGCGGGTGGGATGATCCCAGGATGCCAACCCTTTCGGGTTTGAGGCGAAGGGGTTACACAGCGCAGTCCATAAAGAATTTCTGCGAGCGGATAGGTGTGGCCAAGAGGGAGAGCATGATAGATATTGCCCTTCTTGAACACTGCATAAGGGAAGAACTTAATAAAAAGGCCCCCAGGGTGATGGGTGTTTTGCGTCCGTTAAAGGTTATAATTGATAATTATCCTGAAGATAAAACAGAGGAACTTGAGGCGGTCAATAACCCTGAAGATCCATCAATGGGTACAAGGAAGGTACCCTTTTCAAAGGTGCTCTATATTGAAAAAGAGGATTTTATGGAAGAACCTCCGAAAAAATATTTCAGGCTTGCTCCTGGACGGGAGGTAAGGCTGCGTTATGCCTATTTTATAACCTGCACCGGTGTTGTAAAAGACCCTGATACAGGGGAGGTCATTGAACTTCACTGCACCTATGACCCTGCTACAAAGGGAGGGGATGCCCCTGATGGAAGAAAGGTAAAGGCCACAATCCACTGGGTCTCTGCTGCACATGCTATAGAGGCAAGAGTAAGGCTCTATGACCACCTTTTTTCAAAAGAAAACCCAATGGATGTCCCTGAAGGTCATGATTTCAAGGAGTTTCTGAATCCGGCCAGCCTTGAGGAGCTTGCTCCGTGCAGGCTTGAACCCAGTCTTAAGGATGCTGAGGCAGGCGCAGGCTTTCAGTTTGAGAGGCTCGGCTATTTCTGTGTTGATAAGGATTCCACACCTGAAAGGGTACTCTTTAACCGGACAGTCACCCTCAAGGATACCTGGGAAAAGGTTCAGAAGTCACAGAACATATGATCGGATATTGATAATAACATGGGAAATAATAAAAGAGATAGAAGTACAGGTACATATGAGGCTATATCAGAAGAGAGGGTGTTGAGATACAGTAATCTGTGGCGTGCAATAGCATATCTCATTATCATCTCTATTATAGTCCTTTCACTTATCCCGAACCCGGATGAGGTTACCCCCTTTTCCGCATCTGATAAGGTGCTGCATACAATAGCATATGCAGTATGCATGTTTTGGTTCGGGCTCTGTTACGGGCGTGACAAGCTTTATATTATAGGCTTAATCCTTATCGTACTCGGGATTGTGATCGAGATTATACAGGGGCAGACAGGTTACAGGGATATGAGCCTTTATGATATATTCGCCAATATTGCAGGGGTATTAATCGGGTTTTTGCTCTCTTTTTCAAGGCTTTCATGGACGCTTCATTATTTTGAAAAACTGCTTTTTCGATAAGGAGCAATGAATATGGGGTTTGCAGCTGTTATCAGGTTTTTGAAGGAGGATCTCTGGAGTTTACGGCCAAAGGATATCTCTTCCACAAAATTTTTTATTATCAGAACCTTAAAAATCATAGTGCTTGCCTATAAAGGGTTTAATGAGGACAGGTGCAGCTTAAGGGCAAAGGCCCTCACCTTTTATTCCATGATGTCTGTTGTCCCGCTACTTGCCCTTGCATTCGGTATCTCCAAGGGGTTTGGTATGCAGGAGGTGCTTGAAAAAGAGATCATTGAAAAAATGAAGGGGCAGGAGGAGGTTCTTAAATTCATCATAGGGTTTGCAGACAGGATGCTTGAGCAGGTAAAGGGTGGCATTATCGCTGGCATAGGTATTTTGTTTTTGTTGTATACTGTATTCAATCTCTTAAAAAACATAGAGGAATCATTCAATGATATATGGGGGGTGCCCCATTCAAGGTCATTCAGCCGCAGGCTCAGTGATTATCTCTCTGTCCTTTTTATAGCTCCAATCCTCTTTATCGTGAGCAGCAGCACTACAGTATTTATCAAGACTCAGGTAACTCTCATTACTGAAAAGATCACCCTGCTGGGGTCTATAAGCCCCCTGATCTTTTTTTCATTTAAAATAGTGCCCTTTTTTGTAATATGGCTCCTCCTTACATTTCTCTATAGCTATATGCCCAATACAAGGGTGAGGTATAAATCAGGGGTGATTGGCGGGGTTGCAGCAGGTACCATGTATGGATTCTGGCAGGTTATTTATATTTCTATGCAGATAGGGGCTGCAAAGTACGGGGCGATCTATGGCAGTTTTGCTGTTATACCACTCTTCATGATATGGCTCCAGGTAAGCTGGCTTATCGTGCTTTTTGGCGCGGAGATTGCCTTTGCTCACCAGAATGTAGATAAATATGAGATGGAGGCCATATCTGAGAATGTGAGCATTGCATTAAAAATGGTGCTGGCTATACGAATCGCCGGGATGTGTGTCCAGAATTTTGTAAAAGGTGAGAGCCCCTTATCAGGAAAACAGATATCCGATGCACTTGAGCTCCCTGTAAGGCTTACAAACAGGCTGCTGTCCGATCTGGTAGAGTGTAATGTGCTTTCCGAAACAAAGGGTAAGGATGAAAAGCTGACCTATTATCAGCCTGCAAGGGACGTAGGGGGGCTTACAATCCATGATGTAATTGCGGCACTTGAAAGGCTTGGGGATAACAGCATCATCTATGCTGATTCTGATGAGCTGGAAAAGATTAAGGAGTATTACGCTGAGCTTGACAGTATCACCGCAAAGTCCGGAGCAAACATATTGCTTAAGGATATATGATATTTTTCAGGGTGCCCTGCTGTTAGATGGTGTTATGGCGGAAGCAGTCCACAATAAAATACTACTGCATAATCCCGGACAATTATGTTGACACAGAATGCTATCCTTAATAAATTAAGTTATCATTAAGCTAAACCATTTAAAATAATCTTTTTATGTGCAGCCATTATTAATAAGAGATAAAACCAATGTTCAAAAAAATAATTGTACTTTGTCTTTTTATAGTTTTTTGCATCCCTGCCCATTCAAAATCCGATGAAACCTGTGATCGCGCCTGTCTTGAAAAATGGGTGGACAGATACCTTGTTGCCATGCGGGATCAGGATACAAATCCTGATATGTTCGCGCCTGATCTGAAATTTACAGAAGACGGGGTGCGGTTGCCATTTGGAAATGAAGGGCTCTGGTACAGCATGAGCGGTATCGGCAATTATAAATTCTATGTGCCTGATGTGGAGGCTCAGCAGGTGGCTTTCTTGGGTACTGTGCGTGAAAAGGGTGTGCGAGGAGGCGACGAATCTTTATCAGCCATTGCCCTGCGTCTTAAGATAAGCAATAACCGCATCACTGAAATAGAGCAGATCGTGGTCAGGCCGGACAGCGTTAATAGCAGTAATAATGACTTTCCGCCAACAGGCCCGGCTGTTGAGGCAATGGGGGCGCCACACCCGATTTTTAAAGAAACCATACCGGAAGATAAACGCATGAGCAGGAAAGAGCTTATAAAAACCGCAAACTATTATTTTACCGGGCTCGAAAATAACGATGGAAAGGGTTATTACCCATTTACAGATGACTGTGTCCGGTTTGAGAATGGGGTGGATGTACTCTTAAATACAAACAAGGAGACAGGTGAGAAGAGCCGCACTGCCTGTAAAAAGCAGTTTGAAGAGGGGGTAAAGGGTATAGTTACACGCATTCGCGACCGCCGTTTTGTGGCAGTGGACAGGGAAAAGGGTATAGTCTTTGCCTTTGGATTCTTTGATCATGATTTCATCCACTGGACGTGGCAGCTTGCAGAATTGTTCAAGATAGAAAACGGCCAGATCCGCCGCATTGAGGCCATATTCCACAGGGCGCCATACGGAATGAATTCGGGCTGGAGCACCTTTGAGAAGGGCATTTCAAGTGAGATACAGGATAATTAAACTTCATTTATTCAAGATTGGTATTACTGTGTTGATTTGAAAAACTGAGAACTCTAATTTGGAGATACCATGACAGAAAAACCAACCTGTGAAGAATTGGAAAAGAGGGTCAGGGATTTAGAAGAGGAAGTTTTAAGGTGCAGACAAACGATTGAGGCCCTGACCGAGAAAGAGGCCAGGCTCAGCAAAATGGCCAACCAGGTCCCTGAGATGTTATTCCAGTTTGTGGCACACAGTGATGGTTCATTTTCAGTCCCCTACTTTAATGATCAGTTATACCAATATACCGGTTATAAACCTGAAGAGCTCATGAAAAGCCCGGCTATTATGGGTAAGAGTATCCATTCGGACGACATCGAACTTGTAAGATCAAAAATTGAGGAGTCCCTGAAAACCCTGAATGAATTGTCATTGGATTGGAGGCTTATAGGCCCTGATAACGGGGTAAGATGGATTCAGTCAAAAGCAATACCTCAATTGATGGAAAATGGGGATGTACACTGGGACGGGATATCAGTTGATATCACCGAGCGAAAACTGGCAGAGGAGGCGGTTCGGGAGAGCCAGCGCAAGTACCATGCATTATTTGATAAGATGCTTGATGGATGTTCACTTCATGAGATTATTTGTGATGAAAATGGCAAGCCTGTCAATTATCGTTTTATTGATGTAAACCCTGCCTTTAATAAATTAACAGGGTACAGGGACAAAGATATCATTGGTAAAACAGTACTGGAACTAATCCCAAACACAGACCCCTTTTTGATCGAGACCTTTGGCAAGGTTGCCCTGACAGGGGAGCCTGTCTCTTTCGAATATTATGCCAAAGATACAGGTCAACACCATGTGATTTCAGCTTATCAGCCGGAAGAAAGGCAATTTGCCACTATATTTCAGGATGTCACTGAACGAAAAAAGGTGCAGGAGGAGCTTGAACAGTCTCAGGAATATTTAAAAGCCATCATGAAAAATACAAGTGACTATATAGTTATCAGGGATAAGGATGGCTTTCCGGCGCTGTTTAATTCATCCGCTGAAAGGATAGCAAAAAAAGCACTTGGGATAGATTTAAATGCGACCATGAAACCTCATAAATTTTTAGCAGATAAAAAAGAGGTTGCCCTGTTGGATAACCTTCATAAAAGGGCATTAAATGGTGAAGAATTTAAAATAGAATATTCATATCCTATTACCGACGATGATCTCAGACATTTTGAAATCACTTATAATCCTATACTGCAGGATGGCAAAGTCAACGGATTTATACAGGTTGCAAGGGACATAACCGAACGCAGAAAAATGGAAGAGATACTTAAAAAATCACATGACGAATTAGAAAAGCGTGTAAAAGAGCGGACTAAAGAGCTGCGAAAATCCAATGAGGCCCTTCAGGAAAAAACCCTTGATCTGCAGGAGGTAAACACAGCGCTCAAGGTGCTCCTTGAAAGAAGGGATAAGGATAAAGAGGATATTGGGCAGAATGTTATTCTCAATGTTAAGGAGTTGATGGTTCCCTATATCACTAAGCTTAAAAAAGGGACCCTTACCGAACGTCAGCAAAGTTATCTGGAACTTTTAGAGACCGGCCTGCAGCAGATTATTTCTCCTTTTTCTCAGAGACTTTCCTCGAGATATTTGAGTATCACCCCTGGAGAAATGCAGGTGGCCAATCTTCTAAAGGAAGGGAAAACCTCCAAGGAGATAGCTGAAATCCTTAACTCAACAGAGAGGGCGGTTGTTGCGCACCGGTCGAATCTCAGAAAAAAACTGGGCCTTAAGAAAAAAAATAATCTTAGGACCTACCTGTTATCGCTTCAGTAATCCCTATATTTTAAGTACAGTTTTTTACTGTAAATAATCTGTAAAAAAATTGATGTGTACAGATGCGGTTTTCTGCATTAAAATAGCAGTAAATTCTGGCGCCTGATACAGCGATATATGTAATGGAGGCCGGTCGAGTTCTTCGGATGGGGTTTTTAAAGTGATTTGGTAAAATCAAACCTGTTTGAAAAGGAGGAATATCAAAATGACATACAAGACAAAAGAATCAGAAAATAAAAGTAATATCGTGTTCCACAGCATTTTTCGTGTTTCTATTTTTGTATTTTCATTTCTATTTCTCTATCCCCTGTTACCAGGGTCATTGGATTTAAGAGCACAGGAGGGTACCGATCAAACTAAAGCTGATTTTCTTTTCCAGAAACCAAGGGCCTTTTTTGGATTGCGGCTGGGCGCATTTTTCCCTGGTACGGATAGCGGTGTTTTTGATATGATTACAAAGGAGCTTACACTTGAAAAGGGTGATTTTGATACCTGGGATTTTGGTGTTGACCTGGGTTTCAGTATTCATGAAAGGTTCGATCTGGTTTTTAGCCTTGATATATCAGAGCAGACAAAAAGTTCTGAATTCAGAGACTATGTTGATGATCATGGGTTTCCTATTACTCAGAGCACAAAATTTTCTCAAACACCCATAACAGCAGGCATCAGGTATTTACTTGTCCCCAGGGGACGCCAGATTGGACAGTATACCTGGATTCCATCCCGTATTGTTCCATACTTAAGTGCCGGAGCAGGCATCCTGAATTATAAATTTGAGCAGGCCGGTGATTTTATTGATTACTCAACAATGGAGATATTTCCTGCTGTCCTGAAATCTTCCGATAATGTGTGGGTCATGTACCTGGGCTGCGGTGTGGATTACAATATCTATAAGTCTCTCTACTTGACACTGGATTTCAGGTATTCATGGGCGGATGACACAATGAGTGGAGATTTTACAGGATTTGATCCTATTGACCTGGACGGGATTCGTTTTACAACCGGCATTCAGTGGCATTTTTAATGGAGGTATATTATGTACTCGATAAAAAACCATTTAATAAAAGGGTGCCAAACAGAAAATTCCATACAATGGAAAAATCCTGCAAGGTCAATTGTGAATACCATCTTATACTGCCTGTTTTTGTTTGGAGTTGTTCTAATGCTATTGATATCTGCACCGGTTGCGATCAGTGCATCAGAACAGCTTGATCCTGCAGGCTACGAAAAACTCGATACACGGCTTTTGCCCTGGATCGGGTCATGGGGTCTGCTTTCCAGCGGGGCCAGCACAGACCAGAACGAACTGGTACAGGAATTTTTATTGACTATAGGCCCTGGTGACAGTGAAAACTCCCTGACCATGAAAGGGTACAGGGATGGAAAGCTCTCAGCAGAGGAAAAAATAATAGTTGATGGGCTTCGTCATCAAATTACAGAGGACCAATGTACGGGCTGGTATCAGTACTCATGGTCTGAAAACGGAAGACGTCTGCTGTTTAACAGTGAATCGAACTGCCAGAATGACCCGACCCGCAAGATATCAGGGATGTCAATTTTTGATGAAAAGGGACAGTGGCTGGACATCCAGTTGTTGCATAATGGAGAGGATTTAGTTACCAATACAAGAAAATACCGCAATGTTGACAGCGATTCTGTAATCCCGGGTGCAAATGCGCTGAACCGCATCAGCTCTGCCAGGAGCGCTGCAGGAAAAAGCTTTTCTATCGAAGAGATTATCGAACTCAGCCGCAAGGTTGAATCCGAGGTGCTGGAGGCTGCGCTGTTAGAGACCGGTAAACCCTTTCCCATCAATTCAAAAAAAATTGCAGAGTTGGCAGATCTAAAGGTACCATCACGGGTGATTGATATTATGGTGGCCCTTTCATTCCCAGATAAATTCAATTTGCAGGGTAAGGCAATGTCACAGGCTCAGGGAACAGAGGTTAAACCATATTATTATTTCCCCGGACCCTATAATTACTGCACCCATAACTACAGGTACT
>Ga0123334_1005639_pt1 | contig 12005 bp, 9 predicted proteins | sample BiotimSIPDNA_FD_89706 | JGI IMG/M metagenome (GOLD analysis project Ga0123334, IMG submission 89706) | Anaerobic biogas reactor microbial communites from Washington, USA - Biogas_R1 time_0 SIP DNA | ecosystem: Engineered > Bioreactor > Anaerobic > Unclassified | place: Washington, USA | collected... | reverse complement strand
TCCCCCATTGCCCAATATTCCCCACTGCTGCCTCCCGTAGGAGTCTGGGCCGTGTCTCAGTCCCAATGTGGCCGATCAACCTCTCAGTTCGGCTACCGATCGCGGTCTTGGTGGGCCGTTACCTCACCAACTAACTAATCGGACGCGAGCCCATCTTCTGCCGGACCGAAGTCCTTTGATTACAGGAAGAGGTCTCCCCGTAATTTCATGCGGTATTAGCACTGGTTTCCCAATGTTATTCCCCAGCTGAAGGCAGGTTGCTCACGTGTTACTCACCCGTCCGCCGCTAAGATACCTTTCCGTACGAGTACTTCTGGGTATCTCCGCTCGACTTGCATGTGTTAGGCACGCCGCCAGCGTTCATCCTGAGCCAGGATCAAACTCTCAAATAAAGTTATCTGAGAGCCATTTGGCTCTTTGTTTACTTGTTTCTCAACTCTCGTTGAATTGAACTTTTGGCTCGTCTTTGTCTTGTTTCACTGTTCAATTTTCAAGGTCCGGTCCTCGGTTTTGCCCGAGGCGCTTTGCTATAGTATCATCGTACCAGCCCTTTGTCAACACCTTTTCCAGCCGTCATTTTCCCAAATCCGACCGGCGTTGCCGCCGGTCGGACTGGTCGATTTGGTCAGTTGAACAGGTTCATCAGGTTAAATCGGCTGTAGATCGAAACCGCGATCAAGGAGACCGTCGCCATGATTTTGATCAGGATGTCCAGCGACGGACCGACGGTGTCCTTAAGCGGGTCACCGACCGTATCGCCGATCACGGCGGCATCATGCGCCTCGCTGCCTTTGCCGGAACCTTCCACGCCGCCAAACTCAATATACTTCTTGGCATTGTCCCAGGCGCCGCCGCTGTTGGCGGTGAACAGGGCCAGCATGACGGCCGACAGCGTCGATCCGATCAGAAGGCCGCCGACAAACTGGGCGCCGAAGACAAAGCCAGCGACCACCGGCACGGCGACGGCGATCACGACCGGAAGCTTCATCTCCTTAAGGGCGCCGACAGCTGAAATCTTGATGCAGGTCGTGTAATCCGGCTTGTCGTCTCCGCTGAGGATGCCCGGCTTCTCTTTGAACTGGCGCCGAACCTCCTGGACCATTTTTCCGGCACTGACGGCAACCGCGTCGATCAGGAGGCTGGAGAACAGGAACGGCAGGGCGCTGCCGATAAAGGCACCGGCCAGCACCTGCGTGCTGATGATATTGAGCAGCGCCTCATGAACGGCTTCGTCGATGCCGATCTGGGCATGCATGTAGGAGACCAAAAGCGAAAGCGACGCCAGTGCGGCCGAACCGATTGCGAAGCCCTTGCCGATCGCGGCCGTGGTGTTGCCGACAGAATCCAGCTTGTCGGTGATGCGGCGCACCACGGGATCGAGCCTGCTCATTTCAGAGATGCCGCCGGCGTTATCGGCGATCGGGCCATAGGTGTCGACCGAAACGGTCGCCGCGAGAAAAGACAGCATGCCGATCGCCGCCATGGCGACGCCGTAAATGCCGGCCAGGGCGTTGGACGCGAGCACGGCGCAGGCCAGGATCACGACCGGGAAAAAACAGGACTTCATCCCCAGGGCCAGACCGTTGGTGATGGTCAGGGCTGTTCCGCTCTGCGATGCCCTGGCGAGCTTTTGGGTGTCCTTGAAATCATAGCTGGTGTAGAACTCGGCAAAAAAGCCGATCAGCATGCCGGCGGCGATGCCGGTCAGCGCGGATAGCCAGGGCGACAGCGGTCCGACATGGAAGTCGATGGCCGAGACGTCGAGGCCGCGGAAATAGAACCAGGAAAGCGCGCAGCCGCCGATAATGATCAGGAGGGCGCTCGACCACAGTGAAATGTTCAGCTCGCGGTGGGGCTTGTCCGACTGGGGTCTGAACAGCACGTAGCCAATCCCGATGACACAGGCGATCAGGCCGATCGCGGAGAACAGGATCGGGAAAAGCAGCAGCCTGCTCAGCAGTTCGTCGCTGATCGGGTTGCTGGAATGGGCGTTGATGAAATACGTGTAGCAGGCCAGGACGACACAGGAGATGATCGCGCCGATGTAGCTTTCCAGCAAGTCGGAGCCCAGTCCGGCGACATCGCCGACATTGTCGCCGACATTGTCCGCGATCGTGGCCGGGTTGCGGGGATCGTCCTCGGGGATGTGCGCCTCGGTTTTGCCGACCAGGTCAGCGCCCATATCGGCGGCCTTGGTGTAGATGCCGCCGCCGACACGGTTAAACAGGGCGACGACCGAACAGCCCAGCGAGTACCCGGTGATCGACATGGTGAAAGGGATGTACGATATGCCAAGATAGTTCGCGACGACCGTCATGGATTCCGGCTCGATCTGCCTGCCGATCTTGCCGAAGAACACATAGACCAAAAGCATGCCCAAAAGGCCGAATCCGGCCACGCACAGGCCCATGACCGAGCCGCCGCGAAAGGCGACCTTGAGCGTCTTGCCCAGGCTTTTGCTCTCTCTCGCCTGGTTCGATACGCGCACATTGGCGATCGTGGCGATCTTCATACCGACGTAACCGGCCAGCGCGCTCATGAACGTGCCGAGCAAAAACGTGACCCCGACGTACCATTCGATCACGACGCCAAGGACCACGGCGATCGCCAGGGCAGCCATGGCGATGATCTTGTACTCGTGGCTGATGAAAGCCCGGGCACCCTCCTGGATCGCCCCGGCGATCTCCTGCATCTCGCGGGTTCCGGGCGCGAGCCGCTTGACGTAGAAATAGTTGTAGGCGGCAAACCCGAGCGTGATGGTAATGGCAACAGCTACAGCGATAAGAAATCCAGTAAACACAGCATCAGTCTCCTTCACATGTCATGCGGCCTTGGCTGAACCGCCAAATAAAGCCAGAATAAAGCTTACCACATCACACGCATACTGTCTGCACATCGCTATAAATTTGTGTAACATAACCAATATTCAGCCTGTCGTTTGTCAAATACGCGGATACCCTCCTCAAAAATGCACCACTTCCTGCCTGTCACCGGCGCAAGATCCATGCAACAAGGAGCAAAAACGCTGCATCTAATAAATGAGTCATAAAAATAGCGTGTTAATTTCCGAATTCCGCTTATTTTCTTTAATGACAAGACCATGTCATTCTTTGACATCTTTTTACTCATGACAAATTTAACGCCGTGCACCATATGTGAAAAGACTGCAAAAAGTGCTCTATTCTATATTCTCAGGCATCTCAATCTGCCATCCTGGCGAAAAGACAACACTTGACATATTGACAACTTCGTATATTATGGTTCAATAGAGTTGTAACGATAAAGTGATTCCATGCGAATCCGAATCAGCAAATTGCTAAACATTTTTTTAATGGAAGAAAGGGATGAAAAATGAAAAACACGGCATTTCCCATTCACACAGACAATGAAGCGCGTCTGCCCTACTTTGTATTCAGCATCGGGCTCGACTATGCGCAGGAACATATTATCCGAACAGCCGGTTATCCGTGCTACTTGTGGGTGCAGACCCGCCAGGGTTCGGGACGCTTGGTTCTCGGCGAACAGGAATTTCTCGTCGGCGAAGGTCAGGGCATGTTCCTGATGCCCAACGAAGCCCATGAATATTACGCAGAGACAGACGAATGGCTTGTCGACTGGATCGGCCTGACCGGTACGGGGGTCGGCGAATTTCTCGAGCAGACAGCCGGCATGGCGCACTCCGGGGTCTACTATGTCACGCAAGCTGAACCGCTGCGCCAGACACTCGAACAGATGCTGGCCGTCGAGCAAACCCAGAACCCGCTGCGCAACCTCGACTTGTCGGCGCTGACTTACACGCTGCTTGTCCAGATGCACCAGCTGGTCTCAACTTCAAACACCAACAGCGTCGCCACCCGGTTCAACCGTCTGACCCCGGTGCTTGCGTACATTGACGAGCATTATGCGGAAGCGATCACCCTTAAGGATCTCTCCGATTTGCTCGGGGTCACGCCCCAGCACCTCTGCACGCTGTTCCGCAAGATCATGAGCACACGCATTTTCGAGTACATCAACTTGGTCCGGATCAAGAAGAGCAAGGAGTTTTTGCTCGATCAGACCAGTTTGCCGATCCGCGATGTCGCCCATGCCAATGGTTTCGAGGATGTCAGCTACTTCTGCTATATCTTCAAGCGGGTCGAAAAGATCACGCCGGGTGATTTCCGCAAGCTCTATGTCCGCACCTGACGGTAACACCCCCGTTAAAAAAACCCCCTGTTCCTTTCGGAACAGGGGGTTTTTTCGTCTGACGGGTGCGAATTATTTCTGTCCAAGGTGGCCGGGATCGGCCAAAGCCGCCTGGGCTGCGGCCAGCCGGGCGATCGGAACGCGGAACGGCGAGCAGGACACGTAGGCGAAACCAAGCTCGTGGCAAAACGCGATCGAAGCCGGGTCGCCGCCGTGCTCGCCGCAGATGCCCAGCTTGATGTCCGGGCGGGTTTCGCGGCCGAGCTCCGAGGCGATGCGCATCAGCTTGCCGACACCGGCCAGGTCGAGGCGGGCCGTCGGGTCGCTCTCAAAGATCTTCTTGCTGTAGTAGGCGTCCAGGATCTTGCCGGCGTCATCCCGGGACAGCCCGTAGGTCATCTGGGTCAGGTCGTTGGTTCCAAAGCTGAAGAAGGCCGCTTCGCGGGCGATGTCGTCAGCCGTCAGGGCGGCGCGCGGGATTTCGATCATCGTCCCGACCAGGTAGGTCAGCGCTTTGCCGGACTCCTTGATGATCGCGTCGGCCGTCTTCGTGATCACCGACTTGACATAACGCAATTCGGCGACATCGCAGGTCAGCGGAACCATGATCTCGGGGATGACAGACATGCCATTCTTGTTGACGGCCAACGCCGCTTCGATGATCGCCCGGGTCTGGATCTCGGCAATTTCCGGATAGGTGACGGCCAGGCGGCAACCGCGGTGTCCCATCATCGGGTTGAGCTCATGCAGGCTGCGGATGATTTCTTTAAGCGCGTCGGCCGACATTTTCAGCTCAGCGGCCAGCTCCTGGATTTCCGCATCTTCGGTTGGCAGGAATTCGTGCAGCGGCGGATCGAGCAGACGGATCGTCACCGGTTTGCCGCGCATGACCTCGAACAGGCCGATGAAATCCTGGCGCTGCATCGGCAGGATCTTCTCCAGGGCCGCGCGGCGCTTTTCCTCGTCCTTGGCCACGATCATCTGCCGGAACGCAAAGATGCGGTCGGATTCGAAGAACATGTGCTCGGTGCGGCACAGACCAATGCCTTCGGCGCCCAGCTCGACGGCCTTGGCCGCGTCGCGGATCGTATCGGCGTTGGTCCTGATCTTGAGGGTGCGGAACTCGTCCGCCCATTCCATGATCGTGGCGAAATCGCCGGACAATTTGGCTTCGACCGTAGCGATCGTTCCGCTGTAGACCTGGCCGGTCGACCCGTCGAGCGAAAGGGAATCACCTTCGGCAAAACGCTGCCCGTCACGGGTCTGGAACATTTTTTCCTTTTCGTTGATCACCAGGTCCGAGCATCCGGACACGCAGCATTTGCCCATACCGCGCGCCACGACAGCGGCGTGAGAAGTCATGCCGCCGCGTCCTGTCAGGATGCCCTGCGCCACGTTCATGCCCTGGATGTCCTCAGGAGACGTCTCGAGCCGGACCAGGATAACTTTTTCGCCGCGCTCGCTGGCCAGCGTCGCGTCCTCGGCGTCGAAATAGATCCGGCCGCTCGCGGCTCCAGGCGAGGCCGGCAGTCCGCGCGTGATCGGCTTGGCCGCCTTGAGCGCGGACGGTTCGAAGGTCGGATGCAGCAGGGCATCGAGCTGCTTGGGATCGATTTTTAGCAACGCTTCCTGCTTGGTGTTCATGCCTTCGCGCACCAGGTCGACGGCGATCTTCATCGCCGCGGCTGCCGTGCGCTTGCCGCTGCGGGTCTGGAGCATGAACAAGCGGCCGCGCTCGATCGTGAACTCCATGTCCTGCATGTCCTTGTAATGCTGTTCGAGCGTGTGGGCGATGTCGCAAAACTGCTGGTAGACATCGGGCATGACATCCTTGAGCTGGTCGATGGTCTGCGGTGTGCGGATGCCGGCGACGACATCCTCGCCCTGGGCGTTCATCAGGAACTCGCCGTAAAGCTTGTTTTCGCCCGTTGACGGGTTGCGGGTAAACGCGACGCCTGTGCCCGAGGTGTTGCCCATGTTGCCATAGACCATCTCCTGCACGTTGACCGCGGTGCCCCAGCTGCCGGGAATATCGTTCATGCGCCGGTAGATGATGGCCCGTTCGTTGTTCCAGGAACGGAAAACGGCCTTGACCGCCTCAATCAGCTGCACACGCGGTTCCTGGGGGAATTCTGTCCCCTTGGCATCCAGGTAGATCTTCTTGAAACGGCTGACCACCTGTTTCATGGCGTCCGCATCCAGATCCGTGTCCAGCGCGGCGTGACGCTCGTGCTTGACATTGTCGAGCACAGCCTCGAAACGGCTCTTGGGGATCTCCATGACAACGTCGCTGAACATGGCGATGAAACGGCGGTAGCTGTCATAGGCAAAGCGCTCGTTGCCGGTCAGGCGGACCAGGCCTTCGACGACTTTGTCGTTCAGGCCCAGGTTGAGGATGGTGTCCATCATGCCGGGCATCGATGCCCGCGCGCCGGAACGGACGGAAACCAGCAGGGGATCGGCCGGATTGCCGAACGTCTTGCCGATCAGGTCTTCGGCCTTGGCCAGCGTCGCGAATATTTCAGCCTCGATGTCCGGGGCGATCATCTGGCCGTCATCGTAATAGCGGGTGCAGGCTTCCGTCGAGACGGTGAAGCCGCGCGGAACCGGCAGGCCCAGGCCGGTCATTTCCGCCAGGTTGGCGCCCTTGCCGCCGAGCAGATTGCGCATTTTGGCGTTTCCTTCAGAAAACATGTAAACATATTTGGGCATCGCGTATTCCTCCTTTATCAATTCAGCCCGCCCTGCGGGCCGATCAGCAGTTTAAACCGTGAACTTGTCGGCAAAATAGCCGTCCAGCTCGTCGATGGGCAGGCGAACCTGGGCCATGCTGTCGCGTTCGCGAACGGTCACGCAGCGGTCGTTCAGGCTGTCGAAATCGAACGTGACGCAATAGGGCGTACCGATCTCGTCCTGGCGGCGATAGCGTTTCCCGATCGACTGGCGGTCGTCGTACTCGCACATCCACTTCTTGCTCAGGTTGCGGTAAAGCGGTTCCGCTTCCGCGGAGAGCTTGGCCGAAAGCGGCAGCACGGCAATCTTGATCGGCGCCAGGCAGGGGGCCAGGCGCAGGACAGTCCGCGTGTCGTTATCGCCGACAGCTTCCTCATCGTAGGCACTGCACAAAAACGCCAGGGCAACGCGATCGGCACCCAGCGAGGGTTCGATGACGTAAGGGACGTACTTCTGGTTGGTCGCAGGATCGAAATAGCTGAGGTCTTCGCGGGAATGCTCCATGTGCTGCTTGAGGTCGTAGTCGGTGCGGTCGGCAAGGCCCCAGAGCTCACCCCAGCCAAACGGGAACAAAAACTCGAAATCGGTCGTCGCCCGTGAATAGAAGGCCAGTTCCTCGGCCGCGTGGTCGCGGGTGCGCAGCTCATCCGGTTTCAGCCCCAGATCCAGCAGCCATTGGTAGCAGAAATTACGCCAGTAGGCAAACCACTCGAGGTCAGTGCCCGGCTCACAGAAAAACTCCAGTTCCATCTGCTCGAATTCCCGTGTTCGGAACGTGAAATTGCCCGGCGTGATCTCGTTGCGGAACGCCTTGCCGATCTGGCAGACGCCGAAGGGAATCTTGCGCCGGGTCGTCCGCTGGATGCTGCGGAAGTTGACAAAGATACCCTGGGCCGTTTCAGGGCGCAGGAAAAGCTCCGCTTTGCTGTCTTCCGTGACACCCTGGAAGGTCTTGAACATCAGGTTGAACTGGCGAACATCGGTGAAATCGTGCGCGCCGCAGGACGGGCAGGCGATCTTGCGCGCCCGGATGGTATCGAGCAGCTGCTCGTTGCTCCAGCCGCTGACGTTAACCTCTTCCTGCCGGGCCTGGGCGTCGTCCTCGACCAGCTTGTCCGCCCGGTAGCGTGTTTTACACGCCCGGCAGTCGATGAGCGGGTCGCTGAACCCGCCGACATGTCCGGAGGCAACCCAGACGCGCGGATTCATCAGGATCGCGCAGTCGACACCGACATTGTAGGGATTTTCCTGGACGAACCGCTGCCACCAGGCCGCCTTGACGTTGTTCTTGAATAAAACGCCCAGCGGGCCGTAATCCCACGAATTGGCCAGCCCGCCGTATATTTCCGAACCGGGAAAGATAAAGCCGCGGTTTTTGGCCAGGGCGACGATCTTGTCCATGGTTTTTTCAACAGGCATCAGTCGTCGTCCTCCTGGTCTGCTGCATCCGCCGTTTCTTCCCCGGCCGCCGCTTCGCCAATCTCTTCCTCAACCAGGGCATCCTCATCGTCCAGCTCCGCGGCATTGTCCAGGATCCGCTCGGAGATCAGGACGGCATCTGACTCGTCCTCAGCTTCGTTAAGCACGCTGCCGGCCCGTTCGAGTTCGTCTTTGACGGCATCGGCCAGGCTCGCCTGGGCAGCGGCATTCCGGGCGGCCAGGCGGGCGGCCTCAACCTCTGGCCGCAGCGGGATATACACCGCGACCTGCCCGCGCACGCAGGCGACGCGGTTGGAGGCCAGCTCTTCGCAGGCGACCGTCACCAGGTTGGGGGAGTCAGAACGCATCAGCGGCATGGCGCCGTCGACCAGCTGGCGGGCGCGCTTGGCGACCAGGATGGCCAGGGTATAGCGGTTTTCAACTTTGGGAAGCAACCTCTCGAGGGGTGGTTTGACCAACATGCAATAGTTCCTCCTTGTATCGTGGCTCAGCGAGCCAGTATCGTCTCTTCGATTCCCGCCAGGCGGGCATAGCGGCAATGTTCGGCATCGATGATCGCCAGGATCTGCCGGGCCGTTTCGGCCAGGTCGTCGTTGACGACAATGTATTGGAAACAGCTGGCCATGTTTACCTCTTCACGCGCCTTCGCCAGACGCTTTTGCATCACTTCGGCTGTTTCTGTACCACGCTTGCTGAGGCGGCGTTCCAGCTCAGTCAGCGAGGGCGGCAGCAGGCACAAGGTCACGCAGTCCGGATAATTCTCCATAACAGCCAGCGATCCCGGCACCGTGATGTCCAGCAGCACATCGGTTCCGGCCGCAACCAGCTGCTGCAGCGGCTTGAGCGGGGTGCCGTAGAAATGGTCGCAATAAATATCGTGCTCCAGGATCTCGCCGGCTTCCAGCATGCGCCTGAAGGATTCGCGGTCGCTGAAATAATAGTCGACGCCGTGCTGTTCGCCGGGGCGGGGCGCCCGTGTGGTCACCGAAATGGAATGGGCCATGCCGGGCCGCCGGCGCAGGACTTCGCGGATGATCGTGCCCTTGCCGACCCCTGACGGGCCCGATACACAGATCAGAAGGCCATGTGCCGCTGACGGAGCGGTCATATCTCCGCCTCCCTTTCCTGGCGCGACCAGGCCAGTTCCAGTTCCTCGACCGAAGAGGCGGACAAGATCAGATGATCGCTGTCCATGACCAGGACCGCGCGGGTTTTTCGTCCGGAAGTCGCGTCAATCAGGCTGCCCCGGTCCCGCGCATCCTGAACCAGGCGCCGAACAGGAGACGAATCCGGACTGACGATCGCGATGATGCGGCTTACGGAAACCAGGTTGCCAAACCCGATCCTGAGGAAATTCACGTGACTGGTACGCTCCTTTTTTCCTGCTTGGGCATGCCTATTCCAGGTTCTGGACCTGTTCCCGGATTTTTTCGACTTCGCTTTTCATGGTCACAACATCCTGAACCAGATTCAGGTCATTGGCTTTCGAACCAATGGTGTTGATTTCGCGGTTGATCTCCTGAACCAGAAAATCCAGTTTCTTGCCAACCGGCTCGTCGAGGCCTATGCCCTCCTGCAACTGCTTCAAATGGCTCTGCAGCCGGACCAGCTCTTCGTCGATCGCGCATTTGTCGGCATACATGGCAATTTCCACAGCCAGACGCTCCTCACTGACCAGGCTGGAGGCCTGGTCGCCGAACAGCTCCTGAACGCGATCGGTCAGCCGCTGACGGTACGCCGTCACGACCTGCGGCGCCCGGGCGGCGACGCCCTGGCGCATGGTCTCGAGCCGCTGCGCACGCTCGCGGATGTCATCGGCCATGCGGGCGCCTTCCAGGGCGCGCATCTTGCACAACCCGTCCAGCGCCTGGTTCAGCGCATGCTCCAGCAGGGCCTGCACCTCGTCCATCGGCACGACGCCCGGCTCGACCTGAAGCACATCATTAAAACGGGCGATCAGGCCGGCATTCAACCCATCAGGCATGTTTTCCCGGCTGGCCATCTCACGGAGAGCCAAGGCGTAGGCATGGACCAAACCGGCGTCGTAGCGCACCTGGCTGGCCTGGGCGCTCCGATCCTCATACGTGATATACAGGTCAAGTTTGCCCCGCGCCACACGGCTGGCGACCATTTCGCGCACCCGGTTTTCCAGCGCGGCGAATAAACGCGGCATTCTGATCTGAATATCGCAATACCTGTTGTTAACCGACTTGATCTCGACGATCAGGCGGCGTTCTGCTCCGGCCGCTTCACCGCGGCCATATCCGGTCATACTGGCACTCATTTTACGCCACATTGCCTTTCTGAGACATTTGCAGTCTATTGATTATATATCATGGTCACGCCCAGCGCAACAAAAATGTTACAACAACGCCCGTTTCCGGCGCCGTCAGACCAGGTCGTCCAGGCGCAATGGCCTGAAATTCAGGTAATCGGCGGCAACCAGCCTGTAGGCGCGCGCGCCCGGGATTTCCGGCACGGCCGGTTCCCGCACGGCGCCGTGGATATGGCCGTACACACATAGGCCGGCTTCGTGTCGGCTCAGCAATTCGGTAAACAAGGTTGGCTGTCCGGTCCGCCCGAACGGCGGATAATGCAGGCAAACGATGCGCCGCAGCGCCGATCCGTCCGTTTTGACGGCCGCTTCGAGGGACAACTGCAGGCGGCCGGCTTCACGCAGATAGATTTTCTCGTCTTCAGGCTGGAACTCCGGATCTTCCGGCACCAGCCAGCCACGCGTTCCGCAGACTTGGATGTCCGGTCCGACGGCAAAGCTGTTGTTGCGCATAAAGGTGAGCGATTCCAGTGCCATTTCGCGGCAGAAACGCTCGATTTTTGCCAGGGATGTCCACCAGTAGTCGTGATTGCCGCGGGACAGGATTTTTCGCCCCGGCAGGCGATCCAGGTAGCTGAGGTCCGGCAAAGCCTCCTCCAGCGTCATGGCCCAGGATATGTCACCCGGGATCAGGACGGTGTCGCCCGGGGCGACCGCCTCCTGCCAGCGCTCGGCCAGAAGCTGCTCGTGATCCTCCCAGCGCGTGCCGAACACCGACATGGGTTTGCTGACGCCAAACCCCAGGTGCAGATCGGCTATTGCGAAAACGGCCATATCGTCAGGTCTCCTCCTCCGAATGAAAATGCTTATATACAGCGGCAGCAGCGGCAACCCCGAGCCCCTTGACGGCCTGCAAGTCCGGCAAAGCGGCTTGGGAAATCTGCTTAATTGAGGCGAAGTGCTTCAGCAGCAGCCGCCGACGAGCCGGTCCGACTCCCGGAATAGCCTCCAGGGAAAAACGGGTTTGCCGCTTCTGGTGGAGCCGGGACTGGTAACGGCCGGCGAAACGGTGCGCCTCATCTTGAATCGCAGTCAACAGGCGCAGCAGGGCGAGCCGTTCTCCAGCGTCCAGTACCGCACCCGTCTCCTCCCGCGCTCTGTCGGCCAGTTGAAGCGGACCGCCATCCGGCAAGGTCCTTAATTCGATGATCCGGCCTGACAACGTCACCAAGCCCCGCGTGCGGTGCTGGTCATCCTTGACCATGCCGGCGACCGGAACGCCAAGCTTTTGTTCCTCCAGCACCTGGGCCAGGGCGCGAACCTGGCCGATGCCGCCGTCTGCCAGGATCAGGTCCGGCAGCGCCCCGAACTT
>Ga0123334_1005631_pt1 | contig 12018 bp, 4 predicted proteins | sample BiotimSIPDNA_FD_89706 | JGI IMG/M metagenome (GOLD analysis project Ga0123334, IMG submission 89706) | Anaerobic biogas reactor microbial communites from Washington, USA - Biogas_R1 time_0 SIP DNA | ecosystem: Engineered > Bioreactor > Anaerobic > Unclassified | place: Washington, USA | collected... | reverse complement strand
TTCTTAGTGGTTGTTGTGATATTTGAAGAGCCGCCCTTATGGAGGACTACCTTCTGGATCTCAACATCGTCACCGTGAGGCCACCAAACAATAGCCTTTACAACTGAACCAACATTTGAAGGGATAGTATAGTCAACAGTTGCGATCTTGTCACTGCCGACCTTTACCTTATCGAACTTATCCTCGAGCCATTCGCCTGTCCATGTACCGAACTCACCGGCGATCTCAGTGTCGCTGGAATTTACCTTTACATAGAGAGTAGCGGATGTTGCACCCTGTGGAGCGAATTCAACGAAGTTGTTTATCTTGCCGTCATCGCCCTTTTCTGTACCAACGTTTGCCATATCCTCAGGAAGGAGAACGATGTCGTTGCCGCCAGGGCCGGGATCAGCCTTTGTTGTAGTTGTTGTTACCTGACCGGGATTGTTCTTTGTTGTAGTTGTAGTTGTTTTCGGATCAGGATCAGGAGTTGAGTTGCCCTTATAGATCTTTGTTACGCCTTCGATGCTGTTATCGATAGAACCGGTCTGATAGAAGTGGTAAAGACCAGCTGCTGCACCTACGAGACCAGCGTTGTAGTCAACAGCTACCTCGTTACAGATATAGTCAGCCATGTTATCGTGGTAAGAACCGCTTGCGTTGCAAGGACCGCCTACAAGAGCACCGATGAGCTTATGTGAAGAGCCGCCGTACTCACAGAAAGGACTCATATGATCTCCATCCGGATCCCAGCCGTTCATATTGAACTGCTCATAGCTTGTATAGCCGGAAGCTGCTCTGTGGTGAGCATTCTTAGCACTGTTGCTTGCGAAACCTGTTACGAAGCAGGTATTTGCAGGGTTAGAACCGAGGATGTAGTTCATCTGGCCCTTAGCCCAATCCTTGTAATTACCGCCGTTATTCTTTGTAGCGATAAGTGATGTCATCTGCATTGAGCAGTTAAGTCTTGCGCTGCCCCACTTGTCGAGGAACATATAGTTGCTTCCGCTTGCCTTGCCTGCCATGAAGCCGTTAGCTGCGCTCCAGTCACCTGTGATCTCGCCGTAGAGACAAGCTGCACCGAGGTGAGTATCGTTCCAGCCGTGAACCCAGCCTACCTTAGGAAGACCTGATTTGAGGTCATTGAGGTAGCTGTTATCATTAGTAGCTAAATAGAGCCAGCCAGCAGCCCAAGCCTGGTCGTCGTTACAGCTATTTGAGTTATAGAAGCCCTTATGGCCATCGCCTACGCACTGGTTGTACTGCTTGGAGAATTTATAGAGAGCCTTAGCGTATGTAAGGTCTTCTTCATTACCGAAATTCTTATAGTTTGCTGCAAGAGCTGCTGCATATTCAGCGGCAACATCACTTGCACCGCTGCTTGTCCAGAACATCTTTCTGCTGCCCTGCTGCTCCGGAGGTCCCCAGTAGCTATGGTCAGCAGTACCGTCGCCCTTCTGATAGAGGAAGTTTGTAACATTACCGCCGCTGAGCTTTGTGGAATCCTTGAAGAACTTACAGAACTTGTCAGTGATGACCTTGAGGTGATCAGCCTGGCCTGTACCAGTGAATGCGTCCTTGAACTCATAGTAGCTCCAGCCGAGAGTTGAAGCTGTGAAGCCCTGTGGGAGACCAAACATTGCATGGTCACCGGCATCGTGGAAACCGCCCGGTACCTCATCGGTAGTATGGCAGTTACTTCTCCATGAGAGTGCACAGTCGGAATTGTTTCCGCACATATTTGCATCATAGAAATAAAGAGAGTACTGCAGGAGTCTTGCGTAGTTGTCGTTGTCTGCCGCTGTTGCTGTAAGAGAGGGGCTCTGTGTTACTACGGGAGCAACTACAGGCGAAGCAACTGCGGTAACAGCAAGAAGTCCGCTGACAATAGTGGACTTGATCTTTTTGATGGTCTTATGCATTTTTTACCACACTTCTTTCATTGTATTCTTTCATAAAGTGCCTATAATATGATTTGCCTTGACTACATTATACAGTTTTTGGACGCAAAGTTGGTTACAAAATGGTTACACAAATATTACAGTTCGATGAAATTTAAAGATAAATTCACAATTTCGTCACGTTGTATAAAAACGCTTATCACATTTTGTGCATATTTCCGTCTACTCTTAGATGACAATCCTGATAATGTTACAACCAGTCAAGGGGATGTATAGCCATTTGTGCTCATCCGACTACGATAGTACCGGTGATCTCCCTGTATGCCGGAGAAAGCTCCTCCTCAGGGCGGAGATCTATAACCGGATCGCCGTTTCCGTCAAAGACAACTTTCTTTATCCTCGTATGCCGGCAGGGATCATACAGCGGATCCTTGTTGTATGTGCCGCAGGCCTGTTTGTCGTGGGAAGCCGGCCTTGCATGATATACAAGAAGAATGTCTCCGTATTCGTCAGTGACGAAGCAGTTATGTCCCGGGCCTGTGGGGCCGTCAAGATCAGCAGTGGACAGCACCGGATGATCCAGCTTCTTCCAGCTCTCAGCGTTCATAATATCAGCATCTATATCCGCTTCAAGCCTGCCCACACAGTATTCAGAGCCTGTTCCGGAGGCCGAGAAGAACACATATATCTTCTTTTCTGTCTTGAGTACGGATGCTCCCTCATTGACACGATTGTTGACCTTCTCCCAGCTATACTCCGGTTTGGTGAGGAGTATGGGCTTTGATATCAGCTTCCAGGGCTCTGCCGGATCTATCTCCGCCATGAACAGAGAGGAATCGCCCTTTATCTCCGCCCATATCACATAGCTTCTGCCGTTATGTTCAAAGTACGTCATATCCAGCGAGAAGTTGGCAAAGGACTCTGTATCGCCATAGGATGGCTGCATCTGACCGCATTCAGTCCAGTTCCCGGTATAGGGATCGCCGTCGCATTTCAGCACGTAGGGTCTTATCGCCCAGATATTGTCACTTGCTCCGGCAGCAAAGAAGATGTACCACGTTCCGCCTATGCAGTGCATTTCAGGAGCCCAGATATGCTTTGACAGTATGCCGCCGGAATGAGCCTTCCATATCACCTTTTCCTCTGCGGAAGCAAGGCCTGCAACTGTACTGCTCCTGCGGAGGATTATGCGGTCATAGCCCTTGTCCACGCTTCCGTATGCCGGATAGGAGGCAGTGAAATAATAGTACGAGCCGTCATGAACGATATAGGGATCAGCTCTTTCCTCGATAAACGGGTCAGCATAGACATCGCCGGCGGAATGTAGCCTGCCTTTAAGCTTGTATACGCCGGGCTTTGAGGTGTCGAAGCCGTATTTGTCCTCCCAGTCAATGTATACCTGAGAGGTGCCGCCGTCGCTGTATACCGCTGTGGCATATCGGGGAGCAGAGGCCTTTGAGCCCACTCCTGTATGAAGCACTACCGGCTCGATACCTGTATTTATCTGATGTATGCCTGCCGAAGGATAGGCGTTCACCAACGCTGTGTACTGGTCGGCGTTTATCGGTATCACGTAGCCGTGACGGGGAGTGAAGTCGAAGCTGTAGCTGTCCCTTGAAAGACTGCGGAAGTTTTCCAGATCAGTTGTCTCCTGCATTACGTAATAGCCGTTTCCATAAGCATCGGACATCATCAGCCACTTGTCAGAACCGATAAGCTTATAGATGTTAGGTCCTTCAACACCGATGCTGCCCTCTGAGACCTGCTTTATCTCCGTGTACGGTCCATTGGCGTGAGAAGCCTCTGCAAGATATATCCGCTTATTCGTCTCGTTCTTGTAGTACATATAATACTTTCCGTTCTCGAAGATTATATCTGAGTCTATAGCATCGTTGCCGTTTGCAGGAGCAAAGAGCAGAGCCGGTTCTGTGTCGAACTTCTTCATGTCCTTGCTATAAGCATAGTACATGATAGTACGGTCATCACGGCCGGGAACTCTTGCGGCAAAGTATATCATATACGAATCCTTCTCCGGATCGTAGATAGCCTGCGGTGCCCATGCACGGTCTGCTCCCATCATCAGCGGATACTTGTTCGCTACTTCTATTATGGTATCATCGAACCAGTGTACCAGGTCGGTAGACTTTGCAGTGATGATATTCCGGTTGCTGTTCCAGCCGAGGGAGGACTTCATGTCAGTGGCCAGCATATAGTACAGCCCGTCCTGGCCTTTGAATATGTAGGGGTCACGGATACATTCCGTGCCTGCTCCGGATTTCCATACCGCATTTCCGCTGTTCAGGGCTTTGAAATGGTAGCCGTCTGTACTTATGGCATAGCTGAGCCGCTCCTGCTCCGGAGCATTGCCCAGGAAGTAGGCAAAGAGATATGCCACATCAGGCTTTTCGGCGGATATCTCCACATACGGCTCAAAGCTGCTGTTGTTACCGAGTATGAAGTCAGTCAGCGCAGAGAGATCTTCCTTGTCCACTATACCGTTGCCTGTGATATCTGCTATCTGCTCAGTGACCTGGTCGAAGCCGCCGCTCATGCCCATTTGCAGCAGTGTGCGGTCAAAGGAATCGACCCTACCGTTATGGTCGATATCCCCACGGAGGAACCGGTATCTGTTGTCCACAGGGCGGATGTAGAATTTCTGTCCCTCGCCGCCCCAGTAATCCCACTGGTCGATATTTGCGCCGTTCTCATAGCTTATGTCATATACGTCCATGGCAGCATTCCCGGCACATTCCGCTGTTATATAGTATGCGTCATCCGTGCGGTGGAGGATGAAGTGCTGTGCCGGCGAATCGGTATATTCCTTCAGGCTGAAGTTGTTGCCGTTGGCGGAATCTCCGTTGTCAACGGTGATGGCAAGCCCGTTTTCAGCCGAGAGCAAAGCGCATTTTCCGTCGCCTGCGCTTATGATACGCCATGTCTGCGAGTCGCCGTCAAGCTTTTCCCATTGGTGAACATTGCCGTCACCGGCTGCTGTCACGTATTTTCCGCTGAGCCTGACCATAATAGTATAGTCACAGCCACAGATAACATCGCCCACGCTGTCTGCCAGTGCTGTACCCACCATGTCGCCTCTGATGTCAAGGGCAGTATTCTCCGGCACCGCTGTCCCTGTGCCGGCATGGGCATACATACTCAGGCTGCCGGCAAGAATGGCAGCCGCAGTAAAAGCTGATAATTTTTTCATTACTTCAACTCCTTTTTTGTGCAATTTCTTTAACCTGATTTTAACACAGACACAGAGGCTTTGTCAATAGCTGTATTGCTTTTAAACGCCGATAATTCTTGACTGTTTACGGCAGATATGATATAATTATCATATGACTGTATACAAGTTAAATATTTTAGGAGGCATCACTCGTGTTCCTTACAAAAAAGGCCAAATGTATATCAAACATATTCGATAAGCATTATAAAAAGTTCCGCTTACCACTTGAGATCTTCTCCTGTATCACAGGACTTATCGCAGCAATTCAGCTCTTTATAATAAGCTGCCCGTTTCTTGCCGCAGCGATACTGATACTAACAGTTGAGCTCCAGCTTTCACATTTGCAGAAAAAAATCCCGGAGCAGCCTGTCCTCGGACATCTCACAGCCCTTGCAGCAGCCGCTTCGCTCTCAGCTTACACGATATTCTTCACCGTGAACAACTCCCAATTGAAGTCCGGATTAAAGCTGGCAAATATGATCCCTATGCCGCTGACGCTGATATCTCTGTACATACTCTTCGCTTCAGTGATCGGCACATGGCTGAAAACAGACAAGAAACGGATACGCTCAGCACTGCTTATGTCCGCCGCACTGAGCTTCATCCTCACTGTGTACCTTGCCACAGATACCTTCGTCAACAACTTCACTGACTTCCCATTCTATTACCAGCAGCTCCTTCCCACACTGCTGCTCGACTTCATAATGATGACGACAGGGCTCTCCTCTATCATGATCTGCATGAAGGAGAAGCATTTCAATGTCGGACTCAGCATAGTTATGGGACTTATCCTTGCGGTATATGTCCAGTATATGTTCATGAACAAGCGCCTCGATATGATAGGCATGGAGGAGTATGACTGGAAGGGACAGGCAGGATATGCGATATTCAACGGAATAGTATGGCTCTTCATTATCGCTGTCCCCCTGCTGATGATGAAATTCAACAACAAGCTCTGGCAGAAACTGACAACTATCGTCCCGGCAGTAATGCTGGCGCTTCACGGACTGACTGCCGTGACTATGATAACTACTACAAAAAACGATATCTTCGGCAACCACAACCATGCATATATGACCACGGACGAGATGTACACCGTCTCCAGGCATAAAAACGTCATCGTTCTTGTATTTGATGCCGCAGACAACAGGTATATCGAAAACATAATGAAAGAGAATCCGGAAAAAATGGATATCTTCAAGGACTTTACCGTGTACACCAACACCTGCAGCGTCTACGATTTCACCACTATGTCCTTCGCCCAGATGTTCAGCGGGGTCGACTTTGACAATACCCTCACCGGAAGCGAATTCTTCGAGAAAGCATGGCAGGGACCCAAGGCAAAGGCATTCTACGGCGGTCTCCACGATATGGGCTACCGTGTCAACGCCTACAATATGAACGGCGGTACTGCCAGTGACTGGAAGGATATATTCGACAACGCCGCCTACAGCGAAAAGGCTGTAAAGATAGAACCGGATATTATCCACCGCAGGAAAATGCGGAGGAATTTCCACAGCCTTGAAATGTACAGAGCTCTTCCCTTTGCCGCAAAGAGATTCGTAAACGATGAAAACCTCACTTTTGAAAATATCGTCATATTCGATTTCGGCTACAAGGACTATGCAAATGACGATTTCCTGGATCACGAAAAGCTTGAACAGGCTGACAACGACAACAACTACTTCATAATCCAGCATACCGAGGGCACTCATTATCCCTGCGACACCTACGCTGAAATGGATACCTGCTTCGAGATCACCCAATCTTATATGGAGCAGCTCAAGGATATGGGCGTATACGACGACTCCGTTATCATAGTGACCTCCGACCACGGTGAACATTCCTCCGGCGAAACAGGTGCTACTCCTATATTCATGATAAAAGAGGCCAACACTTCACATGACAGCTTTGAATTGAACAACGCTCCCATATACTTCACAGACCTGCTCTCCACCTTTGCAATAAATGCAGGCTTCGACAAGGAGACTGCTGAAAAGGAGTTCGGACCTTCCATATACGACTTTGACGAGAACAGCGTCCGTGAGCGCACATGGTATGACCGCACAGAGGATCCGGATTATCCCAAGACCAAAATATACGGCAATCAGATGTATCACTCCAACTGCAATACCTTCTACGGATATACATACACCGGCAATGCGGATGATCTTGATGAAAAAGTCGCAAACGGCGATGTTACTGAAATTTATCCCATGAAGGAATTCATACAATAAATAATTTAATACATCGGCTTTTTGCCGCCGGGATCTTATAAGGAATATAACAAAGCCTCCTGAACACTTTCAGGAGGCCTTGTTTTTTTTTCTTTTATTTCTTCACCTATAGATACTCATGCTTATCTGCTCAAATAAGCATTATTTTACCGGAAGTGCTGTTACTATCTTGAGAAGATACTTCTGGATAGTAAGTGCGTCGTTAGGAGTTACGCCGGACTTTCCGTCACAGTCAGCATTCTTTGAACCCTGCTCTGTGATACCGTCAGGCTGTCCTAAGCCGTATTTATCGCCGTTGGATATGGACTGCATTATCAGTACAGCGTCATTCATCTTTACAAATCCGTCGCAGTCAGCGTCGCCTGCAAGATACTTGTCGTCAGGAGTGCTGCCGGAGAATACGGAGGCTTTCTTGGCCTTGCCGCTTATCTCACCGAAGTATATCTGTCCCCATTCGGTAAGGTCTGTTCCGTCCCAGTCGTTTGTGAGGTCGAGATACTCAACGCCGCCGCTGTTGCCCTTCCATGACCATGCAAGGTAACCCATGTTCTTCTCAGCGCAGTAGCTCATGATAGTTGCTTCATCAACGTCGCCGTCAGTGTGCTTGTAGCCGAATTCGCCGATAACTACAGGAGCACCGCATTTGAGAGCTGTATCGATATTGTCCTTTACCATCTGAGCTGTACCGCCGGCATACTCATAGAGATGTGCGGAGAATACGGTGTTCTTGTCGGGATCAGATGCAAATACCTCTGCACCCTTTTCGCCTATGGACTTGGGATACTGTCCCCAGCCGGCAGAATCGATCATTATCATGTTCTTTATTCCGGCATCACGGATGACCTTGATAGCCTTTTCGCTTCCCTCAGCCCATGTAGCGCTGTTCCATTCGCCGTACCATTCGTTTGCGATATTGAGGATGACATAGGCCCTGTTTTCATTGAGGATGTCCTTCATCTCTGTCCAGTACTCAGCAGCCTTTACCACATCATCGATATTGTTGCTGCCGGTAGCGTCGTGTACTTCGAGGATACATACCTGCTCGTTTTCCTTGCACCAGCCGATGATCTTTTTGAGCTCGTCAGCGGATGTTTTTGTCCACTGTCCGCCGTCTGCACAAACTATTCTTACAACGTTAGTGCCCTTTGCAGCAGCAGCCTTTATGGACTGCTCGGTCTTGTCCTTGTACCATGCATGAGCGATATTTACGCCGCGCATGATGAATTCCTGACCGTTTGCGTCACGGATAGTCTGTCCGTCAACATAGAAGCCCTTTCCGTTAGGCTGAGGATCAGCAGTAGTAGTTGTAGTGGTAGTTGTGTTGTTTCCGCCTGAAGTAGTTGTTGTAGTTGTAACAACTGAGCTTGAGCCTGTGACCTCGTACTTCTTCATAGCGATGTCGCCGTCATGCCACCAAACCTGTACTTCTGCTCCGGAAGGAGTTACCTTGAATTCGCTCATAGGCACCTTTATCTGGAGCTTTCCACTGCCGTCGAATGTGCCTTCCCATTCTATTTTCTCCCACTCTGATCCGTTTGCATAGCCTACGCAGCCGTTATTGAATGCGCCGGGAGTTCCTTCAAAGTCTATAACAAGAGTTCCGTTCATATTAGCACCGCTGAGGTCGATATTGTACTTGATAGTCTTATCCTCGGGAGCATCACTTACCTCTGCGCCGCCGATCACAGCAACAGTCTGTACAGTAGTAACTCCGTTGGTTCTTACGAAGATATGTGCGATATCGGTATCTGCTGTCCATGCCTGCTGGATGTGCTTTGCGGAATAGTAGGCAATACCGTCCTTTACATCATAGGGCTTTACCTCTGTCCAGTTCTTCCATGATCCGTCTGTGAATGCGATCACCGGCTCATCGCCTGTGAACTTTACAGCCACATCTCCGCCTTCAAGCTGAGCCCATGTAACATCAGCAGGAGCAGAGCAGTTGCCCTCTTCAACGGAAGCGTCAAGCTTTGCTGAAGTATTGGAAAGGATATTGCCCTTGGAGATGTCCTCATGATCGTACTGAACGCCGTTCTTTGTACCGCCCCACTTTATGGAATCATCTGCAAGAACGCTCATCATCTTGTCCACTACAGGCTCGGAAGCTGTATACCATGTCAATGAATTTCTGTCCAGGTAGCCGTGGCACTCTCCGGGACTCTGTGAACTTGAAATAACATTGTTGTCCCAGAGCACACAGGGGATGCCGTAAGCCTTTGTAGTGGATATATACTCATCTGCCCACTGTACTCTTGCCTCTGTGTTATTGAAGTTGGATGTACCAAACTCGCCGATAACAACTGGGATATCATTAGCGATAAAGGTCTTTCTGATGCCTTCGAGTATAGTGGAAAGATCTGTCGAATACTTCTCTGTGAAGGTGCTGTGATCGCTCACCTCTGCGTTCATGGTGAAATCGTAAGGAGAGTAAGCGTGTATCGATACAGCAACGAAATCGTCATCCGGAACAACTATCTTGGAGTAGATAGTGCTGTCGCTTGAAGCGCAGTAGCCGGGTATCATAAGCAGACGATTCTTAGCATATGGCGAATCCGAGCTTCTTATGAGCTTTACGAAGTCAGCATTGAGGTTGTTGACAGTATCTACCTCGTTCTGCTGAGGTCCCCACCACTCATGGGTAGTGCCCTTTGCTCTCGGCTCGTTCATGGACTCAAATATAAGGTGCTGATCGTAATCCTTGAACTGCTCGTTGATCTGTGTCCAGATCTTGATGAACTTAGGCTTCATCTCGTCATAAGCTGTTCCGAGATCTGCTCTGTCCACCCATTCCTCATGGTGGAGGTTCAGGATAACGTACATATCATTGTCTATGGCATAATCGACAACAGTCTTTACTCTTGCCAGCCAGGCAGAGTCGATATTGTTGCTGCCGTCAAGGTGATTGAACCATGTAGTCGGTATTCTCACGGTATTGAAGCCCTTTGCCTTTACAGCATCGATCATTGCCTTTGTAGTTTCCGGGTTGCCCCAGCATTTCTCAGTATTAAGACCTGTTGAGGTGGTATTGTAGGCATCCAGGGTGTTTCCCAGATTCCAGCCTATCTGCATATCCTCGGTTATCTCGAATGCAGACATATTTGTTACAGCAAATGCTGTAAACTCTGTTTCCGGAGCGATCCTCAGTGATGACAGCAGGCACATTGCCGCTGCGGAAACGCTCACGATCCTTTTGATTGTTGATGTTTTCTCAAACATAATATCCTCCCATTTGTGCATATCATAAAGTGCGTATAACAAGGGCAGTGCAGGACCCTTGAACGAATATGCATCGCTTAATTTAACTCAGCACATTGAATTAAATTATGCTTACTGTAATTAAATTATACCGCTTTTTTATCATTTCGTCAAGTAATCCAGGCTTAATTCTCCAATGGCCGGCAATATTTCAGATGTTTGCACAAAAGGCTTTTTTACGCTTTGTATGATACGTCAATCGTTGGGTTAAATTATAATCAGTTAATTCGGGCAAAAAACAAAAGGCCTCAGAAAAGGCCTTTCAGACAGGATGTTGCAAAATATGGCTTTTCGTAGGAAGCATCGGCAAATACTCCGATATTTTCCTCGCAGTATTCCACTTCCTTTGAGTAGTTTTTCGCCAGCCCTGCACGATCATTTAAGGAAACTGCTTTATCGTTCCTCCACAGCCAGCCTATGAGCCAGACACTGACCGCCGCAAGCTTCACCCGGGAAAGTATCTCCCCGTCAAAAACTCCCTTCAGGAAATAGCGGTAGATGAAATATTCGCCTATCCTCCGCAGACATACTTCCTCCTCAGAGGTAAGCGGAGGGAGCTTCGATGCGTCTGTGAGAAGCCCTCTCAGCTTGTCCGGCCAATGCGGATCAATAGGCTCAAGTCCGGCAAAAAATCTCAGTATCGCAGCAATATCCGCTTTTTCCGGAGCAGATGTTACCCTCCATTCCGGCAGCGAATAGTCTCCGTTATCGAGCCGGTATTGAAGTTCTTCGGCAAAATCCAGCATGGTGCAGACTGCCGGAGCAAGCTTATCTGCTCTGAGATGCTCTGTCATAAGCTCCCTCGCAGACAATAGCGTGCTGAGCAGCTCTTCATCACATTTAGTGTCGTCCTCCTCCGGGACACTTTTTTCGGTGAGAGCCATGTCGCAGGAGAGTATCATCCTCGCCGCTTCTTCACAGCAAAGCCCTATGCCGCCCTCCTTGAAGCTGCCGAACCACTCGTAGAACCGAGGGTGCTCCGTACAGATGCGGCAGAGATGCTCTTCGCCCAGCGTCGTGTAGATGTCGCATAGATTGTTGCTGTTGAGGAAAGGGCAGCGCTCATCTTCTCCGAGAATGAAGCTGCCGTCAGATATGCTTCCCTGAAGTCTTCCGCCAAAGCTTCCTCCTACATTATTATAGTATGTGCAGGTCTCATCATCGATATCTATCTCCCAGCCAATGCAGCAGTTGTCCCCGCACTTATCAGCTATACACTTAAAAGTGTAATAGTATTCCGGTACACGCAGTATCATATCTCCACTCCTGAACCCCCTCCGTTCATACTGCCTGCTCATTGCGGGTGTATATACTGTTTATTGAGGGAGACCCTTTTGAAAAAGGGTCCCTCTGACGGAGGCGGTCCCCTCTGTCACTGTGTGACATCTCCCCGCACTGCGGGGAGTCACCCTCAAACTCC
>Ga0123334_1005630_pt1 | contig 12018 bp, 14 predicted proteins | sample BiotimSIPDNA_FD_89706 | JGI IMG/M metagenome (GOLD analysis project Ga0123334, IMG submission 89706) | Anaerobic biogas reactor microbial communites from Washington, USA - Biogas_R1 time_0 SIP DNA | ecosystem: Engineered > Bioreactor > Anaerobic > Unclassified | place: Washington, USA... | reverse complement strand
GGGTCAGTGAGTTAATCGTCATGGTTATGCAGGGTTTATTGGATAATGGGGATGAGATCTTGGTCCCCGCTCCCGACTATCCTTTATGGACCGCCGCTATTAATATGGGAGGAGGCAAGGCCGTCCATTACCGTTGTGACGAGGCCTCCGATTGGAACCCAGATTTGCTGGACTTGGAAAAGATGATTACTCCTAAGACCAAAGGGATTGTGGTGATCAATCCTAACAACCCGACCGGGGCGGTCTATCCGGAACCGGTCCTCCGCAAGATCGTCGATCTGGCCGTGACCCATCAGTTAATCATTTTTGCCGACGAGATCTATGACAATATTCTTTATGACGGGATTGAACAGACTTCGATCGCTTCCTTATCCGATGAAACGCTCTTCATCACCTTTAACGGACTTTCCAAGTCCCACCGGGTGGCGGGCTTTAGAGCCGGATGGATGGTGGTCAGCGGCAACAAATTAATGGCCAAGGATTATATTGAAGGTTTGAATATGCTCTCCTCGATGCGGTTATGCAGTAATGTGCCGGCCCAATACGCCATTGAGGTCGCTTTGAATAATTTTGAAGGCATCAAGGAGCTGACTAAACCGGGAGGACGCCTTTATGGGCAGCGGGAGTTCGCTTGGAACCGGATCAATCAAATTCCCGGGTTGTCCTGTGTGAAACCGAAAGGCGCTTTATATCTTTTCCCCAAAGTAGATGTTAAACGCTTCAATATCCGGGACGATCAACGTTTTATCCTGGATTTGCTGATGGCTGAGAAAGTTTTATTAGTCCAAGGGACCGGGTTTAACTGGCCGGAACCGGACCATTTCCGCATCGTCTTCCTGCCGGCCGTTGGACAGCTCGATAACGCTCTGGAACGGATGGAACATTTTTTAGGGGGATATTGGCAAAGGGAAGAAAGCTGCGGGGCGTGATCGGAAGTTTGAAGAGTGAAGGGTGAAGTTTGAAAAAAGTGCTTGGAGATCCTGAAGATAATTTGGAGCGCTTATGGGCGTTTCGAAATCGGAGGGATCTTTTTGATTATCCAATATCATTTAGCTTTTAAAAAATACTTTTGCGATATCTCAATGCAACACAATTAAACATACATTATATCGGGCAGGCCTTATAAAGACCTGCTTTAGGAGGTGAAGCTAAATGACTGACGCCAAATTCATTGGTTCTTTCGGTGGTTGTTGGTGGATTATCTTCATTATTATCATCATTTGTTGCTGTTGTGGTCGTTTCTAAGTTTTTATAACTACCCGCCAATTAAAAAAAACGAGAGAAGGAGAGGGTACTCATCATTGGGCACCCTCTTATAATATTTAAACTAATCACCGGAAAACTTAAAAGTATTTGACTAGATGGTATTTAAGTGGTTAACCGAAACAGATCAATGCCAAGGATTTACGAATATTGCGCTTGATAGGTTATGGCTGGAATTTTGGAGGAGATATTTGGGTTTAGGGAGAAATAATTTCAAACGAATTAAGTTTTAAGTCGAAAGTCGAATGTCAAAAAGTCAACAGGCATTTGGAAGATATTAGCGAATATTTATATTGGAAACAATGAGCGTGAAGTGGAAATAATGACGGGTAATAAAAATCAAAAGATAATAAGGGGAAAATATGTTATTAAATAAAAAGAGATTCCGTTTTGTGCAAAAGGTTATTAATTCATGGGAAAAGGATAATGTATTAACAGTTAGTGAAGGAAATAAGTTAAGAGCAACTATTGAGCTTTCCAAATTTGATTGGAACCGCTTAGCAAAGTATTCATTTTGGATTGCCGGAATTAGTCTGGCAATCGCTGTTTTTTCAATAACCTTCGATAAAGCGATAATGGCAATAATCATGAGAATCTTTACAATGTCCGATACTTTAAAATCAATAATGCTAACAATAGTGTCGGTTGGATTTTACTATTGGGGTTTTCGTAGAAAAAAGAAAGTTCCGGCTAAATTCTTTTCCAATGAGTTTTTACTTTTTGTTGGAGCGATAATTACCGGGGTTGCAATTGGTTTTTTTGGAAAGGCTGTTGATACGGGGAGTGGTCATTTTTCACTTTTAATATTGATGGCAAGTATTATTTATCTTGTTATTGGTGGAACATTTCCATCTAATCTAATGTGGACCCTTGGCTTAATTTCATTTGGTGCTTGGTTTGGAGCTGAAACCGGATATCTTTCGGGCTGGGGAGCTTATTTTCTGGGAATGAATTATCCTTTACGGTTTGTTTTTCTAGGGTTAATATTGATTAGGATTGGATTTCTAATCAAGAAAACCATTATAGCTAACCTTTCAAAACCAACATATGTTATGGGATTATTGTATTTATTTATTGCGCTTTGGCTCATGTCGATTTTCGGAAATTATAGTGGTGATTATTGGTATGTAGCATCTAAAGGAAATCTTTTTTATTGGTCTTTGCTATTTGGAATTACTGCAATCGCCGCTATTATTTGGGGATTAAAAACCGATGATTCTACAATACGTAAATTTGGAATTACATTTTTATTTATCAATCTTTATACCAAGTACTTTGAGTATTTTTGGAACTCTATTCATAAAGCGCTTTTCTTTGCAATATTAGCGGTTAGTTTTTGGGCTGTCGGTAGGTATTCGGAGAAGGTGTGGAATAAAATTAAAGAAAAAATGTTTGATGAAGAAGGGTAACCTATTTTTTGATGTAAGGCTTTTTCTACGCTTTCATGGATAATACATTGAGTTGGTAGAATTAATAAATTTGTCTTGATACCGGAGGAGTCTATCCTTCGGTTTTATATTATGTTACGATAATATACAGGATTTAATTAGAAATTGTCAAATTATATATATTTGAATAACAAGGATAGGGTACCTCTTCGGGCGTGGTGATTTCGAAATGGATGTCCATTATTTTAGATAAAAAAGATTAAAAAATAATTGAATATTTCTGAGAGTCCACGGTTTCGGCGGCGAGTTCTTTTTTAGCGACAAAAAAGAACCAAAAAGTCGCCGGCACCGGCGTGGTTCCGGTCCTCCTGCAATTCATCCGGGTTTTTTGAGGGTCTTCGCCTTCCCTGGCCTCCTGTCTGGCAATTAAGTAAAGGCTTCCGATGGCGACCGCTGTTTTATATCCTATAAAGAAGCGTCGCCCGCCTTCATCCTTGAAGGCGGGGATAACTGTTAGGGGTGAGGCATACCTCAATGTTGGAATTTAAAAAATTCGAAGATAGTTACCTTGATGAATGTACTAGACTCTTTTTAAAAGTTTACTCCGTAGAACCATGGAATGATAAATGGGAATCGTTTGAGCAAGCCAGGGATTATTTGCTTGAGTTTATCAATAACCCGGTTTTTTCCGGTTACATAGTGAGCAAGGATTCAAAAATTATCGGAGTCTGTTTGGGCCATCAGCGTTCCTGGTGGAGCGGGAAGAGTTACTATATGAACGAATTTTTTATTGATAATGATTTACAAGGCCAAGGAATAGGCACGCAATTTATAGATTTTATTAAGAAAAATTTGATTGTACAAGGGATTAAGGGGATTGTATTAATAACGGAAAAAGGTATTCCGGCGGAAATGTTTTATAAGAAGAATTATTTTCAGGTAAGCCAATCGAATATTTTTATGGTTTGCAACAAATTATGAAAAATTAAAATAGATTTCAATTTTAGACAGGATATGATAGGGAATGAAATGGTTATTGATTGATGTAGTTTTAGAATTCTTTAACTGGTTAGTAGACCGGAAGAGCTATAAGAAAAGGACGTTGGATTCACTTAAACACTTGGGAATCGGCTTAATAATGTTGTTTTTGGTCGGCTCAATCGCATTTCTAGTTTTAGTTGTCATCCATATAAAGATGACGATTTAATAAGAGGTTTAACGGAGGTTCATGGTGATTAGGCTTGTTACAAATCAAGATTTAGATGCTTGGATGGAACTAGCAAGAGAGGTTGAGCCGTTATTTGGTGAAATGGTAGCTAATGAGGATTTTATTAGTGGGATAAAGGATTGCATCTCTAATCAATCGGCTTTTTGTGTTGTAAATACTGATAATGAGATTGAAGGGATAATTGCAATCAATAAAGCTTTAAATGAAATAGCTTGGTTAGCGGTCGGAGAAAAGCACAGGGGGAAAGGGTATGGCTATCAATTGCTTGAAAAGGCGATTGGCAGTGTAGACAAAAGCAAGCCTATCTACGTGCAAACTTTTTCTCCCGGTGTGAAAGCCGGGGAAGCTGCCAGAAAAATATATCTGAAGTTTGGGTTTAAGGATGATAAGGATGGTGGGAAAAATCCCGCTGGGATAGATACGGTGATAATGAAGCGGGAGAATAAAATTTTTAAGTAAGTAATGCAGATTACCTACAGCGAAATCTTATTAATCTAAAGTCTTTATTATACCGGTTTAGTCAAACCAAATAACTGTCTTAATTTTTCCGATAGCGCCAATTGTAACCGTGGCGATAAAACTCCTAATTCCCGCCGAATAATGGAACTGGTGACAGTCATTAAACGATGCAAACAAAGGGTTGAAGTTACTCGTAAACCGGTTTCAGTGAAATCTGCTTCTTCGGAGTTTATTAAGAGGTCGGATTCTAATGAATCGGTGGAAGTTTGACTACTAATAAAGGCAAGAATAATATGTCCGTAACTACCGATGGGATCGGTCAAACATACCGCCGGTCGTACTTTATTTGTGGAGAGATTGTCAAATGGAAAAGGCACTAGGACAACTTTACCCCTTGTCATTAAACGGCCTCCCGTCGTTCGGGGAGTAGATGTCTTCCTCAGGTTCCCTTAAGAAATCAAAGGCCTGGTTGAAATCGGCCGCCTGATACCATTCTTGTTCACTCGGTTCGTTCTTTTCCGGTAAAAGGATGATAATTCGGACTTTAGCCGGACCGGCAACCGGTAAGGGATGATCTAAAATAAGTCGTTTCTGGGAGTCAATTATTCCTGTCGCTTCAATGGCTTTTAGCGAAGTATCCATCTTGATTCCCCTCCATTAAAGAATTAGATAAAAACTAAGTATTTCTAACCCCAATATAACATTGAATGTTTACTCCGTCAATTTTATTATCACCTGGATGGATTTCCGGATAAATTCGGTAAAGCTGAATTTTATGCTTAGTCGCTTTGGACGAAAGGGTATCTCTAGTGTAATTTAAAAATCGCTTGGCTTAATCCAAAAATTTCTCTAGAGAAACATCTAAATTCCTCTGGTTAAATTTCAAAATTGCTTGGCTTAATCAAAAAGTTTCTCAAGTGAAATCCAAAAATTCCTCTAGAGAAATTTTAACTCTGTCTTCTGTATCCCTCTTCTTTGAATGTGCTTATTTTTTCTCCTCCACCGGATCAGCGGGATTTTCTTCGTTCCATAACGCGATGATCTCATCCTGGCTCTTGCCGATATTAGCGGAGTTGATCCATTTACCGCGAAATTCGGAGTTAATCTCCCGGCTCAGTTCGGGGTTGACGCGGACATTAACCTCAATGGAACCGTCTTTCTTGCCGATGGGCCGGTAATGGGTATTGTTGGGTAAGTGGACGATCCGGCCGGTTTTGAGCGCAGCCTTGATCGCCATGTCCAATTCGGACAGAACCGCCAGCACGCTGCCGCGGCTTTGGTTAGTGGCGGCGACGATATATTCGATCAGTTCGTCGCTCTGCATCGGGGCGGCCGGATCCAACTTAGGTCCAAACTTCGCCCAGGCTTGAATTGTTTTGGCCATTTCCAAGTCCTCCTTTGAATCTTTTGATTGTTCTTTAGATTTAGATCTGTTTTGTATCGTATAAATTTCCATTTCTTTAGGATTGTTCCATGAAATTATGGGTGATGCGGTGTTGTTTGGCCTCACCCCTTTCGATACTTTGAGTAATTGATTTTACTTGGATGCCACTCCCCTCTCCATGATAAATGAGGGTTTTAGGTTGTTTCTTTAAATACTTTTAGAATAAGTAGATTATCGAAATGAACTAAACTGACCCCTCTCCTGAACAATCGAAATCGGCAGCGGGTCAAGGAGAGGGGCGATTAAGAAACGATAAGCGAGTTGCAACCGGATGGGGTGAGGTGATAAACGGCGGGGCAAGGGATGCAATGACTTTAGGATGGAGGAATGTTGATTGAAATAATAGTCAATTGTATGTCTTTGAAAAAATTGGTATAATAAAATCAAGACTGATTATAAAGAAGGGGAACCCTTTGAATCAATCTCTACTATTGCAGAAGAATTATTAAGGCAATTTAATCAGTTGCCATTGGAATTTAAAAAAAGGATCTTGAATTTGCGAGAGTATTAAACGTTTGATATTGGTTTGACGACAAAATATGGATCTAAACAAGGATTTCATTTTAGGAATGTTTGACTTTGGAGCGAAACGCACCCCGAAGAGTGGTCGAGGTATAAGACGGAAGGGTCGCACCCTCTCCTAACATTTTGGTAACGTTTAGGGAGAGGGGCGAGAACCCGTTGCTATTATTGTAATGTTTAAAACGGCGCTTGGTTTTGACCTGTTCACCCAATAGATTCATTAACTTCCGCCAAACAAGGCTGGCAAATTTTTTTCCCGTTAATATTCTTTAGTTCTTCCATATTACCGCAGAAAAAACAACCGGGTATGTACTTTTTAAGAATGATTTTGTCTTGGTCGACAAAGATTTCCAGCGGGTCACCTTTGTTGATCTTCATAACACTACGTAATTCCATCGGAATAACCACTCTTCCTAAAACATCGACTTCCCTAACGATGCCTGTGGATTTCGCCATTTTTTCTGTCCTCCTATATATAATAAACCAATTATACCATTTTTTCTTTCAAAATCCAAACAAAGCTTTCCTTGTTTTATTAAAAAATATGACCCAAATTGGCTAAATTTCATTTGAAATTCATTTAATTTTAAAAATTTTAAAAATTAGAGATAAAATCATACCCTTCTTACCCCTGGTAGTATGATAACAATAGGCTAACATTAGCGCATCTCAATTGACATTCCTAAGTGCGTATGGTAAATTAAAGTAAAAATTGGCGGGAAAGGGACTATTATGAGAATAATTCGGACTGAGAACCAACGAGAGGAAGCGCTTCGCTTTTTAAACCGGCGGCCTACCGAGAACGGAGGAGAACAATCCAAACTAACCACTGGAGTAGCAGCTATTTTATCCGATGTCAAGGAACGAGGCGATCAGGCTTTATTGGAGCTTACCGCTAAGTTCGACCGGGTCCAACTTCAACTGGAGCAACTCAAAGTTACCGGACCGGAGTTCGAAACCGCCTGTCGCTCAGTGCCGGATGATTTTATTACAGCTATTCGTCAAGCCAAAATAAATCTCCTTGCTTTTCATCAAAAACAACTTCCTAAAGATTGGCTCGATCTCAAAGATGATGGGATTGTCTTAGGACAACGTTATATCCCGGTTGATGCGGCCGGTCTTTATGTTCCGGGGGGAGTAGCTGGAAGCACTCCGCTGGTATCGTCATTGTTAATGAATGTGTTGCCCGCAGTTGTAGCGGGAGTCAAGCGGGTTATCATTTGTACTCCGCCCAATGGCTCCGGAGGAGTTAACCCCTATATTTTAGCGGCAGCCCACGAATGTGGTATCACTGAGATATATAAAGTAGGCGGCGCCCAGGCGATTGCCGCGATGGCTTTTGGAACTGAGACTATTGCTCCAGTGGATATAATTACCGGCCCAGGGAACCAATACGTCACCGAAGCCAAGCGGCAAGTCTTTGGCTACGTAGGTTTGGATATGTTAGCCGGGCCAAGTGAAATTCTGATTATTGCCGACGAAAATAATAATCCCGCCTATCTAGCGGCCGACCTCTTATCCCAGGCGGAGCATGGACCAATTGATGAGGCCGGCGCGTTTTTACTGACACCTTCTGCTAAGTTAGCCCAAGCAGTGGCCGCTGAAGTTAAGCAACAGCTGGCCCAATTAACCCGTAATGAAATAGCGGCGGCTTCCTTGGCAAAATGCGGCGCCATTATCATAACCCGCGATTTGGAAGAGGCTTTCGAATTAGCCAACTTCACCGCTGCGGAGCATCTGGAGTTGATGGTAGCAGACCCTTGGAACCATTTGAGCCGAATTAAACATGCCGGCGCAGTTTTCATCGGGCCTTATTCAGCTGAACCCATCGGAGACTATATCGCCGGGACCAATCATGTACTCCCGACCAATGCCACCTCAAGGTTTGCTTCGGGACTAAGCGTAGACCATTTTATCAAACGGACCAGTATCATAGCGTATAATGAACCGGGAATCGTCAAATACGGCCCGGTAGCTATTAAAATTGCCGAGGTTGAAGGCCTAGATGCCCATGCAAATGCGATTAGGGTAAGGATGGGGAAGCTTAAAACAAATACGAGGTGATTGGGATGCGTTCTGCTTCAATCGAACGAAGCACCAAAGAGACGAAGATAAAACTAGAACTATCTCTGGACGGTTCGGGGAGTTGTTACGAGATTAATACCGGGGTCGGATTTTTCGATCATATGTTGACTCATATTGCCAAACACGGTTTTTTGGATTTACGGGTTTCTGCCCAAGGGGATTTGGAAGTGGACGCCCATCATACCGTGGAAGATGTGGGAATTGTTTTTGGCCAAGCCCTGAAAAAAGCTTGCGGTGACAAAAACGGTATTAGCAGGTACGGCCAGGCGATTATTCCCATGGATGAGGCTTTGGTCTTGGTGGCCTTGGACTTAAGCGGTCGGCCTTATTTGAAATTCGAGGCTGATTTGGGTAAAGGGCATTTAGGCGGGTTCGATCTGGAGTTAGTTAAGGAATTTTTCCAGGCCGTTTCAGTTCAAGCCGGAATGAATCTTCATATTCGATTATTGACCGGCGATAATTTACATCATTGCGCGGAAGCGATCTTTAAAGCTTTCGGAAGGGCTTTGGCGGCGGCAATTCAATTGGATAAAAGGATTGAGGGAGTCCCTTCAACTAAGGGAGTTCTGGAATAATAAGCGGATGAGATGGTTTGGATTAAAAAAAAGAAAAGAGCCTTTATATTCAGAGGCTCTATTAGCATTTAGCTTTGATTATTGCGCCATGGCGTTCAGCTTTTTAGTTAAACGCGATTTGCGGCGGGCGGCTTGATTCTTGTGGATAATTCCCTTATTGACGGCTATGTCAATTTCTTTAATGGCCTGAATTAGGTCGGACTTAGCTTCCTCTTTTCCGGCAGTAATGGAGGAGAAGGCATTTTTAAGATATGTTCTTAGTTTCGAGCGTTTGGACATATTGGCCGATTGTTGCCGCCCGGTGACTCTTACCCTTTTCACAGCTGATTTAATATTCGGCAAATCTTTCACCTCCTTATACTGCAGGCAATAATAACCTAAATTTCAACAAAACTAATTTTAACATGGTTTGATTAGATTTGCAACACCTTCAATGGTTAAGTGTTTAAAGTTCAAAATTTTTAAATTTTATTATCAAGTTCGAATTCCGGACTAAAGCTAAGTTATAGATTAAAGATTGATCACTTTCAACATTAAACTTTTTTTCAACTTACTTAGGTTCAACCTTATCCTGAATGGCGATATCATACTGGGAGTTTAATCTAGTTGTTATGATACAGGTAGAAGCTTTTTCCTTAACTTCGGCGACTGTGATTTCAGCGATGGGTTCACTAATTTCATCAATTATTTCGCCGGTTAAAGGATCCTTTACGAAATCAAAGATATGATAAACTACAAAGACCATCCCCGGTTTGATCCCGTCGGAAGAGCCAAGGTTAATATATACTTTTTCGCCGAGAACATAAGCTACCAGACCGGCCAGACCGGATGTTTCTACCGGTTCTTCGTTTCTGTAAGCCTTTTTCGCAAGTCCGTTGGCTACTTCGTAAACTGCGTCGCGAAGCGCAATACCGATGTCGGTCTTCCGGAATTCATCGCTCCCAAAAGCGATAGCGTTCCAGTCATAAATTAGCCCGAGATTGGTTTGTTTCTTTTCGCCTTTGCCTTTTACCCCGGCAAGAATTTCGGCTGTCGAGGTATCGACCATTCGAGCATCTAGTACTACTCGGGAAGTGGTGGTTTTGATACCTAAACCGCCTCCCTTGAAAAACGATAGGGCTCCGCCGCCTGATGTTTTAAAGGTAAACTCGGTGATCCTACCCATGACCAGATAACGGACACCGAGAATCTTGCCGATTTCCGCCGCTGTCTTCGTATCAACCCGACCACTAGTCCCGAAGTTCTGTTCCTCCAGGACTTTATTCAGTTGCTCTCTCTCAATTAATCGAAATTTGTTAGTTTCCAACAATGCAGTCACCAATTCATCGGAAACTCCCTCGCCCAGTTTCCAGTTGTTATTCCACCAACGTTCCTGAATAGAGCCGTCCTCAAATGGGATAACCGCAATTTTATATTTTTCCGCCCCTTGGGTTGGATAAACCACTAATCCAATTAGTAAGATAATGGAACACCATAATAATATTTTTTTCATTAGCTCCTCCAGAGAGAAAATAATTAAAATAAATTGATTAAATTATAACATAAAATGCGATCGGCAACAACTTTTTACCAGTTGATGAAATTTTTGCGATAAAATTAACTGTTTTGGATAACACTAAAGTTGTTGAAGCTATCATCATCGTTATAATTTGAAAACTCAATCCAATAAATCATTTTTCCATTTCTGTTGCTGGATAACGGTTTAAACATAGGTTTAATAACAATTCGACAGGTAGGTTAAGAATGTTTTTTTTAATTAGATTTACCTATACCGCATTATTGTTAATTTTTATCCAATTATTAATTCCGACTTTTAGCCCGGGGGGGCGTTTTTTAATTCTCTTAATTGCTATTGCCGTAAGTTTCGTGACAATTTGCTTTCGAAAAATTACCGCCGGGAGAGTAGGAAAAAACCTCCAAGCCCTCTTGAGCGGAACCAATATCATCATAACTCTTTTTTTCTTCGGCTATTATATTCCCGGAGTGAAGCTGAACTTCCTGGGGATACTAGCTACATATATGGGAGTCTTCTTTTTGGAATTACTGCTTCCAAATGAATGGTATGAATTGGTTTACCGAAAATTACCAAAAAAGAATTAAAATAAAAGCTTTTTAATTGGGGGGAGGAGTTTATTAATGAATTCTCAGGATTTAATGCTACTAGGAGAAATCCACACCGATTTGGCATTAGAAGCCAAAGAAATGTTTATGCAACGGGGTGGAGCTGAAGAACCTCCAGGAGTCGGGACTGAAACGGAAAGACAAGGCGATACCGTAATAACCAGAGTTCATATTCAAACTGAAGCAGCCGGAAGAGCCATCAATAAAGTCCCCGGTTTTTATGTGACTTTAGAGGCGCCGGGTTTACGGACAACGGATCGGGACCAACATGAAGAGATTGCTTTTTTAACAGCCAAAGAAATTGAAGGATTTATAGGTCGAATCGGAATTAAAGAAGAAGAAACTTGTCTGGTCGTTGGTTTGGGGAACTGGGATGCCACTCCCGATGCCCTTGGACCGAAAGTAGTCGAGCAAATTTTAGTGACCCGGCATTTAAAATCAATGACACCGCCTGAAAAAAAAGGAGGGTTACGCCCGGTTTGTGCCATAGCCCCGGGGGTTCTCGGCAGTACCGGAATGGAGACTGGAGAGATTGTAAAGGGAGTCGTCCAACGGATTCAACCCCGTTTTATTGTAGTAATTGACGCTTTGGCATCACGGACCACCGGGAGAATGGGGGGAGCGGTCCAAATTGCGGACACGGGGATCCATCCCGGTTCCGGATTGGGAAACAAAAGGATCGGTATTACGTCACAAACAATGGGAGTGCCGGTAATCGCTATTGGGGCACCGACCGTGGTGGAAGCGACGACTATAGTCCATGACGCTCTGGAGGAGTTGTTTAAAAGTCATCCCGGTATGATTAATCTGAAAGCAATAGATGAAAAAGATTTAATTCAAAGAGTATTAACACCCTACATAGGCAGCTTGATTGTTACCCCAAAAGAGGTTGATGTGATGATCGATAGTTTGGCGCGGGTAGTTTCCGGAGCC
>Ga0123334_1005629_pt1 | contig 12020 bp, 15 predicted proteins | sample BiotimSIPDNA_FD_89706 | JGI IMG/M metagenome (GOLD analysis project Ga0123334, IMG submission 89706) | Anaerobic biogas reactor microbial communites from Washington, USA - Biogas_R1 time_0 SIP DNA | ecosystem: Engineered > Bioreactor > Anaerobic > Unclassified | place: Washington, USA... | reverse complement strand
TCAAGAGAAGCTGAACGAAGTCATCAACGGAGGAAGCATCGACGAAGAAAAGACCGCCCCTTTTACCAGGACTCGTGCTATGCAACATCTTAACCGGAAATTACTGATTTCAGATCGGAAAAAACTTTTTATTTGCACAAAAAGCAGTGCATTTTAAAGAATAATTTTCAAGAAGGTCTTTATAGATTCAAATCGGGCCTGTAAAAGAGGGGGTTATTAAACTGATATGGTATATTATTATTGTTAAGCAATTAATCATGTTTGATTTTTACTGATATTAATGTATATAAGTGTCCAGAAATTATACTGAAAAAAGGAGTGATAAAAATAATGCAGATACCAAAATTTGACCCAAAAGAACTGGAGGTGGTTGGCAAGACCCCTGCCACACCATTTTCTCCTGAGCTTAAGATATTTAACTCCCCTGTTTCCATGAGGGACGCATACTATGCCATGACAAGAAGAAGGCCGGTCTGGCAGGTGTCCGGGCTTGACAGCCGTATCTTTACACCCAGGATCGTGCCCGATAACGTAGCCCGCGCCTTTGTGCTTGAGGGTAAGCCCTTTGATATGGCAAAGGAGGGCGGTGGCAAGGACATGTTCGGTATTGATTGGGAGTTTATCCCGGTTGCAGGCGGCTCAATGGTGCGGCCCGGCAAACCCTTTATGGAGGATGCCACAGAGTGGTATGACAAGGTCGTATGGCCCGACATAGATTTATGGGACTGGGAAGGGAGCGCAAAGCTTAATAATGGCACATACCTGACAGAAAAGAGCTTTAACCTTGTATGGTTCCAGACAGGCTGGTATGAGAGGCTTATATCCTTTATGGATTTTGAAGGGGCCATAATGGCAATGATCGATGAAGATCAGAAAGAAGCGGTAAAGGAGCTGTTTCATAAACTCTCTGACCTCTATATAAGGATATTTGACAAGTACCTGACCTACTATGAGCACATAGACGGTTTCTACATCCATGATGACTGGGGCTCACAGAAGGAGACATTCTTTTCACCTGATACCGCGGCAGAGGTGATTGTTCCGGCCATGAAGAGGGTTACTGATTTTATCCATTCAAAGGGAAAGGTCACTGAACTGCACAGTTGCGGACAGCTTTTTAAACAGGTGCCCAATATAATCGCGGCAGGCTGGGATGCATGGGCAGGCCAGGAGATGAATGATACCCATAAGATATATGAGATGTATGGCGATAAAATAATGATAGGTGTGCTGCCTGAAAAATATGATATTAATACCACTTCAGAGGCAGAACAGAGAAGGATGGCAAGAGAATATGCGGATAAATTCTGCAAACCTGAGAAACCATCATTCTTAAACTTTATGGGCTTAAAATATGTGACTCCTGCATTCCAGGAAGAGCTCTACAAACAGTCACGTATTAATTACAGCAGATAATTAAGAAAAGCGCTGACAGCTTGCTGCTGTCAGTGCTTTTTAAAATAAAATCATTCGCGTAAAATATTAAGCTTAAACAGCAACGAAATATTCTTAATCACAGCATAACTTTTAAACCTGGAATATCTATATGGGATTGAAAAGGATGATATGTACTCGGGCAGCAGGAGGAGCAGGGTATCTGAGGCAAGGAGTGTATTCTGTTACCTGTGCGTGAGAGAATTTGGTGAAAGCATGACATCCTTAGCAAAAAGATTAGTGTGGAAAAAGGGACCATAAAAAACTAAATAACTCCTAGAACCCAATAACACCAGGGCGGTTGAAGGTTTTTCTTTTAACCGCCTTGATGTTTTTAAGGGGTGGGTGGTGGGCACAAGCGACTCCCGCTATAAGCGGGATAAATTGCAGGAGCGTACAAGACAAGTCATGGGCTGAAGGATGTGGCAGCGGAAAAACTGAAGGCTTTGAAGCCCGCAGTCAAAGACCTGTCGCGTCCTATTTTAATGCATAAGCCTCGTCATGAGGTCCGACAGTTAAGAAGACAACTGTCTTACTGTCCAGGCCCTCACAAAAGCAATACTCGCATTCCGGTATGTTAATGCATTCCTCGCAGATCACAAAAATAATCCGGAAGTTTCTGTCAACCCGTGCGCTCCGGCAGCCTCTCAAATTAAGTTTTCCGCTGTCATCGGTAAGGATTTCTGTGTTCTGGTATGGATCGGACAAAACCCTTTCAACACGTCGCTTTATATTTTTTCGTATTGAACTGTACCGGCGTAAATTTGTAACAAATTTATCTTCATAAACAGCTTTATAGTCAGTCACCCCAGACCTCTTCATGAGAATGCAGTTTGATTTTATCCTTAGCCTTGCGCTGGCTTATATCTTCCATATCATCATAAAGAGGCATATCCGGTGTAAGATGAAAAACATCTACATTCTTTTTTAAAACCTTTAACAGCTCTTCTCTGACAACCCTCCTGATCATAGGCTCCAGAGTGTTGGCCAGATCTTTTGTATTTATTTTTTCGGTTTGAGGCATAGTGTCCCCTTTCATTAGCCTTGGGCTTTTTGTTTTAGTTGTTCCTTCTCAATGAATGTATCCAGCAACTGTATAACTTGCCTTTTTTCTTTGGTGTCAAGTTTTTCTATTTGACTAAAACGACTCCATAGACGCATGTCTTTATTTTTTTCATCTGTTTTGATTTTTTTAAGTCCAAATAGCTGGTCTATGGATACCCCCAAAGCCTTAGCCATGACTGGCATAACATGGGTTGGGGGGTGCTGTGCCTGTTTTTCATAATGGGCAATCATCCTGTGAGAGATTCCTGTTTCTTTGGCAAGTTCCCTTTGTGAATATCCTCTTTCAATCCTAAGCTTGGCTATTCGTTCACCAACTGATTTTTCATCATGAATATTTTTAAGTTTTGACATGACATCCCTTTCCGATAAATTGTCATGCCCTGCATTATATACCAAAAAATTGGGTTTCATTGGTTTCCTCAGAAAATGCTTGACATATTGCTACACAATATGTAGCAATATATGGAACATAAAACAACCCTTATTTTTTTAATAATAGAGTCATTTTGACTTGACAGGTTTTTGAAGAAGGGTATTTTCCGGCAGAAAAAAGGTCATCAACCGGCATCTTTGCGGGACTCTGGTTGATGTTGGAAACGTCCTTCAATAATAAAATAACTATAAAGAAGCAGTAATACCAAGGCGGTTAAAGGTTATTATCTTTGACCGCCTTTTATTATTGTGTGGTGGTTGAAGGAAAAATCAGATATTAAGTTATTATCAACTGTTATCATTTTGAGCAATAAGACGCGGAGCGTAAAATCAAAACATTACTATTGTGACCATAGGACGAGGTAAAATCTGTCAATAATGAAGGTCCCGTTAATTAAAATAGAGATCAAGATGCTTTAATATAGGGTAATTGAAAGTTGCCTGCAACAATACCTGGAACAGCAGTATCTTTATCAAACGATTTCCATCTTAATGCAGAGCCATTTAAGCGTTTTAATCTGTCAATTATAGAAACTGAATAACTGGCAAGGGAACACCCTTTAATATAATAAAAATTAATCTTGATAAATTTTCCACTAGCCCATTCCGATATTTGCGGTTATAATGTGCCCGCTTTAACAATCCATAAATTGATACTGGATGCCTGTAATCAGCAGGCCTGTTCTATCAACCTTAATAAATGGAGGATTTTATGTCAAAGTCAAGAGATACCCAGAAGGAGACCAAGAAGAAATCTGAAAAATCCCTGAAGGAAAAACGCAAGGAAAAGAAGGAAAAAAAGGCCCAGAAAAAATCAGGTGAATAATCCTATCGAGGTTAAGCGTCAACTTGTTCTGACAGGTATAGATTTTAAGGAAAAGAGATGCCTGTCAAACCTAAACTATACAGGGGAATGTCCGTACAGGGCCTTCCCCTTTTTAAATTCAACCGGAGGAGACGTTTATGGCCAGAAAGGATAAAGGAAAAGAGACCCCGTCTTTCCCTGAAATATCAAATAGCAATTTCAGGGATGATATCTACCGGCATATACAGTCAACCCTTGGTAATGATCCTTCCAGGCCTGATAATTACTCCTGCTTTATGGGGTTATCCTACAGCATCCGTGACAGGCTTATAGAAAAGTGGATAAAGACCCAGAGGTCATTCTATGACACCTTTTCCAAACGTGTGTACTACCTTTCAATGGAGTTTCTGCCCGGCCGTTTCATGATGAACTATCTTACAAGCCTGAGGATACAGGAAGATGCCTCTGATGCAGTAAAAGAGATGGGTTTCAATCTTGAGGAGATTGAAGAGGAGGAGTGGGATGCAGGGCTCGGAAACGGGGGCCTGGGTCGCCTGGCTTCATGTTATATGGATTCAATGGCAACCCTCGGCATGCCGTGCTACGGCTATGGCATACGCTATGATTACGGCATCTTCCACCAGATACTTGTGGACGGATATCAGCGCGAGCAGTGTGATAACTGGTCACGCCGCACCAGCGCCTGGGAGATCAGAAGGCAGAACAACCTTGAAAAGGTGATGTTCTACGGACGCACAGAATCCTATGAAGATGATATGGGCAGAAGGCGGGTAAGGTGGGTAGATGGGGATGCAGTAATGGCAATGGCCTGCGATATACTTATCCCAGGGTATAATAATAGTTTTGTAACAAACATGCGTCTATGGTCTGCGCAGTCAAGCAGGGAGTTTAACCTGGAGTATTTTAACCAGGGTGACTATATCGGCGCTGTACAGGCAAAGGTTACAAGCGAAAATATATCAAAGGTGCTCTACCCCTCTGATGAGGCGGAAGAGGGGAAGGAGCTGCGCCTGAAGCAGCAGTATTTCTTTGTGGCTGCAACATTAAGGGATATCATAAGACGTTACAGGAAACAGAACCAGACCTTTGATAATTTTTCAGACTATGTTGCGATCCAGCTCAATGATACACACCCCACAATAGCCATTCCTGAATTGATGCGTATCCTTGTGGATGAGGAGTGCATAGAGTGGGATGAAGCATGGGCAATATGTGAAAAGAGCTTTGCATACACCAACCATACTGTCCTGCCTGAGGCGCTTGAGACATGGCCTGTTGACCTTATAGGCAAGGTGCTGCCAAGGCATCTGGAGATAATCTATGAGATCAACCGGAGGTTTCTTGACAGTGTAAGGACAAGGTTTCATGGCGATGACCAGGTGCTTTCAAGGTTATCCCTCATTAATGAAAAAGGTATAAGGTCTGTACGCATGGCCAATCTCGCTATTGTTGGGAGCCATTCTGTAAACGGGGTTGCAGCGCTCCATTCGCAGATACTTAAAAACGGGTTATTTAATGATTTTGACCGTATCTTTCCGGGTAAAATAATCAACATCACAAATGGCATTACCCCCCGCAGGTGGCTTTATCAGGCAAACCCAATCCTTTCAAAACTAATCACCTCTGTTATAGGTGACGGTTGGGTCAGTGACCTGTCACAACTGAAACAGCTTATCCCCTATGCGGAGGATGAAGGGTTCAGGGCTGCATGGCACAATGCAAAGCTTGAGAATAAAAAACGCCTTGCCCGCTACATACTGCGCAAAATCAGGGTGGGCGTAAACCCTGATACCCTTTTTGATGTGCATGTAAAAAGGATGCATGAGTATAAAAGACAGCTTTTAAACATCCTGCATGTGATTACCCTCTATAATCGAATCAAGGAAAACCCTGGCCGCGATCATGTGAAAAGGACAGTCCTGTTTGCAGGAAAGGCCGCTCCTGCCTATACTCAGGCAAAGCTCATCATAAAGCTTATAAATTCCGTGGCCGAGGTGGTTAACCGCGACCCTGATGTGATGGGCATGCTCAAGGTGCTCTTTCTGCCCAATTACTGTATCTCACAGGCTGAAAAGATTATTCCTGCGGCAGACCTCTCTGAACAGATCTCCACAGCAGGCATGGAGGCATCAGGCACAGGCAATATGAAGCTTGCCCTTAACGGGGCAGTGACTATAGGCACCCTTGACGGCGCAAACGTGGAGATCATGGAGGAGGTAGGTGAGAATAATATATTTATATTCGGTCTTAAGGCATATGAGGTGGAAACCATGAGGGCAGGCGGATATAACCCCTTGAACTATTATGATAATGATCCTGAACTGAAGAGGGCTATAGATATGATCGGGTCAGGCCGTTTCTCGCCAAAAGAGCCTGCGCTTTTCAGGCCCATAACCGCCTCGCTTCTGGATAGGGGTGACTTTTACATGCTCCTGGCTGATTACCGCTCATATATTGCCACACAGGAGCAGGTCTCTATAGCCTTTAAAGATAAGAATGAATGGATCAAAAAATCCATCCTGAACACAGCAAATATGGGCAGGTTTTCAAGCGACAGGTCTGTATCTGAATATGCCAGGGATATCTGGGGCATTAAACCGCCTGAGAGCGGGATAGAAACCATATAGTATGGCAATTTCAACCTGAGTCAGGGAACAGGAGGCAATATGGCAGAGAAAAAGAGAGATGGCGCGGGTTCCATCACAATATCAATCGCAAGGCAGCCTGTGTTCAACACAAAAAAAGACCTGTGGGGTTATGAGCTTGTCTGCGTATGTAATTCTACCGATATAGGAGAAACAATCTCGATAGAGGATAATGTTGCAGTAAACGTCGCATCAAGCAACTATATCGGGATACAGCAGGTGGTGGAGAGGGGAAAGAGGATCATCGTAAATTTCAATGAGAAGAATGTGCTTGATGATTCACCCTATGCCCTTCCTCCAAAGCTTGCTGTGGTGAGGGTGCCTGAAAAAATGCTTGTGAACAGTGAGGTGGTGGATTCGCTGCTCAGGTTCAAAAAGGATGGGTATCATATTGCCATCGGGGGTTTTACAGGCGCTTCAGGCTATGAAAAGCTCTTTTCAGAAACAGACCTCCTGTGCGTGGACACCTCTGAGATAAAAAAGGATGAGTTGAAGGAGCTTGTGCAGAAGGGTAATGAATATGATGCAATGATACTTGCCGAAAATATTAAAAACAGTGACAGGTTTGATATGTGCCTTGAAACCGGCTGTTCGCTCTTCCACGGCCCATTCTTTAAGATCCCTGAAAAGCTCTCAGTAAGAAAGATATCATCAAACGAGATATCAAGGTTTAACCTTTTAAAGATAATAGAGCAGGAAGACCCTGATTATAATGAGCTTGCAAAGCTGATACAGTCTGATGTCTCAATAAGCTTCAGGCTTTTATCCTACCTCAATTCAGCGGCATTCGGTTTTACCCAGAAGATACAGTCCATTCACAAGGCCATCACCCTGCTCGGATGGAAACAGATGAAGACATGGCTCAGGGTGGTGATCTTATCTGATATGAACCAGAGCCCCAATGCCCCGGAGCTTATGTTTGTTTCAGCCCAGAGGGGAAAATTTTTGGAGATAATAACCAGGGAGCATGATTTCTGGGGGTTTGACCCTGACAGCCTCTTTTTACTGGGAACATTCTCAATCATTGATACCATGCTCAATATGGAGATGAAGGAGGTGGTAAAGTACCTGCCCCTTGATGACAAGCTCAAGGCAGCCCTCTGCCATGACCCCAATAACGAGTATCTGCCACTTCTCCAGCTTGCAATGCGCATGGAGGAATCAGGGTGGGATGAGGCAAATGCAATGATCAGAAACCTGAGCCTTGACCCCATCAAGATCAGAAAGGCATTTCAGGATTCAATAGACTGGGCAAATGAGATAACTATGGTTCCAGAAAAATAGGTAAAAGAACAGGTAAACCTGAGGGTTTCAAAGGGCAGATATCAACATGGTATCTGTATAAAAGTCTAATTGATAAATAGACTTTCCTGTCAATTTATGAAAGAATGGCGTCAGTAGATTTAAATTTTCTATTAATTTTTCTGTATCGTTAAAAAATGGAAAAAGAATTTATTGACATTAAAATTGATAAAAGTCATCTCTCAGTAATCTCACTTACTGATCCATCAGATGAAAAAGACTATTGGCTTAAAACATCCCCTATCAAGCGTTTGCAGCATATCGAAGTGTTAAGAAGGATCAACTATGGAAATAGTGCTACCTCCAGACTTCAAAGAATTCTTGAAACAACTTAATGAAAAGAAGATCAAATATCTTCTGATAGGCGGGTATGCTGTAGGTTATCATGGGTATCCAAGGGCAACGAATGATCTGGATATCTTCATATCAAGAGACAATGAAACAGCAAAATTAATGGTTTCAGCCTTAAAAGATTTTGGTTTTGACACCCCTCAACTTTCAGAAGAGCTATTTCTGAAAGAAAAAAATATTGTCCGAATGGGGATTGCACCCATTAGAATTGAAATATTAAATAGTATCTCAGGTGTAGCTTTTGAAGATTGCTACAGAGAAAAGATGATTGAAGAAATTGATGGGATTAAAGTTAACATAATAAATCTTGAACATCTGAAAAAAAATAAAAAGGCAAGTGGAAGACATAAAGACCTGGATGATATAGAAAATCTTCCATAGCTGATTGACATGCTTATTCCTGTTGGAAATTTTTATCGTATATTGTTTGTTGGTATGGCTTTCTACTATGCTGTTAAGTCAATTTAGATATGCTGGTCGTATTAAATTGTGATTAAAAACCTGGACACATTAAACCGGGAAGAGCTGGGCAGGCTTTTCCCGATTATTCTTTCTGAACACAAAGAAGAATGGAAAAAGTTCTTCAATCAGGAAAAAGAAGAGCTTCTCAGCCTTCTTTCAAAGGAAAGGGCATTACGAGTGGAGCATATAGGGAGCACCGCTGTGCCCGGTCTTCTGGCAAAACCTACTATTGATATCCTTGTAGAACTTTCAGATTATAATAATCAGCAAAATGAGATTAAGAAAATCATGTGCGCTGCCGGGTATATCCACATGAGAGAGCAGGTAAACCACCTGATGTTTGTCAAAGGGTACACCCCGGAGGGTTTCAAAGGGCAGTGTTACCATATCCATATGGAGCCTGAGGGGGCTGCAAGTATATGGGACAGGATAAATTTCAGGGATTATCTGATCAGTAACCCGAAGGTGGCAGAGGAATATGCCGCCCTGAAAAAGGTGCTGGCAAAAAGATATGAGATTGATCGTGATGCCTATACAGATGCAAAAACAGATTTTATTAAAAAGGTTACTGCAGAAGCAAAGGCTGCGTTTACACACCGTCCATACTCATACTCAAAACCAACGAATAATTGACAATGGAAAACATTACAGTTATAGTTTGCTTAGTCCATTTTAGTTAGTCTACCATGGAGATAAGAAAATGATCATAAATATTCATGAAGCCAAAACAAATTTTTCCAAGTTGGTTGCACGGTTTTTAGAAGGAGAGAAGGTTATCATTGCGAAAAACGGTGAACCAATTCTACAGTTTGCACCTATAGAAAAAGGTAAACCCTTATTAAGAAAAACAGGTTTTTTTAATTGCGACATAGACATGACCACATTCGATGATCCCCTTGAAGAAATGAAGGAATATGAATGAACTACCTGATAGATACGAATGTCTTGATATTTTTGGGTTGCGGTTACGAAGACAGGATCGGGAAAAAGGCATTTGAAATATATACTTCACCGAAGTCAAATATTTATATTAGCCAGATCTCATTTTGGGAAATAGCTATCAAAATCAATGTTGGCAAGTTAAACATACCAATTGGCTTTAAGAATATTATAAACCTCACAAGACAGGCAGGTATTGATACAATTCCTGTAAAGAATTCTCATATCCTTTATTATCAAACTCTCGAGATACATGAAAATCACAAAGACCCATTTGATAGATTCATTATTGCCACAGCCCTATGTGAAGAGATGAAAATTATTTCCAGCGATACCAAGTTTGATAATTACCTTAAGGTAGAAAGAATATGGGAAGATTAAAGAAGCTGGGCTTGGTTATTAATACATTTCCCCTGCTCTGTTCGATAAACCTCATATACCTTTGTCCCGGAAAGAAACCTGCGAAGGATGCGAATATGGGCTACCCGCTCTTTCTGAGCAATAGCCCCTGGAAGCACATGGGCTTGAATTATTGAGCCATCATTGAGCCTGACTGATGCAATTATTTTAGTTGGGCCATATTTTTTAGGGATGCCCCCAACTGATTCAATTATCCCCACAGTCTCTGTTACAGCCCCACTTGGAAGGTTAAAGGAAAAATAAAGGAATACAGCAATTAAAACGAGCACAGATACAGCTCCAAATAACCATGATATCTTTCGTTTGCCTTCTTTATTCATAAGGATTCGGATCAGATAAAAACGCCAATATAGCTGGCTTTATCTCCTGCTCATCAAGCCATTGCTTGAATTCTTTAATGCGGGTATACTGATTACCAAATTTTGCGCTGTAAACCTCTTCATAAAAATTAACCCTTTCCTCCTTTCGAATATGCTTTTGCCAATCTGTTGAAAATATCCTTGGGAGTTCATCATGAAGGTTCCTGCTCACAAGGGCTGCCCATTCATTCTTATCAAACCAGACACCATTACAATTACTGCAATGATCCAGGCTGAACTTGAGACCGTGGCCGACATTAAATCTTAGCAGTATTCGTCCGCAGTCTGGGCATATCTTGGCGTTTTGCGAATCAATGACCTCATAAGCTATTTCAGAATATTGCTGATCATTTAGGCTTTTGCCATGCCGCTCAAGCCATGAGTAGTATTGAGAAGAAGGCAGCCATTGCCCACCACACCCTTTACATTCCTTTACTCTTATATTTCCTTCAACAACTTTATCGAACATATTCTCACTTTTACAAACCAGACATTTCATAAGATTCTCCTTCAGTTAAAGTTCATTATTCTATGATGTCTCTATTAATTTCATATGTGATGGCTTTATTTTTTATATTTCCTCTATATAGTCACCGGGCTCGTCCAACCACAGGATAAGATTGTGGCTCCGCACAATCTATCCTTATTCGTTAGCCATGTTATTTATTAATATCTTTACTCTGTTTAAATAGTTTTTCATATTTATCTGGATACATCTTTATAAATTGCTTGAATAATTCTGAACCCATGAGTTCCTGCGCAAACAGTAGTTTGTCTTTACCATTATCCCAATCTCCCTCCATCGCTGCAATCGTTTTGAAGCTGATAGCCCAACTATTATCAAGCGCATGCTCATTTCCGTTGTTAATTGAGTTCTGAATCAAAAGATCGATTTCTTTTACATAATACTCCACAGGCAATCGAATCAAAACTCCATTTTTTTTAGCAACAGAGATAAATTCGTTAACAAGTTTCGTTTTAAAACCGTTATCCTTTTCCATCCAATCACGCATACTAAAGGCGGTTTTCTTTTCTTCTGCTATGGCTAATATTGTAAGCGTAAAAGTAAAAATTATAACGAATGAAATGAAAACTATTTTCTTGGTCATCTTGGTGTTTCCTATTTTTGGCTAACCCCCAATAAGGGGCTGGCGGATTGATGGCAACCTTGGACACAAAGGAAATAATGATACGAAGGTTATTAACTCAGCCAGCCTAGATAGCAGCCAGTCACTCTTAATTGTGATGATAATGTGTTATTTTATAATGCCCTTTTTTACTCAATAAAAGATAAATAAATAATATAAACCGGAAGACAGACACCACATAAAACTGATGAACATGCTTCAATTATAATAAAAAATTTACCAATAACCCCTGACTCATTCCATTCTTGAATTTGACTTTGCCTGAACTTTGAACTGAATATAAATGCCCAGAAAAATATGAAATAACCAATTACCTCCAGTCCATCTCCACCGCCTTTTGACATATATTCCTTTCTACGATTTCAAAAATAACAGGGCTTAGCACGAACCGTGTCTAATAAGGTAGAACACGAATCGTGCTAACATCAAACAATAAACTAATTAAAATTAATTTTAGATTGATCCAGCTAATTAAACATTAACATCAAAATAAACTCAAAAAACAAAAATGCTTATTTTTCTGGGAGAGGGGAGAACCCTGGCCTTTATACCTTTATATTCTACTCCCAATCTATTTCATTCTAATACCATTGTCACAGCAAAAAACAAAAGCCGATGTGCGGAGAAAAATCTAAAC
>Ga0123334_1005628_pt1 | contig 12025 bp, 9 predicted proteins | sample BiotimSIPDNA_FD_89706 | JGI IMG/M metagenome (GOLD analysis project Ga0123334, IMG submission 89706) | Anaerobic biogas reactor microbial communites from Washington, USA - Biogas_R1 time_0 SIP DNA | ecosystem: Engineered > Bioreactor > Anaerobic > Unclassified | place: Washington, USA | collected... | reverse complement strand
TGACTGCTTCGGCATTCATGGAATAGCCATATTTTTCTTTGAAAGCCTTATTCACATCAGCAGAGAATGGACGGTTAACGTCTGGTTCCCAGGTGGCAATATCGAAGTAGTATTCACAGTTGTCGCCGGTGAGTTCAAAGTAAGCAGGATCAGCAAAGCCTCCGCTGGTGCCGATATATGCTTTCGGCATCACCTTATGCTCAGCAAAAGTATTGGTTAAAAGAGCAGCATCAGATACATAGGATACCATCATAATGATGTCAGGATTGAGGTTTTTAGCCTTTAAAACCACCGGGGTCAAATCTGATGAATTGGAGGGATAGGGCTCTTTTAAAACGATTTCAAGGCCGGCTTCAGGGATGTATTTTTCCCAGGCACGTACTGCCCCTTGTCCCCATGCAGTATTCTCATAGATCAATGCAACTGTTTTAACAGGAGTATTAAATTTTTCTGCCATTTCTTTTATAAAGGTTACCTGGTCACGATTTCTCCAACTGGTTTTTTCAGCCAGGCGAAATACGTTTTTGAAACCACGTTCAGTAATAGCGTCTTCAGAAGGAACAGGAACTACGAACGGAATCCCATATCTTTCCGCTACTTCAGTAGAAGGCATGGCAACACCGCTTTGATAGGTTCCGGTGAGCAGTGCTACTTCTTCAAGGGTTATCAGACGTTCAGCTTCAGAAACACCGGTTGCCGGGTCGCCTTTACTGTCAGCATAAAGCATTTTGATTTGAGCGCCGCCCATGGATTTGATGCCGCCAGCGGCATTGATTTCTTCCACAGCCATGTCACGGGCTTCCTGGCCTATTTTACCCAGGGGAGCAGCCGAGCCGGACAGAGGAATGATGTTTCCGATTTTGATTTCTTCAACTGTTGTGGTCTTACTGTCGCCACCACCACAGCCAGCGACCAAACTAAGCAACATGACCATAACTAACAACAACCCAATTACTTTTGTACTGCGAATTTTAATCATTCAATGAGCCCCTCCTTTTTCTTGTTAAGAATAGATTAACCGACAACCTCCAAAATAGACCTCCTATCTGAGTAATGCTTCATAATTTTAACTTGCAATTTTTTTGCCAGATAACAATAAAATTGATTGTTAAACAAAAACGACAGGGTTTAAGCAATGATTTCAAAGTAAACGTATTCGAATTTTGAATAGACCGTAGAAATAGAATATGATATCGAACCGTTATCAAATCATGTGCAAGGTCATATATTAAGTTTTTACAGGAAAATTGTTTAGAGACAGTTGGCAGTAACGGCACAAGCTCATAAAAAAAAGCAGTTGAACCAATTACGGTTCGACTGCTATAAAAATGACTCGCTTTGTTTTAATGAAGCCCCTCATCAGTTAGCTTAATATCATACATGGCTGCTTTGCGGCAAAAAGTTGACTGGCTGATACCCAGGGCTGCAGCAGCTTTACGTGTGCTGCCAAATTTATCAAAAGTAGTTTTTATATAATGTTTTTCTATTCCCTGTACAATATCTTTTAAACTATCAACTGCTTCCAGTTTCAATGTGTTATCGTCACCATATTCATTGGACTCAAGTATAATATCTCTTATCAATTCATCGGGACTTGTTACAACCGCTCTTTCTATCACATTGCTCAACTCCCGTACATTTCCCGGCCAATCGTAATTCATCAATTTATTTATCAAGCGCGGATCTATTTGCTTGTGCAGTTTATACTGGCTGTTAAACTTATCTAAAAAGTGATGCACCAGGGCCGGGATTTCTTCGTGCCTCTCCCGCAATGAGGGTACTCTGATTGGAACAACATTCAAACGATAAAATAAATCTTTGCGGAATTGGTTATCTTTTACCATTTCATTAATATTGCGATTGGTAGATGTAATGATTCTCACATCGATTTTGCTAGTCTTGGTACTGCCGATACGAGTTACTTCGTTTTCTTGTATGACTCTTAATAATTTGGCCTGCATGCCCATGGGAAGCTCACCAATTTCGTCCAAAAGCAAGGTGCCACCGTTGGCAAGTTCAAAAATGCCTATTTTACCGCCCTTTTTTGCACCGGTAAAAGCGCCTTCCACGTAGCCAAACAGTTCTGATTCCAGAAGATTTTCGGGTATCGCTGCGCAGTTGATACGAATATAGGGTTTCTCGCTCCGCGGACTTTGCAGGTGGATCTGATGGGCTATTATTTCCTTGCCCACCCCTGATTCACCTGTAATTAAAACCGCCGAATCAAACTGCGCCAGGTGAGAAATTTTTTCCATCAATTCCACCATGACCGGGGCTTCTACAACGAAGTCTGACCAGCCTTCTACTCTCTTCAACTCGTTTTTGTAATGCTGGCTCAAGCTCTTGACGTGTTCTACTGCATCTTTCAGTTCATTGAGTTCAGTAATATCGCGGCCATTGGTAATAACGCTGATCAGTTTGCCGTTTTCATCAAAAACCGGGTTCCCGGTAACCAGAACTGTGCGTCCAGTCTTGATCTTCTGTACAAATGTTACGGGTTTTAATGTTTCAATTACTTCCACGCTACAAGAACGGTCATAAAAACCCTGGGCTACTAATTCATACATGGTTTTGCCGATGACCTCTTCGGGTTTGATTCCAGTGATCCGGTAATATGCCTGATTGGCTTTGGTTACTCTGCCTTCAGCATCGGTTACAAACAAGTAATCAAAAGAGGCTTCAAAAACAGCATCCAATTGCTCCTTCATCAGCTTTACATCTTTTAAATCTTTTATTTCCATATTATAATGCCTGATCAAATCAGAAAAGGTAACGATACCGACTACTTTCCCATCTTTAATGACCGGAAGGCGGCTCAAGTCTTTATCGAGGATGGTATCGATATCATCATCAGGGTGGCAGGTAATGACTTCAGTAAGCATAATTTTTTCAATGGGACAGTTAAGTGCGGTGTTTTCAGCCAAGGCCTGGTATAACTGAGTCTTTCCAATAAGTCCGATCAGCTGATTTTTGGTGTCTACCACCGGAGCACCATCGATATGATGACGTAAAAACAGTCTGGCAGCTTCGACAATGGTTTGCGTTGGTGATAGTACATGTGGTTTTCTGGTCATAATCTCAGATATTTTCATTATTAATCACCATCCTTGTTATTAAATAATAATTTATTCACAGCTTTGAATCAACTACGGTTCACTTGGAAATCACAGTAAAGGATTTGGAAACGGCGAATGCGGAATTGGCTGATTTTGAAAGGGCGAAGAAATCTACTATCGTGTCCCGCAAATTCCTGCAAAGTTGTGACAATGACAGAAACTTCGAAGCCAGGCAGCGTGTCATTTTGGATGATTGGAAAAGCGTACCAGGAAAGTGTAAAAGTTGTAGCAACAGTGGAACAAAAAAAAACCGCAGGAAAACCTGCGATTTTTTGTTTTTATAATGGTCGGGGCGACATGATTTGAACATGCGACCTTCTGATCCCAAATCAGACGCGCTACCAAGCTGCGCCACGCCCCGAACTTCTTTATAATACACAAGCTTTGGGGGAATGTCAATTATAATCAGTGTTTGCGCACCTTCAATCAGGGCCTCACGCTGAAAATTTTGCTGTCTGAAATTCAATGACTTTCCTGATTATTGATCAAACCCATGCGAGAGCGAAAGATTAATAAAGATAAAAAATCATTCATTACAAAAGAGGATTTTTTATGACAAAGTGTAATAATTTAAAGAGGGAGCGTGATAAAAATGTTCGATTTTTTAATGACACCGGAGCAGCTGCAGCTTCGGGATGAAACAAGGGATTTGGTCAAATGGATCCCCCGTGAGTACATTTTGGATATGGATGCGGACAAAATCAAATATCCGAAAGAGTTTATGGTGGAAGCCGGCCGGCGCAATCTCATCGGAATCAGGGTGCCAAAAGAATATGGCGGAAGAGGGGGGCAGTGGCAGGATGACGTCATCGTTGCCGAAGAAGTATGTGTCCCCGGTTATATTTTCGGTTGTGCCTGGGGCGTGACCGGTGACGTGGTGACAGAAGCACTGGTCCATTTTGGCACGGAAGAACAAAAGAAGAAGTACCTGCCGCCCATCTGCAAAGGGGAAAAATTTGCGGCAGAGTGTCTGACCGAACCCCGGGGAGGATCTGACTTCTTTGGGGCTACTACCATTGCCAGGAGAGATGGAGAAGATTTTATTCTGAATGGTCAAAAGCGTTTTATTGTCGGCGGCGAAGGGGCTGATTACTTTTTGGTATATGCCAAAACCGACCCGGATGCTCCTTCCGGCAAGTCGATGACCTGTTTTATGGTGGAAAGAGAGATGGGAGTCAAAACAGAGTATCTGTATAACCTGATGGGCTCCCGCGGCGGAGGCACAGCCCGGGTGGTTTTCGAAAACGTCAGGGTTCCGAAAGAAAATGTGATCGGAGAAATAAACGGAGCGGGTACTGTATTTAATCAAATGATGATACCGGAACGGTTTGGTACTGCTGCCATGACCATTGGTGCTGCCCGTCCGGCTCTGGAGATTGCCACTGACTACAGTACCAAACGAAAAGCTTTTGGTACGGAAATAAAAAATTTCCAGGCAGTAAGTTTTAAAGTAGCAGAAATGGTTACCAAGCTGGACAGTGCCCGGGCTATGATTCATACTACTGCATTGGCAATTGATTCCGGCCGGGTAAAAGCCAGCCGTTGCCGGCGCATGGCTTCTGAGTCCAAAAAGTTTGTCACTGAGCAGTGCTGGGATGTTGCCAATCTGGCAATGCAGGTAATGGGCGGGATAGGCTATACGGATGTGTATCCCATCGAAAAAATTGTCCGTGATTTAAGGTTGTCAATGATTTGGGTGGGGACAAATGAGATCATGAGCTTGATTATCCAGCATGAGCATTACCGGGAAAGACTGGCAGAGATCTCCAGCGGAGAAAAACGGAACAGTGAATTGGATGCATTGAATGCCTTCGCGGAAGGGGAAAAAATCTACGAATAAGATTTACATGGGGGAGGAAATGCAATGGAAAACAAATGGAAGGAAATGTATAAGAGTAAGTTAATGTCGGCAGAAGATTCGGTTAAGCTTCTGTCAGACGGACAATTGATCGCTTCGGCTTCCATCAACGGGCAGCCCACCAAGATCGTTGACGCCTTGATACGCAGAATGGCAGCGGGAGATTTAAAGAATGCCAGATTTCTTTTCTCCCTTTCGGTCCGGCCCAGCGCCTTGCATAATCCTGAATTGATCGAAAAATGTGAGCAGTACAACAACACGCTGGACACTATGTACGCCGGTCCATTAGAAAGGTATTTTCTTGAAAACAATTATTTTTCCTATGTGCCGCACCGCCTGGCAGACGGACCGCTGATGACAGCCCGGGTCGGACTGCATGCCGGCTTGATTACGGTCAGTCCCATGGATAAACACGGATATTTCAGTACGGGTGCCAACCCTGAGTATATCTATGGTTTTATCCGCCGCAACCCAGGTTGTATCATTCTGGCAGAAGTCAATCAACACATGCCCTGGACCAATGGCAATAACCATTTTCATATCTCTGAGCTGGCGGCCGTTGTTGAAAATGATGTACCACTGTTTGAACTGCCGCCTATTCCCATCTCTGAACAGGACGAATTGATCGGTCAGTATATTGCAGATATGGTGCCTGACGGAGCCTGCCTGCAGCTGGGGATCGGGGGCATGCCCAATGCGGTGGCCAAATACCTGATCAATAAAAAGGATCTGGGGATCCATACCGAAATGCTCTGTGATACCATGGTGGACCTTTATGAGGCCGGGGTGATCACCTGTGCCAAAAAGAACTTCATGCCACGTAAATGGATCGCTTGCTTTGCCATGGGGACCAAAAGACTATATGATTTTATGGATCGTAACCCCCTGGTCGAATTATATGACTCTGAATGGGTCAATGATCCTTATAATATTTCCCGCAATGATAATGTAGTATCCATCAATGCTACTCTGGAGGTTGATTTTACCGGGCAATGCGCCTCAGAAGCAATCGGGACCCGGCAATACTCAGGTGCCGGCGGGCAGATGGATTTTACGGAAGGGACCTGGCGCTCCAAAGGCGGCAAAGCATTTCTGGCTCTGTACTCTACTTATAAAGATAAACAAGGTGTTACGCATTCCAGTATTGTACCGACACTGACACCGGGATCTCTGGTAACCACTACCAGAAATGATGTCCAATATATTGTTACTGAATACGGAGTAGCCTGGCTCAAAGGATTCGATCTCCGGGAGAGAACCAGGGCGCTGATTCGGATCGCCCACCCGGATTTCCGGGATGAACTGACGGAAGAAGCAAGAAAGCTGAAGTATATCAAATAGGATATCATTAACAACGTAAAAAGAGGGCTGTGAGCATTGAAATGCGCCCCAAATGTTAGACATAAATAATATTTGGGGGTGCATTTCACATCGCCCTCTTCTTTCATTATATATGATCTGTGATTTGTTAAATAAATTGTGGACGGATTTGAATTACGTTATCATGATCTTTAGGAGGCGGGGCATGAGTTTTAAAAGTATTGGCTTAAAAATACAACTGGCCAGGGAAGAAAAAGGGCTTAGCCAGGAACAACTAGCGAAAACGATGGGATGTTCCCAGTCAGCTCTGTCTAACTACGAAAAAGGTAAACGCAGGCTTTACCTGTCGCAGCTGGAAGCGTTGGCTAAAATCCTGGATAAACCGCTGGATTATTTTGTAGAATCAATTTCCGCAGGCAACACCAACGAAGACGACTCGGAAAAGGAAAGTTCCCGCCGCAAAATCGAAACTATGCTGGATAAGCTCGATGAGAAACAATTATTACAGGTGATAGATCATATAAATTATCTGCAGTGGAAAAAGAATGGGGGTAAATAGCATGGATTTTTCACTTAGCATTGAGCAAAATAAAGTGATTTTATGGGCCCGTGAAATAGCTGCTGAGATCAAAAAGACCGCGCTGCACCCGGAGTTTTCTGCTGAGCAGTTTGAAGGAAAAATCATCAGACTGCTGGCCCAGAATAATCTGCTATGTCCTACCATCCCAATTGAATACGGAGGGCTGGGACTGGACCGGTTTACAACTGCACTGGTCATCGAAGAAATAGCTGCCGGTTTTCCCAGTGCGGCGGCAGTAGTGGATGCGACCATCCATGCTGCTGAACCGATACTACTGGCTGGATCCAGGTGGCAGAAGGAGGAATATCTGCCGGCACTGACCGGGGTCAATGCAGGTACCGCTTCTTTTGCCTTAACGGAAGCGGCCGGAGGCTCAGATTTATCACTGCTGCAGTCTTCTGCTGTCATAAGTGACGGAGGTTTCGTTTTAAATGGCCGCAAGGACTGGGTCATCAATGCTGACCGGGCAAAGTTTGTTGCCGTGATCGCTGCCATAGAAAGCAATCAGAAAAAAGCTGCCCTCAGGGTATTTATTGTGCCCCAGGCAGCCAAAGGTTTTCACCTAGGTGTAAAAAGAAAAACCATTGGACTTGATTATGCCTATATCGGTGAAACCATATTTGATAACGCCTATATAGAGAAAAACAATGTTATAAAAAGCGATGAAGCGGGCAGCGGCTATCTGCTGCTGACCCAGACTTTTGATCTGGGCAGGGCGATGGTAGGTGCAACCTCAGTGGGGATCGCCCGGGCTGCTTATGAAACAGCACTGGAATATGCAGAAAACCGCATACAGTTTGGCACCAGAATCCGCAACCACCAAACGATTGCCTTCGCTCTGGCTGACATGGCAACCAAAATTGAGATGGCGCGGCTGATTACCTGGAAGGCGTGCTGGCTAATGGATCAGGGCGGTGATTACTCAGTGATTTCGGCCATGGCCAAAGTGGCAGCCAGCACCATAGCCCAGGAAGTAACCACCGGGGCGGCAGATATTCTGGGGGCCAAAGGATGTGAAAAAGGTTCTTTTATTGAACAGCTGGTTCGGGATGCCCGGATCCTGACAACCATTGAAGGGACCAACCATATGCAGAAGCTGGTCATCTCATCGCAATTATAGGTGCTGCTTAATGGAATATATTATAGTAAAAGAAAAATGCTCGTCCTGCGGTTTGTGTGCTGATGTATGCCCGGTAGAGGCCATCAGCCAGATCGGACCCTATCTTATTGACCGCCAATTATGCATAATGTGCGGAGAGTGCTTGAATGAATGTCCCTGTATGGCGATTGCGCCGGTGCAGACCGATTAAGTCTTATGGTTCAATATCGCCGCTTTTTATTGCTTGCTTTTTCTGCAAATTCCAGCGGGTTTGCGGACCAACAATGCCATCCACGATCAGACCGTTATCGGTTTGGAATTTCTTAACAGCTGCTTCTGTCAGCAAACCGAATTGCCCATCTGCTTTAAATTTGTAATACCCGAGTTTTTTGAGCATCAATTGCACTTCTTTTACATCAGAACCTTCCATTCCCAACTGTAACAATCTGCCGGTATAAGCCTGGCCGAGAATGTTGACGGATGTACCGATGGGGGTCATGTCATACAATTCAATTACATCCTCATTATACATACGTATACAGCCGTGACTGTATGCTTTTCCTATTGATTTGGGATTGTTGGTGCCGTGAATTCCATACCCGCCCCAGGGGATACTTAGCCGCATCCATCTTGCTCCAAAGGGACCGCCAGGGTTGGTGGCTTTTTGCACAACTGACCAATTGCCCAGAGGGGTAGGGGTAGACTTTTTTCCAACCCCAATTTTGTAGCTGCGGGGAGCATCGCCGTTTTGGCTGAATGTCAGACGGCGCTTGGTCACATCAATACTGATAACAGGAAGATTGCTTTGAAAATCTGGTTGATATGGCAGACTAAGCACAGCGGGGATTTTTAATTTCATCCAGGTATCGGGGCCCACAACACCGTCAACGGGAAGAAAGCGGGCGTTTTGAAAAGCAATCACTGCTTGTTCTGTTGCTTCATTATATATACCGTCAACAGGACCTGAGAAAAAGCCAGCTCTTTTTAGACTTGTTTGCAGGACTGAAACATCAGGGCCTGTCATAAAAACACTTTCTCTGCGCAAAAAACGACTGGCAAAGATCATTTTTTCAGCTCCTTATTCTTAATTGTAGAATATTAATACTATTATATTTAGGTATAATAGTTTTAGTGACAAAACAGACAAGAGATAGTGAACGGATGGTTCCTTCATGCAATGAAAGGCACAAAAAAAACGGCTGCGCCGTTGTTGTTAATGCAGAATATTCAGATTTTAGAAATCCTTTGACAGTTTATAATGACATAGATATAAGAGCAAGTCAAGACTGAAATAGCAAATTAGCTGCTTAATATGAAAGTTTGTCAAAAAACAGTTAAAATTGACAAGAGAGTCCGCAAAAGCTTAATATAATGATTAATTAGTCTTTTATTTACGTTTGAGAAATTCTATCATTGTAGTACTTAGTGAAGCACCTGTTGTAATTCCCTTTTCAGGTGTTTTTTACTAATAATTAAAAAGGAGAGTGATTAGGTAAATGAAGCTCATTAGTTGGAAGAAGGCATTATCGGCTAGTCTCTTAAGCCTGCCTGTGCTTGCTCTTTCACCATCATTGGCATTGGCCAGTGAAGCAAACCTGGTGATCCCTCATTTGGAAGCTTCACAGGAATCCTTGCTGATAATCGGTATTGCAGTTTGTGTTTTGGGTATGTTATTTGGCTGGTACCAGTATAAGAAGGTTGAAAAATATCAAGCCCACAAGACTATGTTGGATGTTGCCAACACGATTTATGAGACTTGTAAGATTTATCTGATTCAGCAGGGGAAATTTCTTATTGCATTGTTTATTATTATAGGTTTGTGTATTGCTTTTTATTTTGGATTCCTTTCACAAATGCCTGTCGGGTCAGTGCTGTTTATCCTGATGTGGACGGTAATTGGGATTCTTGGTTCTTATAGTGTTGCCTGGTACGGCATACGTATGAATACGCTGGCTAATAGCCGCACAGCTTTTTCCTCTCTGGAAAGAAAACCGCTCAAGGTATTAAATACTGCATTAGATGCCGGGATGAGCATTGGAACCATGCTGGTATGCGTTGAGCTTATCATGATGCTGATTATTTTGCTTTTTGTTCCCCGGGAATTAGCGGGAGCAAGTTTTATCGGATTTGCGATTGGTGAATCATTGGGAGCCAGTGCCCTGCGTATTGCCGGTGGTATATTTACCAAGATCGCTGACATCGGGGCAGACCTGATGAAAATTGCTTTCGGTATCAAAGAAGATGATCCCAGGAATCCGGGCGTTATTGCGGATTGTACCGGTGATAATGCTGGTGACAGCGTGGGACCGACTGCTGATGGTTTTGAAACCTATGGTGTAACAGGGGTCGCTCTGGTTACATTCATTGTATTGGCAGTAGCACCTGCACTGCAGACTATTCTTCTGACCTGGATATTTGTCATGCGTGTATTGCTGGTTATCACATCAGTAGTCTCCTTCTATATCAATAGAGTTATCAGCCAGGCTCGTTTTGGCAGCGTAACGGATATGGATTTTGAACAACCTCTCACCAGTTTGATCTGGATTACTTCTATTCTTTCAATTGTCAGCACCTTTGGTGTCAGTTATTACATTCTGGGACCAGGAGCCGGAATGGCCACTGACTTAACAGGAATCTGGTGGGTCATGGCCACCATAATCAGTTTCGGTACACTGGGAGCCGCCTTGATCCCTGAATTTACTAAAATATTTACCAGTCCTAAATCAACGCATGTCTTGGAAGTTGTGAAAGCTTCCCGGGAAGGCGGGGCCTCACTGAATATTCTGTCCGGTATGGTGGCAGGAAACTTCAGTGCTTTCTGGATCGGCATGGTATTTGTGGGTCTGATGTTTGGTGCTTATGTTTTCAGCGGCTTCGGACTGAGTGAGATTATGATCTTTCCTTCCATATTCGCTTTTGGTTTGGTAGCCTTTGGCATGATGGGCATGGGGCCGGTTACCATTGCCGTAGACAGTTATGGACCGGTTACCGACAATGCGCAATCCATCTACGAGTTATCCCTTATTGAAGAAGTTCCGAATATCGAGAAGGAAATTGAAAAAGATTTTGGCTTCAAACCCGATTTTGAAAAAGGAAAATACTATCTGGAAGCCAATGATGGCGCAGGAAACACTTTTAAAGCAACAGCCAAGCCGGTTCTGATTGGAACCGCGGTAGTAGGCTCCACCATCATGATTTTCTCCATCATTCTGGTTATCCAGAGTGTCCTGGGAGTTGATCCGACCACCATACTTAATATGCTGAATCCTTATACAATTTTGGGCTTAATCGCTGGTGGTGCAGTTATCTATTGGTTTACCGGTGCTTCCAACCAGGCTGTTACAACCGGAGCTTACCGTGCAGTACAGTTTATCAAGAAAAATATTAACCTTGATGAGCATTCTGATCCGAAGGCGAACATGGAAAACTCCAAAGAAGTTGTAAAGATATGTACACAATATGCCCAGAGCGGTATGATCAACATCTTTATCGTAATTTTCTCCTTCGCACTGGCATTTGCTTGTATATCTGCTCCCAAGAGCGGGAACGAACCGGTTGCCTTCTTTATTTCCTACCTGATCGCTATTGCTGTATTTGGACTGTTCCAGGCAGTGTTTATGGCCAATGCCGGCGGCGCATGGGATAATGCCAAGAAAGTTGTAGAAGTTGATCTGAAGGAAAAGGGAACCCCCTTGCATGAAGCTTCAGTTGTTGGAGATACAGTTGGTGATCCGTTCAAGGATACCTCTTCAGTCGCTTTAAATCCGATCATTAAGTTCACGACTCTCTTCGGGCTCTTGGCTATGGAGATCTCTATTTCAGAAACATTCAGACATGTAGCACCTTATGTGGGGATCGTATTCCTGGCCATTGCACTGATTTTTGTATGGCGTTCCTTCTATGCCATGAGGATTCCGGAAGAAAAATAGAAGTGATTTCAAATGAAAGCGTATCAGGTTCTGCCTGGTACGCTTTTTTTAACTGTGAACCACGAACGATCAGCCGGATCTGTTTGATAGATTAAATCATTTATTACTAGTGAATACTTTATC
>Ga0123334_1005625_pt1 | contig 12026 bp, 6 predicted proteins | sample BiotimSIPDNA_FD_89706 | JGI IMG/M metagenome (GOLD analysis project Ga0123334, IMG submission 89706) | Anaerobic biogas reactor microbial communites from Washington, USA - Biogas_R1 time_0 SIP DNA | ecosystem: Engineered > Bioreactor > Anaerobic > Unclassified | place: Washington, USA | collected... | reverse complement strand
TTATATGCAAAGTGGAATGTTACTACTATAACATTGGGGCATTGGTCGTTTAATGGAAGCTTAAGTGATGAAAGTGATAATAATATTAGCTGCACGATTACAGGAAATGAAGAGTATATTGATAGCCCCAGAGGCAAAGCATTGTTCTTTGATGGTTCAAATTATACGAAAGTTGATAATATAGAGTTTTTTGATAATTTAGATAATTTTATGATTGAAGCATGGATAAATCCAACTTCATATAAAGGAAGTATTAATGCAATTATATCAAAAGTTACTCCTAATAGAGATTTCGTTTTATTTTTAACTTCAACTGGACAATTGTCTTTTCATATTGCACATGGGGCTACTTATTACAATTTAACAAGCCCATCTGCACTACCAATTAACGAATGGTCAAAAACAAGTGTTGTTAAAACAGGGACGCATTGGGAGCTATTTGTAAATGATGTTTCAGTTGGAGAAAAAGACTTTACTAATATCGAACCTAAATGGACTGGCTCGATTATGAATATCGGTGCAATGGATAATGGTTACTCGTTTCAAGGCTATATTGATGAAGTTAAAATAACCAAATTGGAGTAATAGGTTTATCGCGGAAGAAGCGTATGCACGACTTGTTTTTTCGTCAAGTGAAACAGCAAATAAAGCATTAGTTCCTAAACTTGTTGTACGTATTAAATATTGAAATCTCCTCCTCCCTGAAGAGGGGATTTCCGCATTATGCGGCATTCGCAGCTTTCCGTTTTCAGGCATCCTGCTTCGCAGGAGCCTATGGCGGAGATTCTTCACAGGCGCTCGACCTTCGGTCGGCCATTAACAAAAACACCCACCCGCAGAGTGAGGGCACCAACTCCATTTTTCGTGTAGTCTAATATTCCTCAATTGCAGTGTTCTTGTTCCTTCTGCGTTAAAAAAGAGGGTACAGGCTGCTCTTGCATCGATTCTTACCATCGTATCGGACAACATTATCAAATCAATGCTGTTTTGTAATTTGAAAGGATTTATATTAGTAGCTCTTTTTTGAACGTTGTCCACTATGTTTCTCATGTAGAACAGCTAATTGGAATCTATAGCAAAATTTTTCAGACATATATAACAATTGTTGATTAGAAAAGTGAGGATAAAGATGAGATTACTGATGTTTCTTTTGGGGTTATTCATTTTCGGCGTAAGCGCAGAACTCTCCGTCATTAAAAAGAATGAGACTACAATTACAACGAACGCGTTTGAGTGGCGAGACAGCAGATACGGAAATCTTTACCTGAACAGTCTCTCCTTTCAGCAGGATGCACTCATAACATACAATGGTTTCCAGTATGCCGCATTTTATTCATCAAACAGATATGTTACACTTGCAAGAAGAGCGATATCTTCGGAATCCTGGGAGAGTTTTGAGTTTACAGATTATAAGCAGGAGGTGAATGATAACCACAATTCCATATCAATTGGGATCTCACCCGCTGATGGACGTATTCATGTATGTTTTGATCATCACACATCAGTTCTTAATTACAGAATTTCAGATGCTGGACTTTTGAATAGTCCTCAAACCTTTACCTGGAACCAGTCGTTGTTTTCTGAAGTAAAAAACGATCTCGCCGGTGAAACTGTTACAGATGTTACCTATCCAAGATTTATCACTGCTCCTGATAGTACACTGGTACTTACAGTGAGAATTGGAGTAAGCGGTCATAGTGATAATAAAATCTGGAAATATAAAAATGATGGTACCTGGCAGAATCTCGGACAGTTTATCGAAGGCGACTACAACGGTGGAAACTGTACAGCATACTTCCACGGGTTACGATTTGATAAAAACAACAGACTCTATGCAGTCTGGTGCTGGAGAGAAGATGGAAGCGGAGAGATGAATCACGATCTTATGTTTGCTTACAGTGATGACTATGGTGATATCTGGCATAACAATCTTGGTGGAATTGTCGCAAGAGCAGGAAAAATATTTATCAATCAGGATTCTGTATCATGTAAAGTATGGACAATACCTACATCAACAGGGCTTATCAATCAGGAAAGTATGACCGTTGATAAGCAGGGAAGAGTTCATGTGCTTTCACGTGAGAATGTTGCAGGGAAAAATGTACAGATGCACTATTTCAGGGACACAATTGGTACCTGGCATCGGGTTAACACCAATATCCCAACTAAAATATGGGATAACAGATCGAGTATTGGCTGTGATGGTTCGGGTAATGTTTATGCTGTTATGCCCCATATCAGTATCGCTGGTGCATCGGCAAATAGTGGCTATACAGATTGGAGAGTTCTTGCAACTCAGGATGAAGGACGGTTTTACTATTCTGAGCCACAAATAGATGTTGTTGATTATAGTGATTTCAGTAGTCTGTATATTTTTTCACAAAAGGGTCTTGGGGAGCTTGCTGGATGGAAAAACATCGCGAATACAGCTATTGGACCAAATGTTATGAGTGTTAATAAAAGTGCTTACGTTGAGAGCAAAACCACTGATTGGACCGATTATAATTTCAGTTTTAATTTGACAATAAAAGAGGTTGCAGCGGGAGTATGTTTCAGGGTTAAGGATAGCTCCAATATGTACATGTGGCAACTCAATGCAAGTACTGGCCTTTTGCGATTTCATGTAAAAAAAGATGGTGTCTGGACTGTTAAAAAAGAGACGCAATACGATTTTGTTATCAATACTGAGTACCAGGTAACAATGCTTGCTGAAGGTACAAAATTTACCTGTATCCTTGATGGACAGAGAGCGGATTCTGTTACTGATGAATCATTTGTAAATGGTGGGATTGGATTCAGATCCGGAAGAACGGAGTCTTTTATTATTGATAATGTATCTGTCTCTTCTGATTCAGTTTTATTTACCGATTCATTTACTGAAAAGGCATCACTCACCTCTCCCAATATCAGTTGTCTTGAGTATCAATTGAATGGTCCGGTCGTCCCGATAGAAAAAAAATATCGTTCAAAGAATTCTATAAATGGTAAGCTTTTGACAAATGCATTCATTTCAAAATTTAAGAAACAGAGCACTATATCACTTGATCTATCGGAGAGTGCCGATCTGTCTATTTCAATTTTTACTACAAATGGTGTATTGGTTAAACAGCTGATGACAAGATCAGAACAAAAAGGTAAACATCTGATCGTTTGGGATAATCGGCAGAATGCACCGGGTGCCTATTTAATCCGGATAAGAGTTCAGAGCCGGACTGGTAGAAGTGAAGAACTTCTTTTACAGGACACCAAATTATTTTAGTGAAACTTTGTATTCATGACTGCTCACAGGTGGGGGAGCGGGAGTGGTATTGTTACGGGATGAGAAACTGGTCGTACTTCCAAAAGTAACACTGTTTGCAGGTTCACTGGTCTTTTTGCGAACTGATCATATGTTTTATACGAAATATAAAAATCCTGTAATCGGTTCTTACGGATTGATGTTTGTAATGCCGGTTTCACCAACGGTTATTGAATTTTTTCAAGGGTGACGAATAATTGTCTGAAGTCTGTGATGCACTAATTTGTACTCGTAATCATGACGACCGTACTCGTGCTGATACTCTTACTTGGAATATTTCATCATCCAAATAAAATGCGGCAGAAGTAAATGTGGAACACCCGATCAATCAGCTCAATGTGAATATAGATGCCAATTTACGAAGTTAGCGAACGCAGTAAACGAGTCATATGCCATCATAGATACGGTATACTATTGCCTTACATAAATAACCACAATTATATTCCTTATTCATAAGGGATATTACTATTTACAGGGAAAACAGATTATGTCGAACGAAAACAAATTAAAACCCATATCAGAACCTCTGGTAACGCATATTTACACAGCAGATCCGTCCGCGCACGTATTTGATGGTAAGATTTATATCTACCCATCCCATGATATCGATGGTGGTGTTCCAGAAGACGATTTTGGTGGTCACTTTTGTATGGAGGATTACCATATTCTTTCGATGAATAGTCCGACTGACACGAACGCTACTGATCACGGTGTTGCTTTGCATGTCAAAGATGTCCCATGGGCGGAAAAACAGATGTGGGCACCCGACGCAGCGTACAAAAACGGGACCTATTATTTGTACTTCCCCGCAAGAGCTAAAGATGGTGCTTTTTATATTGGTGTTGCAACCAGTAAGAATCCTGCAGGCCCTTTTAAAGCGCAGCCACAGGCTATTAAAGGCAGTTTCAGTATTGATCCGTGTTCATTTGTTGATGACGATGGTAAGGCGTATCTGTATTTCGGTGGTATTTGGGGTGGTCAGTTACAACGTTGGCAAACCGGCAAGTTTATTGCTGATGTAAAGTCACCTTATGAACTCGAACCTGCCAATGATCAACCGGCACTTTGCGCCAAGGTTGCCTGCTTAACAGACGATATGCTCGAATTTGACGAAAAACCGCGTGATGTTGTTATTGTTGACGAAAACGGTAAGCCACTTCTCGCTGGTGACCATGATCGCAGATTCTTTGAAGGACCATGGATGCACAAACATAACGGCAAGTATTATTTCTCCTATTCAACCGGTGATACTCACTATATTTGTTATGCAATGGCTGATAACCCTTACGGACCATTTACGTTTAAAGGTATTATTTTGAATCCGGTAATCGGATGGACCACGCATCATTCAATTTGTGAATATAACGGTAAACCGTACCTGTTTTATCATGACAGCACACTTTCAGGTGGCAAAACTTTCCTGCGTTGCGTGAAAGTAACGGAGCTTACGTACAGAACAGACGGGACTATTGAGACTGTAACTGCGTATAAGTAAAGTTTTAGCATATTCAACATTACAGCAATTCCGGGTTTTGCATTACTCAATATTCCGATGCATTCCCGGAATCCTGAACTGAGATTTAAAATTCCAGCTTGTATCCGGTCAGACGAATCATTGACAATGAATTCTCAGAATTTGTACGATTTCAATTATTTGTAACCTTCTAATACTATTTCTTCCAATTTCTTTCTATTTACGGAAAGATATAAACATAACGTTTCAATAAAAATTATTGGATATTTATGATGTGTATCTGTTCAACACGGAAATTTCCAACTAACGTTAGCATGCTTACATTGTAATGCAGAGCCTGGTATCTTCTTTACAATGTAGAATAAAAGTTTTAATCCAAAGGAGAAATCAATGAAAAGAGTATCCCCGTGTATTGTAATTACTATGATTTGCAGTATTGTGTTTACATTTTCATGTGTCAGTTCCAAAAAGAATCTAACATCGGTTCCTGCGGAAGCAAAATACAGGAATGCATCACTACCGGTGGAAGAACGGGTAAACGACCTTATGTCGTACATGACGCTTGATGAAAAGGTAGCACAGATGGCGCAGGCTGTCGTCTATGTGGCTTCACCAGCAGATGCCAAAAGTTATGGGCTTGGTTCAATTCTTGTCGGGGGAGGCGATCATCCGGGAAGCGGATTAAAGGCTAAAGACTGGTTGAATTTTTATAACGAATACCAGAAAGCTGCAATGCAAACCCGACTGGGCATTCCAATTCTTTTTGGAGTGGATGCTGTTCATGGAAACGCTAAAATAGAGGGCGCGACGGTGTTTCCCCATAACATCGGACTGGGAGCAACCAATGATGCTGCGCTAGTTGAGAAGATCGGACGGATTACCGCGATAGAATCAAGAGCTGCCGGATTGCACTGGAATTTTGCACCCTGTGTCGCTGTTGCACGTGATGAACGCTGGGGGCGTACGTACGAAAGTTTTTCTGAATCGCCTGATATCGTCTCTGCGCTTGGTATCGCTTATGTACATGGCCTGGAAAACGGAAACCGTGCTGCACAAAACTCGATGGCAGCATGTGTCAAGCACTATTTTGCCGACGGTGGTGCCGAATGGGGAAGTGGGCCACATGGCATCGATAGAGGAAATAGTACACTTTCTGACGAGGATGTTCGCAAAATACACCTGGCACCCTATGTCGCAGCGTTAAAGGAAAAACCAGCATCTGTCATGATTTCATTTTCAGGTATTGGTGGTGAAGAGATGCACGGTAACAAGAAATGGATCGATGTTCTTAAACAGGAACTTAAATTTAACGGTATAATTATCTCGGACTGGGCGGGGCATAAAGAACTGAAAGGTGAAAATCTCTTCGCCCAATCGATAAACGCAGGAATGGACATGATAATGATACCCGAAGAATATCCGGATTTTGTTGTCGATGTTCCGCAGAATGTCAAAGATGGCATTATTACAAAAGAACGTATTGATGAGGCTGTTCGACGCATTCTGCGGGTGAAGTTTGAAATGGGTCTCTTCGAGAAGGCGCTCGCTGACGAAAGCCAGTTGAACACTGTCGGATGTGATGAACATATGGATGTTGCCCGTGAAGCAGTCAGAAAAAGTCTTGTTCTTCTAAAGAATGAAAATACCGCGCTTCCTTTATTAAAAACAGAGAAGGTTGCTATCGTCGGAACAAAAGCCAAGGACATGGGTGTTCTTTGCGGTGGCTGGACCTTATACTGGGGTGGTTATAGCGAATACGAACCGCTGGTGGCTCAACTTGAGCAAAATTCGAGGCGGGTAAAGTCCAGCGGTCTTGCCGTGAAAGGGAAAAATATTCTGGAGGCATTTACTGCGACTGCCGGGGCCTCTGTGCTCTATTCTGATGACGGTAGCGCAATTGACGGAGCTAAAAAGGCGATTGTCGTTATTGGAGAAGTTCCTTACGCCGAATTTTTTGGCGACTTAAAAGACCTGTCGGTTTCGAAAGCAGATGTTGACAAAATTAAAAAGCTTAAAGCGCAAGGAATTTCTGTGATTGCAGTGATTGTCAGCGGACGTCCGATGATCATTAGCGAGATTGAGGCTGATTGCGATGCGATCGTTGCAGCATGGCTTCCCGGCTCGATGGCTGGTCCTGGAATTGCCGATGTACTCTACGGTGATTATGATTTCAGCGGCAAGTTGTCCTTTACATGGCCCAAAGACATGGCTCAGCTTCCAATCAACGTTGGTGATGGTAAAGAGGGACTTTACCCCTTTGGTTACGGTCTGCGTTATAAGCAATAAGGGTGTTGACATGTTGCAAGAAGGATGTTTTCAGCCAATTTGCGCTGGAAAATGAGACCTCACCCCCGGCCCCTCTCCCATAGGAGAGGGGTGAATTACTTGACATAACAATATATCACCTTGTATTTCTTACTCCCCCTCTCCTATGGGAGAGGGGGTTGGGGGGGTGAGGTCTATTCACGTTAAGCAAGCAGAATGTCACAAAAAAATAGAGGATCAAGTCATTTGGCTTGATCCTCTATTTTTTTTTTTTTTAAAATTCAAACTTACATCTTAGGAAAAATAAACGTACTCCATGATCGTGGTGGCAAACTGACTTTTATTACACTGCCTTTTAAGCTGATAGTTTTTTCAACAGGATTAACGAGATCATTCTGAGCGATTACAACAATCTCTCCGTCAGGATTTGTAAAAGCTATTGCATTGCGGTAGCCTTCTTTCAATGACGTATATTTTGCACCTGGTTTGACATAGTAAGAAAAGTGCTTGATAGCATAGTACATCGGTGTGTAAACCGATTCTTTTTTTGCTCTGTCCACAACAATAGCAGCGTTTTGCGGCCAGGGGCGTGCGGCATCGATACTTTTTCCCTCTTCATCAAGAATCATGTTCCACAATAAGTAGGAGTTTACCCCTTCGTCAAAGTAGGTTTTTATTTTATTCCACGTATATGAACCGTATGACCAGTCATTTTGGGGTTTATCCGGATCAAACCCTGGTTTCCAGTGCCAGTTTCCGCATTCGGTTTCTGTCTGCATTATATTTTTATCAGGATATGATGCTCGTGTTTTCGCAACACTGGCCACACCATCCCATTGAAAGCCAACACAACTGACATAGCTGTTCGCTTTTTTATCACTTAATACTGTTTTGGGGTAGGCATCAAAATTACCGTCCTGGATCGTTCCAAGCATGATTCTGCCCGACAAGTTGCTTTTTTCAAATAATGGTCCAAGATAATCCCTTATAAAAACAAGAAACTGATCCGGCTCCCAGGCGCAGCTCGGGTATTTGGTCAGTATTGTCGGCTCATTCTGAACTGCCACCATGTAAATTTCCAGACCTTCAGCCTTATAGCTTTCGATAAATTTTTTCAAATACAACGCATAGGCATCATAGATTTTTGGTTTGTTTTTGAAATTTCCACTGTCAAAATCACGGTTGGTTTTCATCCATGTCGGTGGAGTCCACGCTGAACCCCAGAGTTTCATGTCAGGATTATATTTTAATGATGCTCTTATATACGGGATAAGTTTTTCCTTGTCACGTGCGATTGAAAATTTTTTCATTGCATAGTCATTTCTTTTTTCGTTAAGCGTATACCTGCTCTCGGCATAGTCGCTTGCACCGATAGGAATTCGGCAGATAGTGAATTTTGCTCCGCTTTCCTGATCAAATAGCGCTTTTAAAACCTCATCCTGCTTTTCCTGAGACAATAGTGACAATGCGGTCCATCCTTTTTCGTTATATGCACCACCGAATCCGTCGATTGTCTGCTTAAGGTTGTCAACATCGACCAGAATATCAGCCCTACCGCTACTATCTGAAACCAGGGACTGTGCATCAGGCATATCACTCCACATCGCATCCTGTGTTGACAATTTCCACTTTACAGTAATGCTGCTGGAATCCAACGCATTACCTGCAACACTGCTCGAACCCGCAACAGCTACACTACTCAACGATAACAAAAAGAGCAATGAGCCGGTTATTACTTTTGTCATGTACTTCTCCTCTGAATGGTTATGATACAAAACGTGATATTTTAATGACTGTAAAACATGATACAAGATCTAATGATCGTTAATTTTAGAAGAATCCGATGATAAAATACTGGTAGGTATGTATCGTTTTTCGTCTGAGTTTAAAATAGTGCTTGTGTCTGGCTTATTCAACGAGTTTACTGAAATTTTTGGAGAAAGCTGGTACTATTTTTGGGGATGGTTGTGAATTGCACGACTGATGACAGGCCATGGGCGAATATTCTTTAGACATTCAGTTTACCCTTTCATAAAACTCATAGCGCGCTTTGCCGCATGTTGCTTTACCTAAAAATACAGTTGCATGAAAAAATCTTATATTTATAGGCAATGATAGTATATGACTCCCGTATAAATACAATTTATAAAAGAGCAATGAATTATGTAAGTCTATGAAAAATAATTAATTTTAAATTAAAAATATAAAAAAAATAAATTATATGGAGAGCAATTAACTACATAATATTGTTTTTATTTTTGGAAATATGTAAAAAATTGAAATATATTAGCATTAGGTAATAACACTTTTTATAAAATGTAATCAAATCTTAAGTACTACATACAGGCCAGGGTTTTTAATCTGAAAGGCAATCAGAATGATCAGATCAAATTTTTTTAAGAAAAGTGCTTCAATAGCGGTTTCAGCCTTGTTTGCAGGCTCACTGCTCTCCAGTAATGCATTCTCGCAGGATCCAAATTTTTACATCTTTCTTGCATTCGGTCAGTCGAATATGGATGGTGCTGGTGCGATCGAGGCTCAGGATAAGACTGGCATCAGTGACCGGTTTAGGGTGATGTACCCTGCTGATAATGATGCCGGTCGTACAAAAGGAAAATGGGCTACCGCTATACCTCCTCTTTGCCGCAGTACAACGAAGCTTTGTCCGGCAGATTATTTTGGACGGACGCTCATTGACAGTTTGCCATCGAATATTAAAATCGGTATTATTAACGTGTCTATTCCCGGTACAAAAATTGAAGTGTTTGTAAAGGAAAGCTATCAGAGTTATCTATCGGGACTTTCTTCACAGGATAAGTATATCAAGGACTATGCAAATAATTCCTATGGCGGGAACCCCTATGGCCGATTGGTTGAAATGGGTAAACTTGCGCAGAAAGATGGTGTCATAAAAGGCTTTTTGTTACATCAGGGAGAATCGAATCCCAATGATGCCCAATGGGTGAAAAAAGTTAAAAGTATTTACGATAATTTTTTGACCGAATTTAGTCTAAAAGCATCTGAAACGCCTCTTCTTGCTGGTGAATTATTATATACCAATAAGGGTGGTGCATGTGGTGCATTTAATACCTACATTAACTCCTTGCATGACGCAATACCGAACGCCCACGCGATATCCGCTGATGGACTTACCGGTGTTGATCAGTATCACTTTACATCCGCAAGCTATCGTACCTTTGGAAAACGATATGCTGATACCATGCTTACCATTCTAAGAAAACAGTCGACCGGTGTAATTGCCAGGAATAATTTAACAGTAAAAAACTATAAGAACACTGCAATTACTTCGTTATATTCCATTGATGGTAAAAAAATCCCGGCAGGCTCAGTTCAGAATCTTACTGCAGGAAAGAAACATTGCGTATATGTAATGCAAACACTGGGAAAACAGGCATCATTGGTTGTTAAGCCCGAGTAATTTTTTCTAATATGTCGAGTGGGGGATTAATCTTAATTTTCCCCCTGCTTAATTTCATAACCGTTCTTTTTCTGCGTGGACGGTTTTGTAATTCTTACCCTTCTTGAGTCACCAGAATTATACAGTTGGAGCGAATGCATGCAGATACTACTACTCTGTCCCGTTACGCGCCCCCCCCCCGCGCCCCAATGTCGTTAACTTAACGTTGACACGATGAAAGTACAGCTTTCATCGCGTCACTTAGTAGGCCAAGAGACTCTTATCCTTTAATATTTATTTAAAATAGCACGATGATTTTGCAGCGTTTTTACTTGACAAAAATGTTGAGCAAAAATCATTTTTAAGTTTGTAAACAATTGATTTTAAACACTCAATACAGGTTGACACAATGGTAAGAACCCCTGCAAAATCCGTGCCAAAACTACGCTTTTAGCGCACTTAAATCTATTATCTCAGACTCCGTTGATACACAGTATCTCTTAAATCCTAACGCATTCTCCCGTGACCGATGCTTGACGTATCCTAAGCTCGTTGCCTTTCTTTTTAGTGCCGTTGCTGCTCATAAAAATGCTGGCATCAGCATCAGACTTAACGAATTTTTTGCACTTTCTTCCTTATCCCAACTTCTTCCTGATGCTCAACCTTGCTCCGGTGCTGCGATATCAACTGCACGTGCTAAAATTGATTACCGTGCCTTTCAAGATATGTTTAACAAAGCTGTAAATGTAGCTCAAAGGCTCATTCCCCTTGATGACTCCCACTTGTGGAAAGGTCTGTATAGGGTAATTGCTCTTGACGGATCTAAATACACACTTCCACATTCCCTGGATATTATTGATGCACTGGATCCCGATGCGGGACTTCACAATAATGGAAAAGGTCATTTTCCTCAGTGTCTTGTGATGACCGCATATGATGTACTTGCTGAGTATCCACTTGAAATCGAAATTTTACCATCCGCAACATCAGAACGTGCTATTGCACAAAAAATACTACCAGCATTACCATCAAAAGCAATCTTACTTCACGACAGAGGCTTTCCATCATTTAAGTACATGCACTATCTACACAATGAATATAACGGCTATTATGTCTTCAGATGTCCATCAAAAGAAACGTTTCCTGCGGTTCTCAAATTCATTAGCAAGGGTGCCAAAGAGCAAGTTATCTCAATTGCCCCAACATTATCATACATGAGCGAACTATCACCCCAAGAACGTATTGATGCAGCCCCAATTAAGGTCCGTGCAATTCGCATTGACAACGGCGATGGTTCGGTGTCGGTACTGCTTACCAATATGTTTGATACCGATACCTTTACCTATAATGATATAGTTGACCTTTACTATAAAAGGTGGCCTGTTGAAGTACATTACCGAAATGACAAATGTATTCTGGAAATCGAAAAGTTTCATTCCAGAAGCACTAATGGCATTAAACAGGAAATTTACTGCGCAGCCATCGTTTCAGTCATTGCACGTATAGTAACACATACAGAAAACGAGAAACCGGAACCTCAATTTAAAAATGCAGTCATGTGCTTTGCAATG
>Ga0123334_1005623_pt1 | contig 12027 bp, 8 predicted proteins | sample BiotimSIPDNA_FD_89706 | JGI IMG/M metagenome (GOLD analysis project Ga0123334, IMG submission 89706) | Anaerobic biogas reactor microbial communites from Washington, USA - Biogas_R1 time_0 SIP DNA | ecosystem: Engineered > Bioreactor > Anaerobic > Unclassified | place: Washington, USA | collected... | reverse complement strand
TCCTGATTATGATCTGGGGCGTTCTTCCTTGGGAGGATCTGGGAATTACCATTTGGCCAACCATGTGGTGGTGGTTTGGAGAGTTGGCGGGGGTATTCCTTGCCGCTTCCATTATCGTTGCTGTTATTGCAGGGTTTAAAGAGGATGAGTATTTAGAAACCTTCATCGGAGGAGCAAAAGACTTGCTCAGCGTTGCAGTAATCATCGGCGTAGCAAGGGGTGTAGCTGTTATTATGAATGATGCTATGATTACAGACACCATTCTTAATGCCGGAGAAAATCTTCTTGTGAATACCTCCTCGGCTTTGTTCGCTGCTTTGACCTATGTTATCTATCTCGTACTATCCTTCTTCATTCCTTCCAGCTCTGGCCTTGCTACCCTTTCCATGGGGATCATGGCACCTCTTGCTGACTTTGCAAATGTAGGAAGAGAAATCGTTGTCATTGCCTACGCCGCTGCCAATTCAATGATGGCCCTCATCGCCCCCACCTGTGGACTGCTGATGGGCGTCCTAGTTATGACACGCACTTCTTTCGGAACTTGGATAAGATTTGTGTGGAAACTCTTGTTGTTCTTGGCCCTGGCTACAGTAGCGGTTCTCGTGATAGCAACAATGATCGGAGCATAGTTTGATGAATGGAGGTATATTGATGGGTAGAGTTCTATCAGACTTAGAACCGAAAGAAGTGTTCCGATATTTCGAGGATTTGTCTGGAATCCCCAGAGAATCTGGAAAAGAGCATCAGGTTGCCGATTATCTGGTCCGATTTGCCAAGAAGCACGGATTTGAGTGGCACCGGGATCAGGTTCAGAATGTGCTGATTCGGAAGAAGGCAACACCCGGATATGAGGATAAACCGGGAATCATAATACAAGGCCATACAGATATGGTCTGCGAAAAAAATGCCGATACTATTCATAACTTCGATAACGATCCCATAAAGCTGGTCATCGACGGAGACAGGATAACAGCAGACGGGACTACTCTTGGTGCGGATGACGGCATCGGAATCGCCTTGGGCTTAGCACTTCTGGCCGACAAGACCACTGAGCATCCAGTCTTGGAACTGGTGTGCACCAGCGATGAAGAGCGGGGAATGGCAGGGGCGGAAGCTTTCGATACCAGCCTTCTTACCGGTCGGATTATGATCAATCTGGATGGCACGGATGAAGGGATTTTCATTGTTGGTTGTGCAGGTGGCCCGGGAATATTAACGGAGATTCCTTTGGAGCGACAAGGAGTAAATGCTAACTCTATTCCCTTGCAGATTTCAATAAGAGGTTTGAAGGGAGGCCATTCCGGAGAGGATATCCACCGAGGTAGGGCAAATTCTATCAAGCTTATGGCACGTACCCTGGACACCATCGGGCGGGAAACGAAAATGCAACTCGCTGACTACAGGGGTGGGCTGAAATACAATGCCATCCCAAGAGAAGCAGATGCGTTGATTTATGTCCCGGAAAACGAGGCTGTTAATGTGAATAACCTAGTCCAAGAGATGCAGAGTGTTTTTCACAATGAATTTGCTTCCACAGATTCCAACATTAGTGTTTCCTCCCGCCTTTTCTCAGAAGAAACTCAGGATGGTGCAAGTGCCACTGCACCTTTTCCTCTTACCGCGGCTTCTTCTTCTGCGCTGATGGATTACATAAGCCTTGCAGAAACGGGAATTATTCGCATGAGCATGGAATTCCCAGACACAGTGGAAAGCTCTGTGAGTGTAGGCGTAGTGAGGACCAGTGAAGATAAGGCAAGTATTGAGACCCTCACAAGAAGCTCCCTGAAAAGCCTGTACAAGGAGACGCAGTATAAAATCGATAGATTGGCGAAATTAGTAGGTGGGGAAACAGTACTCATGTCAGATTGCCCTGAGTGGGAATATAATCGAAACTCTACAATAAAAGAGATCTTTCGGGACACTTACACTGACATGTACGGGACAAAACCCCAGCTCCAAATTCTCCATGCCGGTTTGGAATGCGGTGTATTCGCACAGAAGCTTCCTGAAGGAATTGATATGATTGCAGCCGGTCCGGATGCCCGGGACCTGCACACCCCAGGAGAGTACCTCGTGATTTCCTCCACAGCCCGCTTCTGGGACTTCCTCAGGGAGGTTATTAAGAGGGTGTAAGCCAGCTATGCCTACCAGGCACGTATCATATACGGGGGACGGTTTTTATGGTTAGCCTCAGGAACCGCCCCCCGAATCCAGTTTGCACAGGATATTGGCCTTCCCCATCAACATATTATACTTCCGTACTAATAATAGTCTATAGTCTTATGCTATATCTCTCCAGAGGGAATGTTACAATCAATTCTTATTTTTTCGCACACACCTGAACCCCTGGTATGATTATAAAGAAACGCAATTTAACTCCCCTCCCTTTCTTGACGCCCATTTTGACGCCCGAAGCTACGTTCTGACGCCCAAAGTTACCTCAAAATACAGCAAGGTTCTCTTATAAAATCTCATGTATCCAATGGTTACAACATTTTGAATTAATCTGCATAAAGCTTTACATCGGTTTCCTAAACCGTGCGTCGGATGTTCGAATCATCTCGGGAGTGCCAGGCGCTTGGCATATTCACTCAGAATATGCCGGGCGTTTTTTATTATGAAAACGCGTAAGCGCCTTACGGGCGGGGACAGGTCCCCCCCGTATGCCCCCCCGGAAGCAGTAAATTCATATAAGAAAAACACCTGTCTCAAGTTAGCTTATTGCGCAGACGCGATGGGGCTTGGGGAAGAGTATCTTCCCCATCAGAGTTGCATCGTCTATTAACTATTTTTCGAAACGCAGACGATACAACGAATCACAGCTCCGGGGGTGACAGGGTCGCATATTTGTGTTGGGGTCCCCGCAAAGCAAAGCTTTGTGGGGTGAGGAGGAGCAACGATACGACAAAAACTCGAGTAGTATTTTGTGAAGGACAGATTGAGAAGCTGTCGCGACTATTTACAAACTAAAATAGCCGGCTCTCCCTGGCTATTTTAGTTTATTTATTATATACATTCTTTAGTCATTAGGCCTTCTGACTCTTATTTCTGTTGCTTCTTACCCTTTTCTTGCTCCATTGTTATTGTCGGTGGCATAATGAAATAATTATCCGTGAGGAATTTCGTCAGAGTACTAGTTATATAGCTAACCTCACTTCCAACGGGTCGAAATATTTCTTCAACATTATCCTCTATGAATTTTGCATCAACTTTATGCGCAAACGCATAGTTGATTATATGTTCAAGATTAATGCAGAATAAAGCTTCCGGCTCTAAAAAAATCTTTGAGTTCAGCTTTAGAGAAAAGCTATTTTCTTTGAGATCCAATATATTGTATTCGTGCTCTCGTGATATGGCTAGCTTCGTTCCGTGTGGTTTCTTTTCAATTCTCTCTGCGATCACCTTGCACAACTTTATTTCGAATTGCTTTACATTATTTGAATTAAAATCCTTCATATATTCGGCCTCCCTTGAATCTCCACATAATAATCATTCGGTAAATCAAGCTGCTGTTTTTGATTATATTCCCACATTTCTTTTGCAATAGACAAGAAGATAGTCATATCGCTGATGCTTTCTTCTTTCCTCTCCATAAGACTTTCAATTCTACCAAATGCATCACCCACACCCATCGCAATGTAGGTTCCGATTAACTGGTTTATGCTGCATTCCTCTGCTTTAGCCCTTTCACTAACTTGTTTGTGGAGAGTTTTGGGCAAACGAATAGAAAGTTTACCGGAAAAATCGTCAATATCCTTATAGTACTGGGGCATAGGAATTTCCTTACCATCTTCCCTGGCAATTTCAATCAAATCCTCCGCAACAGCATAAACATCAGCTATTGCTTTTTCCATGGTTTCTCCGTCACCAATACAATCTAATTCCGGAATGTGTGCAATATAACCTCCTCCATCTGCTTCGGTCACTTTTGCAATTACTACTTTGTAATCCTTTACGCTACTCATTTCGAGTCCCTCCCTATTCTGGTCTCTTGCCAGGATTCATTTCTGATTATTCCTTTTCTCCATTTTCCTATTCGTTCCTAAAATCAGGATTTGCTAATTCAAACTTTTTTAATGCCCTTTTAATATAGACCTCTAATATTGGCCTGTTAAAAGGGATCGTAACCGTATCCTGAATGCCATGCAAGTCGGCATGTGTATAGATATTATGGCTAGATTTACTGCACCTGCGAACAAATCCCCCAGCTTCCATCAATGTATTTATATCCTCAAAGCTTACGTTTTTGGGATTCCTCTTTATTTTCTCGTAAAGTTTTTGTACGGACATTCTTACATTTCCTAGTATACTCAAAATAACTCTATCTGATACCACATATGATACCATTTTGAAAATAATTGTAAACAGTTTTATTAAATAAAATGAAAGAAGAGTTAATTATAATAGCGGGCTCGTGATTGCTTCCCGTTTCAGGTAGACCATATCAACAAGCTGCTTCCCGTCTTCAAATACCGGATGGTCTTAGTTGTCCGTGAAAAGTATGTGTGCGGTATTTCATTCTCTCCAATAGGTAGGTATAATTAGATGAGATCCAAACATAATGGATTTTGAAGGGAGAGGATCAATATGCATACAAACCAGGGCAAGGGCTTAGAACAACTTGGCATTGATGAATTATCCAATCTATTTAACAAGAAGGAACTGTCCCCCGTTGAGTTGACCGAACACCTGTTGAAATATATAGACGAACACAATCAGCCCATCAACGCTTTTGTTGCCATGACTCCGGAACTGGCCATAGAACAGGCAAAAGAGGCTGAAAAACGAATGTGTAACGGAGAGCGGAAAAGCTTCTTTGACGGCATCCCCTTTGCCGTAAAGGATGTTCTTTTTACGAAGGATGCTCCCACAACGGCAGGATCTGATATTTATCGGGATTTCCGCCCGGCTAAAAACGCATTTGTAGTTGACCGTCTCTTCGATGCAGGTGGCATAATGCTGGGAAAAACAAACACTCACCAGTTCGCCTTGTTTCCGACAGGCGACCGTTCCTGTTTCGGACCCGTACACAACCCCTGGAATTTGAACAAGATGTCTGGCGGTTCCAGCAGCGGTTCTGCGGCTGCGGTGACTGCCCATTTCGTACCTGCTGCATTAGGTACAGATACCGGCGGATCGGTGCGGATCCCCGCTTCCATGTGCGGCATCGTCGGTATGCGTGTTACCCACGGCCTTGTTAGCCTGACCGGCTGTTTCGAGGTTTCCAATCATCTGGACTCTATCGGTCCGATGACCCGAAGCGTAATAGATAACGCTCTGATGCTGAATATCATGGCTGGTCTTGACCCTCGTGATCCCTTTTCCCGGAAAAGTCCCGTCACTGATTTTACCCGTCTTATAGGTGCACCATTAACCGGTATGACAGTGGGTATCCCTTACTCCTACTTTGAAAATAAGGTGGATAACCGGATCACCAGCATGGTACTTGATGCTGTCAAACTGTTGGAACAGGCGGGTATGAGCATTAAGGAAGTCAAGCTGCCTTCAGATATAAAGAAGTATCTGGTGGCTCAGAATAATCTGATCCTCTACGATATTTATAAAGCGAGAAAGATAGATATCGATAATCATCGCAACTTATTCGATCCGGAAGCTCTGGAATTTATGGAGATTGGTTGCAGTTGGCCAGAGTATGAAAATGCGCTGAAGCTGCAGAAAGAATTCATGGCATTGATCACTGAACACCAAAAAGATGTTGATCTGATGGCACTACCCACTTTGGGCATAGTCGCGCCCGACATCGATTCACGGAAGGTGCTTCTGAACGGCAAAGATTACAACACCCTCATACCTATTATGAGCTGTTGCTGGCTCGCATCTTTAGCCAAATTGCCTGCTATGTCCCTGCCTTGTGGATCACTGGACGGACTCCCGGTGGGAATGCAGTTGGTCGGCCGTCCCTGGAGCGAGGACCTACTCTATCAGGTTTCTTCTTATTTGGAATCTGTGCTCGCGTGAGAGACAGCACCTTTGGAGGAATTATGAAAAATCAAATAGAGAACTTTCTGGACGATTCCGGCAGATTAAAACAGTTACCTGCTAAATATTCAAAAAAATTATTGGCTTATGGGTATTTGGCCACTAAGTTTGAAAATGATGTCCAATACACCGAACAAGAAGTTAATGCAATTATAGGTACCTGGCATACATTTGGTGATCATTCGTCCCTAAGGAGGGGACTGATTGACAGCGGTTATTTGATCCGTACGCAGGATGGCAATCAATACTGGAAGAACAACGACAAAGAGCAGACATAGGTCATATGCGGGTCCCATGAAGAAGGTATTCCCTCATGCTCATGCCAAATACCTTCGCTTTCTCTTCGATGCCCTCGTCCTGCCTGATACTGCCCGGAGCGTTGGCTGTGGCCAACAAAGCAAATGGTGCAGGCAAAATAAAGCTCTTGTTCATATTGATGCCACTGATGATCTGCTGCGCTACCAGATCTCCTCCGCTGTAACCGGAAACCACAATGGAAAACACCATCTTATTACTGAAGTCGTGGACCCGGAAAGGCGCAGTCAGCCGGTTGACAAAAGCGGCCATATTGGCTACAAGCGCGTCGTTGTAATTGGCACAAACCATCATCAGGGCATCACACCCGATTATTGCAGGATATACCTGCTCCACCATTACGCCGCCATAGAAGCAGGTGCCTTTCTCACCGTGATGAAGGCAGGTTCGGTAGGTGCACCCGATGCAGTCGTCGATCTCTCCGTTTCGAAGAGAAATCTCATCGATGGCCACTCCATTCAGCTGCTCCTTTATCATCTCCCAGAGCATCAGGCTGTTTGACCTCCCATAGTTTCCTGCATGGAGCATCAAAAGACGGGGCGAGTCCTTGCCTTCCAGTTTGAAATCCAGGATCCGGCGGACCAGGTCTTTCCCCTGCGCCCGGTAAGCTTCCTCGTTGCTCATTTCCAGATTCCTAGCAATAATATTGAAGTTATACAGAGTCCTCGTACCTTCCACCAGGGGCCGTCCAATGAAAGTACAGCCGGCCATATTTGCACTGAAAACCAGATGCCGGGCCAGGTCCTTTGTGTACCATTCGCTGTTGCTGTCTACCAGAACACCGGCCACCGATCCTTTGAGACAGTCTTTCCGGAGGCGGATCCACTTGAGCATGTGATACCATTCCAGGTTGATTCCCGATTCTCCCAGGGAAACAGCGAAAAGGATCCTCCTGTTTCGAAGGTCAATTGCTTCCAGTTCTTCTATCTCTTCTACCACTTCATAGCGGATCCCTGCGAGAGCCGTCTCCAGAACCTCCCAGATCCTCTTGGTCTTCACCGGCTCCTGACAGCGTGGATAAATCAGAACCAAAGATTGGTTTCCCATAGAAACTTCCTCCTTTTTTATCGAAGCTGACAAAGTTCATGGAAGGACTCCTCGATCCGGGAATACAACATCTCCGGCAATTCCAGTAGTTCCAGCTCTGTTCCCTCTTCTGTCAAACGATTGCGAAGCCCCAGATACGCCCCTTTTTCTTCGTCACCCATATACACAGCACTATAATGCCAATCCCCTGTTATGGTGGCCAGGATCGAGAGAGCTCCCGATGCGATTGCCGGAGCAATGAAGGGCTTGTATCCCTTTTCCCGTGCTTCTATATTTGCTCCCACAACCTTTCGCGTCAGATCTTTTGATATTTCATCATCATAATTTGTTATGCTGTTTGCCAGCACCAGGCCCTTTCCGTGGGGCCCGAAAGCCCGGCCTTCCTCCTCATAGGAAGCAAAACGCTTATCCCGGCGGCAGTAATAGCAGCCTCTTCCATGCATGACACCCAGGCCATAGCCGCGGATCCGGTCAGGAGCCCATGAGGGATCAATGCCCCGCGCCGTCAATAGCGCTTCTTTACACAACAGATCCACAGGATCCGAAACGATGGCCATCCATCCGGGGAAGTCCGATTCCACCCCTTGCCTTACCCACTCGGCAACCAGAACTCTATTTCGTTCCCATTGCATCATCCGGACATCACCCTCAGTATGGTCAATGGGAGGAACACCAGCGGATGCGCAAAATACGGCAACATCACCCTGAAAGAAATCCTCTCGCTTCAGGCCGACCACTCCGGGGAAATCGTGCCGTGAACTGTAGCCCGCAATCTGCCCGTATTCGGTTTCCAGTCGCTCGACCTGCATGGGATTAATATCCCAAATTCCGATGGTGTGGATCCACTCCCCCCCAAGCAGGAATAACCCTGACAGGAGAGTGCTTCCCACATCCCCCATGGCAAATATATTTACCTGCTGCTTGTCCGCGGGTTTTCTCAGCTGATCCAACAAAACTCTATTCTGAACTAAATCTGTTATCCGTGCCATAACCCTTCCTTTCTATACCAGGCTATTTCGAAGCCTTTTCAATTTCTCAATGTCGTTGGCCACATAAACAGAAGGAGCCAGGTTCAGGTCATAGTACAGGCAATCCCCCTGATCCGGCGATCGGGAAGATATGACCACCTCACCCAGGCGTTTCAGTGTCAGGTTTTTCTCATAGTGCACCTGATATTCCTCTTCAAGTACCGTGAGGATCTCACGGGCATTCTCCAGGCATGCCAGAGATAAGTTGTAAACGGATTTCCTGTCTGCGCCCCCTAGAAAAGCAGGAGCAACGTAGGGCTGAATCAGATTTATAGAAGGAATCATGCTTACATTCTCCCTGTTTTTACGAGCCACGCTGTCACCTCCGATAAAGGGATATAGGGAGGATTCCATAAACCATGCTCTAAGATTAGGGATAAAGTAGGCACAGTCGACCTTCATCTTTTGAATGGTCATCAGGTCCTTTCCCCGATCGGACAGAATTCCCACCACCAGCTTTCGGATGTCTACTTTTTCCGCTTTGAACAATGGATCCAATTCGCGGATGCGATACCCTTTGTGAAGCAGTTCATCCACTAAGATAACGCTTCGATCGAAGGATTTTATTGTTCTGATCTGATTGATCAACGGAGAATAGTTGGGGTACTCCGCTATGCGGAAACTCTTTATATCCGGCTGAAACACCTTATCCGTATGAAGGGTTTTTGTTACAGTATTCGGAGCCGCCGCACCACGAAGAATTTTCCCGAAAGGAACACACATGTAGGGTCCCAGATGATGTTCCGGTGTGGGCTCTGCGGGAACCTGGTTTTCCATAGTAACCATTTTCACTATTTTATGGTGCATCACCCCGGCATTAAAGGATATCACCAGGTTTCCGGGGTATAGATCGGTCAAAGCCATCTGCAGGTTCCTGTGGGCTCTGTCCATGACCGCCAAAACCCGCTTATTTCGGTTTAAGGGATCCTTAATAGTGGTTTCCATATTTTGAAGTAAACTGATAGGAGCTTTCATATCCACTGCATAGATATTCATGTCTCCCGCAGAAGGAGCCTTTATAAAGCCCTGTCGCTCTAATACCTCCTGTACTTTGCCGTTCAAAGGACCGCTTTGACGCCGATGATAAACTGCATAAGTGTAGTCATCCCTGAGGCAGGCAGCAAGCACTTCGGTGAGAAGAAGCTGGGGCAGATCCCTTATTTCCGTATCCTCTAAAAAGTACAGACAGCTTATCACTGCAATTTTTCCCGAGGCTTTTTCTCTCAGATATGCCGTGATTTCCAGATCTTTAAATTCGTTATACAGATCCGTTCTGTGAATGCTACGGTAGGCTCCTGCCGCCACCATACGACCACCCTGTTGCCCGTCTCTTACCACGAGGATCCTGGTCCTCCTGTTACTCAGATATTCCCTGAGCGCTGCCAGACCGGGATTGTTATGAAACAGCATGTCATCCACTTCTTTTAATAGAAGTCCGTTTTCTCCCGTATCCTCCTCCATATAGATGCCCTTGGTCTGCATGATCAGCTTGTATTGAGGTTCCCTGAGATACAGACTGTTATCATAAATATAGTTTTGCGCTACATTATCGATGAGGTTTGATATATCCCGGTTGTAGTCGATGTTTTCCCTGATCCGGCTGGAGCTGATATCCTCAAGGTGGATCGGCAGCTTCAATTCCACTACCCGTCCTTTTATGCTGTTATATGCCTCCTCGAGTTTTTCTTCCTCCCATTTCCCTTCGAGGGAGCTCTCCCGCCTGAATACGATGTGATTGAATGTATGAATGGAACCATCTGTAGGCGTGGCCTTATATGAGGAGGCATTCACTATCACGTCGCTTCCCACTACCACGTAGAGCTCCTCGCGGGGAAGCATCTCCCGGAGTCTCTTTAAGTCCTTTTCGTTGGAGAGGCTCACCGGCACCGAGTCTGGAAAAAGGTACACGTTTCGTTCATCTGCTACCGACATGGACATGATTTTACGCCGTACCATCCTTGGTTGTGTTTTTTTGGACCATGAGAACTCGTCCAATGCCATGTAAACTTCAAAACCCATATCCCGGATTTCCTGAACGATGGCCTTATGACTAAGGGAGAAGGGATCGAAGGTCCCGGGGAAAAATGCGGCCTTGTTCATCGGCTGTGACGGAAATTCACCATAATGAAAATGATACTCTTTGATAAACCGGTAAATATCGTTCAATGAGGCGGCATTGTTGTAGAAGTCCAGTTCAGACTCCTGCTGATCCATGAGCAATGTCAGCATTTTTTTGCTTATTGTAATAAAAATGTGAGCCTTGTCTTCAAGAGTCAGATCATCACATCCGAAAATATGCCTTCCTATGACTTCGAAAGCCTCCTGGCTGACTACCTGCCGGTAATTGGACAAGCCTTTCATGAGAATACCCAGCAAACGGGAAAGACGTCGACGATTGATCTCCGGGTCCTCCGGGAAACGGTTCTCGTATTCCGCATACTTAGTGATCATGATGCCCACGGTATCAAGGGCAACCGAACTGATTCGATCGTTCGTGCTTTCGGTTTGTTTCACTAGTTCTTTAATGAATTCGTCCAACTCGTTGGGGTGAAGATAAAGGCTCATCTGACCCAGATATTCGGGTATATATTTTGAAAACTGATATTCCCCGATTTCAAGTCCCCGGGTCATTTCAATGACGACTTCGTTTCGTTCATCAAGGGGCAGCATCTCAATTACTTTCAACAGTGCACGGCCTGCGCTATGCCGTACAGTCACCTTTTCACTGACCTTCAGCAGGTTGGACAGATGTGTAGTAATGTGAAGCAACTCCCCTGTTTTTCCCCGCTTCAGGCTGTCCAAAAGAAGTTCTATGTTTACCGCCTTTACTACCCAGGGAGTGTCCACCTTGAGATTTTCCAGAAAAACATTTGAAATACCGTCAGAATAGCTGCTTAAAGCAAGTTCACACTCGGCAACTCTCTTTTCATGCCCTCCAATTGTTTTTAGAATTCTCCACTTTAAGTAGGTGGCGCTGATGATGTTGTTTTTCTCGTTGTTTCTGACTACCTGCTCCACGTACTTCACAGCCTGAGGAGAAGGATCCGATTCTGCTACGTATTTCGCCAACCGCAGAGCACACATCCTGACTTCCAGTGATTTTCTCTCGGATGCCTCAGCCGCAAAAGCGATCACCTTTATACGTTCTTCCGGTTCCGCTTCTGCCATAGGAATGAAGAGAAGGGCATCCAGAACCACGAAGACCTCATGGTCTGCCTCCATTGGTTTATCACAGTACTTGAGAAGAATTCCAAGGTAGCGTTTTCTTTCCTTTGTGTCCAGACCTCTGAACAGGGAAATTATCACACTTCTCAGAGCATATCCAACCCAGCGCCGATGCTGGTCCGTCACCTTGTAATCCGGAAATATGATATCGTGAAGGTAACGGTCCCAAAGCTCGATCCCCGTCAGATCAGGTTTCCCGGGTAATGCACCATTGGGTATTTCCTTCCTGTATTCCTCATCGTAATGGGCGATGATCTTTCCCATCAGACTCCCTGCCTGACGGCGTATATCCCCTTCACGATGCATCAGAAGCTCATACAGAAAATGCAGAGTGATGTATTTTTGCTTTTGAGTCATGTACGTGTAGTACTCTTCAAATATATTGATGTACGCCCTGATGTTCTTCCAGTTC
>Ga0123334_1005622_pt1 | contig 12027 bp, 10 predicted proteins | sample BiotimSIPDNA_FD_89706 | JGI IMG/M metagenome (GOLD analysis project Ga0123334, IMG submission 89706) | Anaerobic biogas reactor microbial communites from Washington, USA - Biogas_R1 time_0 SIP DNA | ecosystem: Engineered > Bioreactor > Anaerobic > Unclassified | place: Washington, USA... | reverse complement strand
CGCAAGCCCGGCCGGTCAGACAGCGGAGGAGCAGGAGAATCCGAATCAGCCTACTCTCGCGACAGAGCCTTCAAACGGTGCGAATGAGGGTCAGCAAGGGGAATCCGCGGAGCCGACGCAGCAGCCGGTTGAAACGACTTCGACCCCTGTGCCTGATGGCATCATTCAGGGACAATGCGCCTATATCACCGGTATGTCAATGAGCATGGACGGGCAAACCGATATCACTTTTGACTATGTAGACTGGTTGTCGGGCAATGAGGCGGAGAGAAAATATATTGAGGATCATCCCGGTGCAACAAGCGAAGATATCGAAGGTGCGGGAATTTATGAAATCGGGTATATCAGGAATGTAAATGACAAACTCCGTACATTCCGCACAAGAACAGATACCGCATATTTTCTCCCCGATACGGATGACCTGTCCACAATTACCGAAGTCAGCTATAACGAGTTCAGGGACAGGATGTTCCAGGCTGTGGAGACCGGGGAAAACAGCTACCTGACGTTTGTAATGATTGACCTGCAGGGAGATACCATTACGAGAATAGAATGGCTGTATCTGCCATAAACATACAGATATCGGATGCCGCAAAACGCGGCATTTTTTATATAAGTGTTTACGATGTCTTGCTGCCGGACTGCCCGGCATCATCATATTCAGTGCAGAATTAACATTTTTTAACAATGTATTATACATAGAATTGCGTAAAAATCGGGAATAATATGAGAGCAAACCAAATTGAAAGGGGACGCTCTATGTCTAGCGACAGCAACAACAGGCAACAGAACAGCAGGAACGACAGGCAGTCAAACCAACGTGATAACCGCCAACAGAACCAGGACAATCAGAATAACCAACAAAATCAAAATAATAAACAGAACAATCGGCAAAACAACAGGCAGAACAATCAGCAGAAGTAAAGACGGACAGATTGACAGAAGGCGGGAAAACCCCGCCTTTTGCATACAGCTAATTTATAGGATCTGCCCGAACACAGTATATATTCTTACGAGGTTATCATATGGATGCAAAACGCGCCAAAGAAATAGCTGATTCTCCGGTCATGGCTCATGTTACTTACCATGGGACGCCGGTTTACATTGAAGAGGTGGATGCAGTCAATCGAACAGCCAGCATACATCCGCTCAATCATCCTCATCATACACGCCAGGTGCCGCTTAGCAGTCTGATGGAACATTGAATGTTCGAGCTTTAAAATCACGATGACAAAATAAACAAATTATGATATCTTATTGGGGTTGTATTTGCATGGATATAAAATACAGCCTTTTGCAAAGCAACAATCTATAATGGGAAAGCTTATAAATGGTAGTTAGAAACGACTTGAGAAATATCGCAATCGTAGCGCATGTTGATCATGGCAAAACAACATTGGTGGATTCCATGTTTCGCCAGAGCGGCTTATTCAGGGAGAATCAGCAGCTCTTGGAACGCGCCCTTGATTCCAATGAACTTGAACAGGAAAGAGGGATTACGATACTTGCAAAGAATACTTCAGTTAAATGGAAGGATGTGCGCATCAATATCGTTGATACGCCGGGACATGCAGATTTCGGGGGAGAGGTCGAGCGTGTGCTGTCGATGGTAAACGGCGTGCTGGTTCTTGTGGACGCCGCCGAAGGCCCGATGCCGCAGACAAGGTTTGTACTGTCCAGGGCATTGGCGCTGTCGCTGCCCCTGGTTATTGTAATCAACAAGGCCGACCGGCCGGATGCCAACTGCAGGCAGGCTCTTGATGATACGATGTATATGCTGATGGAATTAGGCGCAAACGATGAGCAGGTGGATTCCCCTGTCATTTATGCTTCTGGAAGAGACGGCAGAGCCGGCCTTTCGCCGGATAATCTCGGCGGTTCTCTTGCCGACTTGTTTGACACGATCATTGGGCATTTGCCATGTCCGCAGGGAGATGAAAAAGCCCCGCTGCAAATGCAGGTATCGACCATCGATTATAATGATTATGTCGGCAGGATTGCCGTGGGCAGAATTGAACGCGGCACACTTGACGTCGGCGACAGTGTGGTGGTATGCCGGCCGGAAAAATCACAGCCGGTCATGCCCACAAGAATATCAAGCATGATCATGTTTGAAGGCCTTTCAAGGGTACAGGTTCAGCATGCCACGGTCGGCGATATCGTAGCGATATCGGGAATAGAGGGCTTTGAGATCGGCGATACGCTGTGCAGCCCTGATGCAGTAGATCCGCTGCCGGTTTTCAAGGTATCCGAACCTACCGTCATTATGACTTTCCATGTTAACAATGGTCCGTATGCGGGGCAGGAGGGGACATACGTCACTTCAAGGCATATTTGGAACCGGCTCTTCCGCGAAGCCCAGGCTGATGTTGCCCTGCATGTGGAGCAGGCTGACCGGGCCGACTCGTTCAAAGTCAGCGGAAGAGGAGAGCTTCATCTATCCATATTGGTTGAAAAGATGCGCCGCGAGGGCTATGAGTTCATGGTCAGCAAGCCGGAAGTCATTGTGCATGAGGGGCCTGATGGAAAAGAGGAACCGATCGAGCGGCTGTACATCGATGTTCCGGAAGAGTATTTCGGTACGGTTATGGACAAGCTGACCCGCAGAAAAGCGGAACTCATCGACATGAAATCGGCAAGCGGCAGGGTAAGGCTTGAATTTTTCATTGCATCCAGGACACTGTTTGGATATCGCAGCGAGATGCTCACCGATACCAGGGGCGAAGGCATCATGAACTCTGCGTTTGATCACTACGGAAAATGGCGCGGCGATGTGGTTTCCAGACGTTTTGGCGTGCTGGTGGCAACGGAAAACGGAGAATCAGTAGCCTATTCGCTCAATACCGCGCAAAAGAGGGGCCAGTTGTTCATCGGGCCCGGTGAAAAGGTTTATTGCGGCATGATCATTGGTCTGGGCAACAGATCTGAGGACATTGCCATGAATGTATGCAAGGGGAAAAAGCTGACCAATATGAGGGCGTCCGGAAAGGATGACAATGTTATATTATCCGCACCCCGCAGACTATCGCTCGAGGAAGCGCTGCTGTTTATCGACGATGACGAACTGGTGGAAATCACACCAAAGAATTTCAGGCTCAGGAAGCGCATTCTGGACACAACCATGAGGCTGAAAGCGGAGTCAAGAGAGAAAGATTAACAACAATATGATTTGATATTGATACATTGAATTATTGAATATGTTTTAGTATTTCGATAAGGGAAAGCCGTGCAATTTTGAGTTTACTGTTTAGATTTATTATGACTGTCGTTGTTGCACTGATCGGAGGTATGGCGGCAAGAAAAATAAAGATCCCGGCAGGAGGGCTTGTAGGGGCATTGGTATTTGTTGCTGCATTCAATATACTGTTTGCACGGGCCTATGTTGCTTCATGGATGAGAACCGTCCTGCAAATATTGGCAGGAGCATCGCTTGGCGCAGGAATCGGGAAGGATGATATCAGGCAGCTCAAGCTTATTGTACTTCCGACAATCATATTGGTTGCTGGATTAACAGTCATCAACCTGTTTACAGGTTTTATGATTCACAAACTCGGCGGACTTGATATACCGACGGCACTGTTCGCAAGCACACCGGGAGGAATGACCGATATGGCGCTGATCTCACAGGAGTTAGGCGCAGATACGGTGACCGTCGCCATCATTCAGCTGTGCAGAATATTGTTTATCATCACATTCATGCCTCCGATATTCAAACGGATCATCAACCGTGACAAGGGATCGTGCGTCAACCGGAATACCGGCACCGATAACCCGCTTTGCGGCGATGTTGTCAATAAGAATAATGATCTACCCGATAAACAAAAAGGGATCAGGATCGTTCTGACACTTCTAACCGGAGCGGCCGGGGGACTTTTACTTTATTTTGCCGGAGTCAATGCAGGCGCATTGATCGGATCCATGATGGCTGTCGGGGCTGTCAGTATTTATGGCAAAAGCTATATGCCGCCGAAAACCAAAACATACATACAGATATTTGCCGGGGCTTTTATCGGTTCGCAAATGGATTATGGCAGCCTTGCGGCCATGAAGCAACTGATCATTCCGATTCTTATCATGTTTTCAGGAATACTTGCTTTTACATTCATCATTTCATTTGCGATGCATAAAATTACGAAGCTGGACAGGTCGACATGCCTGCTGGCCAGCACCCCGGGTGGAATACAGGAAATGTGCCTGCTGGCCGACGACCTCGGTGTGGATATGCCGAAAGTGACAGTAATGCAGACTGTAAGACTGGTGTTCGTTATATCTTTTTTCCCGGCGATGCTGTCCTTCCTTACCGGGCTTTTGGTACCATAGAATAGTTTCATGCATGTATCAAATCTAAATCGAATGAAACTTGGTATCTTATTTCATAATATATCCGCCGCGGATATTCTTAACATCATTGACTGTTATAACACAATCCTCGCAGCAGTCCCTGATTAGCCTGACGGCATCCGGTATCCTCTTTCTTTTAATGTGTATGATAAAGAGTTTTCTGTTGCCGTCCTTGCCCTGGCCGTCGATGACGGTAACGGCAAACGCATTGGCACGGAGGTTTTGTAGCAGTGATTCCACATCCGGACCTTCGGACATGATGACCTGTATGGAGCTCAGCCCGAAAGCCAGCTTTGCCTCGAGCCATGAGCCTATGTAGTTCCCGATGGCAAAAGCAAGCGCAAAGACGACAATCTTCGGAATGCTGTCGCCAAAGCCTGACAGTACGGATCCCGTAATAAGCAGCCACAACAGTATGTCAAAGAATGCAAGAATGCTTCCCTGTATGCGCTCGCCGCGGTTGATGAGTACCATGCGCAGGGTCGAGACGGCAACTTCCGCTATTTTGCCGAAGAATATGATCAGATATACCCAAATGCTGTTTCCCAGTAAAAACTCCATGCCGGCTCCTATAAACTATATTTATTCTATATCTTCATGCTGAAGATACTCCTTTAAATTCTACAATAAAAAACAAATCATTACAAACCTTAACCGGTATGTATGATTTGTCTTGAGCTTGTTCAATATTACTTATTTACTCAGTCAATATTGGGGTAGGTATAAATTTTACCCATGTAATTTCTGAGCGTAATGCATTCCTCATCGGATGAAACCACATATTCAGGATTGATCGGAATCTTTCCTCCGCCGTTGGGGGCATCAATCACAAACCTTGGAACAGCAAATCCGGATATGGACCCGATCAGACCGTTCATAAGCTCTATGCCTGTATTGACATTTGTTCGGAAATGGCTTAAACCCCGTGTCAGATCGCACTGATAAATATAGTAGGGTCTAACGCGGTTCTTTACAAGCGTCAGTAGCAGGCTTTTCATGGTATCCAGGTCGTCGTTGATGCCTTTGAGCAGAACGCTCTGGTTGCCGAGTGGTATACCTGCGTCAGCAATGGCGCGGCATGCGGCCGCGGACTGTTCCGTTATCTCGCTGGGATGGTTGAAATGTGTATTGATCCATATCGGATGGTATTTCTTCAGCATATTTAATAGTTCCGGCGTTATTCTCATCGGCAGTACTGCCGGTACACGCGTACCGATCCTTATAATTTCAACATGCGGTATGCTCCGAAGGCGCGAGATGATATACTCAAGCCGTGAGTCGCTCATGGTCAGCGGATCACCGCCGGACAGCAATACATCGCGGATCGCACTGTTATCCCTGATATAAGAAAGCGCTTGATCAAGTTCGGCATTTGTAATTGTGAAGTCCTCTTCACCGACCATGCGTTTTCTGGTGCAATGCCGGCAGTACATGGAACATTTATAAGTCAGCAGGAAGAGAACCCGGTCGGGATATCGGTGAACTATATGCTTTACAGGACTGTCGCCCTCCTCGTTGAGCGGATCATCCAGTTCATAGGGCATTATTTTCATTTCCTCGGCAGACGGTATGCTCTGCTTTCTGATCGGACATTGCGGATTGAAGGGGTCTATGAGCGAGGCGTAGTAGGGAGTTATGGCCATCCTGAAAGAGGATAGGCATAAATTGATATCTCTTTCTTCCGACTCGCTCAGACTTAATATTTTTTTCAAACCTTCGGTAGAAGTAATCCTGTTTTTAAGCTGCCATTTCCAGTCGGCCCACAAAGCAGGATCGATGCTGCCGAAAAATGTGCTTATATTTCGGGCTTGCATGTTATCCTCTCCTTATCGATCCCATGGCGTTCGAGCGCACAATTTAGTATTAAACTAATCAATTGGTCATAGGGCATTCCGTTTGCTTCGGCAATCATAGGATATTCGCTGTATCCCGGCGCAAGACCGGGCAACGGATTGATCTCCAAAAAGTATATACGGCCGTCTTCGGACATCATAAAATCAATACGCGAAAAATCCTTGCATTCAAGCGCCGTGTACACCCGCCGGGCCATATCGATCATATCTTTCTCCGCAGCATCAGACAAAGGAGCGGGGCAAAGGTTGTTCACATATTTTTTAAATTCACGCTTTACATTATAACTGTATATATTGTACTTGTTTGATTTGTCCAGGTATTCGATTTCCATGGGCCGAAACACATGCGTACCCGAACCGTTTCCAATGACTCCGACTGTAAACTCCCTGCCTATGATATACTCCTCAACCAGTACAGGTTGGTTATATTTTATTAAACTGGAATGAATCATATCAACTGCCTGATCTTTGCTGTGCGCTACGGCCATATCACCGATTCCCTTGCTTGAGCCTTCCGCATTAGGTTTTACTATGAGCGGAAACGTCAGGCGGCTGTCAAGGGCGTCATGCTCATGACAAACGACCTGGTACTTCGGGGTTCTGACTCCGTATGTTTCGAGCAATCGCTTGGTAAGGCCTTTATCAAGGCATATGCTAAGTGTTGTTTCATCGGAACCTGAATAGGGGATTTGTAAGAAATCCAGAATTGCCGGGACTTGTGCTTCGCGTCCTCTTCCGGCTGTGCCTTCGGCGATGTTGAATATGATATCAACAGTGGTTTGGCTCAGTCTGCACGGTAAATCATGATCCGCTTCAAGAAGGATTACCTTGCACCCGCAGGAATGCAGCGCATTTTTTAATGCATTTATTGTATCAATGCTGTCGTATTCGGCCTCAATATCCTCAACTTCAGAGGATATGCTTTTCTTAATGTTATAACAAAGTCCCACGACCAGCGGAGGAGGTTTTGGTTCACTTTCATCCATGATGATTGATCACATCCTTTTTACATGTTATGGTTGAATAAACGAATTATGATAGCAAATTGTAATCATGTTTAAAACGATTGTCAATAAGATTTTATGCGGCATTAATAACTGTCCAAGCAAATGTAACAAATGGCTACGGGGCACTAAATAGCACACATGGATCTGATGAATAACCCCGCCACACCCTGAAACTGCCGGCATATCGGCCGGCAGCTTATACTATATTACCAAAATCTATATTTAATAATCGTCATCGTCATCGTAGTCATCATCGTTAACGAAATCATCATAATCAACGCTGTTTTCATCGATGAAATCCATACATCCACAGTTGGGGCACTCGATTACCCAGCAATGATTGTCAGGATCGTAGACTTCAACTTCACCGTCGTTTTCTCTGCTTTTAAAACGCATACCGCAATCCCAACAGGCCAACATGCTCCCACCTCCTCTCAATAGATCATTTCCTTTATTAGTTATTTCTCTATTTACAAGGATAGTTATAGCAGATTACCCACTAATGTCAATACTTTTTTAAATAATTTTTTCCATTTGCCGACCTTCGGCAGACAAACGCTCCTTATGTGTAAAAATCGCATTTTTCGAGCTCAGAATACCTGTATAAACTCTGTAAATGCAGCCGAAGCCTGCCGTACCTTTCCGGAATGCAATCATGACAGGGGACGATAATTCTTTGTAATGATTGGCATCACGTTTTATGTTCCTGACTCATAGTATGTTAGTGAAAATCCAAAATTCGCTTTATGCCCAATGTAAAGGAGGGAAAAAGATGTCCTTTTATTCCTTAAGGAATGCCGGAGGTGAGGTAAGCCCCGGAAGAGTGAACGGAGATGCAATGTGCGGAATCATAGAAAGGGTTTGCGTTGAAGTTAAGAAGGTATACGATGCATGCATGCAGCAGGAACGTTTTGAAAATATAACACTTTGTGTTGACAAAGTAAAGCCGAAGTGCCCCCCGCCAGATTTGCCCTTAAGCTTCGTAAGCTGCAAGAGCGTGTCGGCAAAGGGTAAGATCAAGGATTTTAAAATCACGCATCTTACCAACCGAGAGCACTTTGCCAGGGTTCAGGCAACCGTGGTAATACCTATCGAAGTGGTGTTTACCGACAACGAGGGTCATGAATATGTTGGCAGAGGTGAAATCTGCATACATAAGGATGTTATCATGTTTGTTCCGGAAGATTCTATCATTCCATTCGAGCTCGATAATCTTGTAAGCGCTATATGCGTAAGCGGAACATATATCGGCAATAACTGCTTCAACATTACTGTGTGCGTAACGGTGATACTTAAAATTGTAGCCGAGGTCAACCTTTTGATACCCGCATACGGATTCTGCAGAATTCCTCCCTGTGAAGAATTCTCGGAAAATGTCTGCGACGAATTCTTTGGCTTACCTATATTCCCGCCTCAACTCGAAGATCTGGATTGACTATTTGCTTTTAGCCGCCTTTCGGCGGCTTTTTTATCATTATAAGTTCAGGAGCTAACTATTTTATAATAATGCCTATGCCGTCGGGTATGACGGTTATTTTTGAATCCGTTCCGGCGATGCTGTCTGCCATCTTCATAGCTTTTTCAAGGCTGTCCGCATGCAGCATATGCATACTGCTTACGATCTGAGGATCGATATGTCTGCTGACGACAATGACGGCCGAGGCTTTTATAAGGACCCTTGCTAAAATCTGCGCCTGCCATTGGTCGGGCAGCGTGTCCTTTGCGGGGATGGCCGTGATACGGTCAAGCGCTTGCCGTGGGGAATCGGCATCTTTCAGCCATCTGAAAAACGCATCCCCTCCGTGCCCATCGATGCAGGATGCCGCTATGATGATAACTCCGCCGGGATTCAGGCAGCTTTCAGCTGTAGTCATGCCCTTGACTGCCTGATAGAGGTTCTGATCCAAAGGATACCCGCCGTTGGATGTTATCACAATGTCGGACGGAACGGATTCTTTTTGAAACTGACTTGCAACGAATCTGCAGCCTTCCAGGTGTGCGGCTTCCGGGTCACCGGAAAATGCCTTTATGATACGCTTGCCTGAGTCAAGTACAACATTGAGTATAAACGCAAGCCTTGCGGCTTTTGCGGCAATGGCCATATCCCGATGGATCGGGTTGCTGTCCAAAACACCGGCGCGGGCATTCGGGTGCGCGATGAACGCAGCATTGTGGTTGTACATAACTGTCTTTTCGTACGCTATTCCGGGCAGTATGCTTTTCCTGCCGCCCGAGTATCCGGCAAAAAAGTGCGGCTCTATAAAGCCCTCGGAAACAACAAGATCAGCCCACATTACCAGGTTGTTGACATGCAGCTGCCCGCCTGAGGGCAGCATGCCCAAAAAAGTCATGCCCTCTTTATTCGCTGCATCATGGATTATGATGTCTTCTCTGCTTACAATATCCTGGCCGAATTTATCAATCATCTCCAGGTATGAGCAGGCCCTGTGGCAGCCGGTCGCAACGAGTATCTTAATAACGGCATGTGGGTTGCCGCTGCGTATTTCTGAAAGAAGCAGCGGTAAAGTTATTTTGCTTGGAACGGGCCGCGTATGATCGCTGGTGATGAGCAGTATATGCTTTTTACCAATAGCCATGGCTGAGAGTCTCTCAGAACCTACGGGGTTGGCCAGAGCATCCAGAACAATATCTGGTTCCGGAAGGGCTTTCATGCCGGACGGAGGGCTGACCTCAAGGATTGCGGCGATCCTGTCTTTTAAGATGTCGGCCTCCATCAATCCATGGCCGTAAGGAACTTTTATTTTCACAGGCTCTCTCCCCATAAAAAGATCTGCTGATGATAAGCATTATACCATGCCATGATACGGCACGGCTGCCATAATTTATATAATTACCGCTGTATGCTGGATGGATTTCTATATTACTGATATAATCATCGGGACGGAGTGAAAAAGGATGACAAGGAATATGCAGGCACTCATAAAGGCAATTGCCGAATATCCGGTGATTGCTGCGGTAAAGCCCAATGAAAACATTGTAAGAGCCATCAAATCGCGGTCTAACATCATATTTTTACTGGGCGGCAGCATACTGGAGCTCGGCAAGGAGATATCAGGTGTGAGGGAAGCGGGTAAGATTGTATTCGTGCACTTCGATCTTATAGAAGGCCTCGGGCGGGACAATACCGCGATCGACTATATCGTAAGGTATTTTAAGCCGCACGGCATCATCACAACCAGAAATAATTATATCAGGCATGCCAGGGACTGCGGCCTTATTACGGTGCAGAGAACATTCCTGCTTGATTCCAAATCCATCGAAAGCGGAATAGACATGGCAATCAAAGGGAATCCTGACATGCTTGAGCTTATGCCCGGTGTAATACCGAAGGCCATATCGGATATCAGAGGTAAAGTCAGCCAGCCGGTCATAGCCGGGGGCATGATTACTACGGTGATTGAAATGGAACAGGCATTGCAGGCCGGGGCTTGTGCCATATCTACCAGCAACGCGGAACTGTGGAATATGGGCTTGACATAATACGACAAAATCATATATGCTGTAAGAAGTATTGGCGGAGATATTGAGAGCCACAAATGAACGAATCATTAAGATGGTTTATTTGTGGCATTTTTATGTTGAAACGGAGTTGAGTAAATGTACGATTTGGCAATTATTGGCGCAGGCGTCACCGGAAGCGCCATTGCGCGTGAGATGGCAAGATATCAGCTCAGAATTGTGATTCTCGAAAAGAGGAATGATGTTGCAACCGGCAGTTCAAAAGCAAACAGTGGCATCATACACGCCGGTTACGACTGTGAGCCGGGAACGCTCATGGCCAGGCTCAATGCTCTGGGCAGCAGGATGATGCCGCAGGTATGCAGCGACCTCGATGTCGCCTACAACAGGTGCGGTTCGTTTGTAGTAGCAGTAGGGCCGGAAGAGGAAGAGGGCTTGAAGGAGCTCTACAACAAAGGTGTGAAAAACAACATACAGGGTCTCGAGATTCTGCGGCAGCCGCAGATTTCGATCATGGAGCCAAGGCTCAGCAAAGAAATCACCGCTGTTTTATGGGCTCCGACAGCCGCAATCGTATCGCCGTATGAGCTGACGATCGCAATGGCTGAGAATGCCATTGACAACGGAGCGGATATCAGACTCAACTTTGATGTTGTTTCCATTCATAATGAAAATAGCGCTTTTACGATTGCGGATACCAAAGGCAACACGGTGGAGGCCATGTATGTTGTTAATGCAGCCGGTCTTTACGCGGATCATGTCAATCATTTGGCAGGAGCAAAGCCAATCAGAATTTTGCCCAGAAAGGGAGAATATCTGCTGCTTGACAGACAGGAAGGAAGCACTGTTTCCCGTGTGATATTCCAGGTGCCGACCAAAATGGGCAAGGGAGTGTTGGTCAGCCCGACCGTGGACGGCAATCTGTTCACCGGCCCGACTGCAGAGGATATTACGGACAAAGAGGATTACAGAACGACGCCGGAAGGTCTGGCCTCGCTCAAGAAGTTGTCCGTCAAATCGGTTCCGGGCATCAATTTTAGAAACGTTATCACACAGTTTACCGGTATCCGCGCGATATTTGACGGTAACAAAGATTTTGTCATTGAAGAGACCGATGTCAAACGTTTTATAAATGCGGCCGGTATTTCTTCACCGGGGCTTTCGAGCGCTCCCGCCATCGCGTTGGAGGTCCGGGATATTCTGTCCAGGGCGGGAATGAGGCTGGAGCTTAAAAAGGATCATATAGTAAAGAGATCCAAACCAAAACACTTCAGGGAAATGTCGCTCGAAGAAAAGAAGCAGGCGGTTGCAAAAGATCCGAACTACGGCAGGGTGGTCTGCCGCTG
>Ga0123334_1005621_pt1 | contig 12027 bp, 6 predicted proteins | sample BiotimSIPDNA_FD_89706 | JGI IMG/M metagenome (GOLD analysis project Ga0123334, IMG submission 89706) | Anaerobic biogas reactor microbial communites from Washington, USA - Biogas_R1 time_0 SIP DNA | ecosystem: Engineered > Bioreactor > Anaerobic > Unclassified | place: Washington, USA | collected... | reverse complement strand
TCGGCAAAGTACTCTTTGAGAGGAAGCCTTTAGGCGAACTGTTTATTAAACCAAAACGTCCGATGAATGATTCCGATTCAGATCAACTGAACCTATGGGGTAATTTCTTTGGACAGTAGTGATAAAATTCATTTAATGATGTGGTGGTCATATTAATGTTTCATGTTGATACCGGTTAATGTGACCGGTGCAGTAATACCTGATGCTTTTGGGTCTTGATTACGGGCGGTAAACTGACCTTTTTCGTCTCTGTTTTCATATCGTCGTGCATTGATATTTGTGTTGTAAAATTTCTTCCATTGAACACCTTGTTTATCCAGATAGATAATATGGTTAGCCATTAAATTTGAAACGGCAATTTTCAACGTGTCATCTCCCGTAAATGATCCAGCTGGTATGATCATCTCGTAGGGAGAAGTAATCAACGTGCCCAGATAGTTGTTGTTCAGATAGACAGCTGCACTCTCATGCACCTCATTCAGCCGCAAAAGCCAGGCATCATGGGAATCGGGCAAAGCAGGAAGTGTGGTAGTGTATTCAGCGGTACCAGAGAAATTCTGGTAGGAAACCCCAAAATCAGTCCATGAATGAAGTTTATCGGTTCGCACTGAATGAGGCAGCTCCGGGCCCCCTTTTACAAAATCGATCTGCCAGTTTGAAAGCATTAAGACTTCATGGGAATTGTCATAGAATGGGTAAGTTTTTCCCTCATGTCTCCCCTTTAACGTCTCTACAATAATGGTTTCGCCGGGATTTAAGATTAAGTAAAGAGCTGTTGTGTCATCTTCCTGCCTGGTTAAGGCATACCCATCTACACCTGTCATCGGGTTGTAATAGGCAGCTGAGGTGTAATCAGCCTGGAGGGTTATCCACCCGTCGTATTGTTTGTCTGATCTGTTTTTGAGAAAGTAGTAGTAGTTTCCATCTTCTTTTTGTCGACGGATCGACTCGATGCCCTCACTTTTCATATACTCAGGTTCAATCCCGGAAGATGTAAGAAGTTTATCAATATCTCCGGATATCAAAAAGCGACCTTTCCCCTGTGTGGCTGTTAGCACACTTCCTTTGTTGTCATTGTGTAAATAGCTTCTGATTTCTTTCGTTATTTCCATCAGCTTCCCTTTTCCCATTAAACCCGGAGCATCGGTCGGTATATCCCCGATGAACAATATGGCTGCACCGGATTTTGCCAGTTCCGTCAATTTCTGTAAAGTCGCTGCCAGCATCAATGTTGTTTCTGGAATCAATATTGCTTCATAGCAACTTCCATGGCTGTCGATTGCGCCATTGTCATAGATGAATTCCTGCAACTGTCGGTCAGAGAATGCATCCCATGAATAACCGTTTTCTGTCAGATAATCAACAGCCGACTTCATGGTGAGATGATCAAATGCCCTTGATTCAAAGTGTTTAAGCATGCTGTTTCCCAGAACTGACCAGTAGTCTGCAGTGTTGAAATAGACCAGGATCTTATTGGATGGTTTCCCGGACTGAAGAAAGCTCTGTACACGTGTGACATAGTTGTTCAGCGTGCTGAAATCACCCCAGAGACTGTTTGAGGGGGTAAGGTGTACGGCAGCATAGAAAAGCCATCCAGGCCACTGGGCATCACGTGGAGAATAGGCTGTACCGTGATAAAACAGATGGTTTACACCAGACAGTAAAAATCTATCGAGAGCAGATTTGATATCACCCAGGTTCGATTCAAAATGCTCGTTGAGCCAGGTTGCGGCTTCTGCCGAGACTAGGTTTTTCCCGGTCACATGAGCTGCGGAGGAGGCGCTTTTCAAATTCACGATCTCATGACCCTCAATTTCAGGGATGTCGCTTGCAGCATACAGGTCAAGGAGGTTGCCTGGTGAACCGTGTGCCTGGTTCCGGATTCCTTTTCCCTGTGAGGCTGCCCATTTCTGCCATCTGTCTGTAAATTCTTCGAGGATCAGCTCACTGATTGTCATTCGGTAGTCAAAGATCACCCGGCTGTTCTTCTCCTCATCGTCCAGACCCAATAATGCAGGGATATGGTTGCGCAGGTCATAGCCGTTTAGTTTCAGGAATCGGTTGAATAATGCCGGTGTCCAGTTTGATTCACCCCATGCATCATCTACCTCATAGGAATCGTTGAAGAAGTGTCTCAGGTAGCTCAGGTCATAATCTTTAAAAACATCACTGAATCTGTTGAGATAGTGATTTGTCGCATCACCGTTAAAATGGTCGATCACATATCCTTCACCGCCGGGTCCTGCTCTTTCAACCATCTTGCCGTGATAACCCATAAAGAGAGCACAGATGGTCCACTCCCCCGCGGGGGCACTCCAATGTAATCTTCCCTGCTTCACCTGTTGGGTAAGATCAATGGTTTCCTCAAAACCATTTCCCTGCTTCCTGTTGGCTGTGACCAGGACAACAGGCAGAGGCTCTTTGTAACGCACCTGGTCGAGTGCCAGCTGCTGCATGTTGGTGTTCTCCGTCACAGGGTTCTTTATCTCATTGATCTCAATCTCGTTGCTGTTTTGTGTACGCAATACAGGTTCCTGACAGTAGAATATAGAGTCAGAAAATGTTTCTCCTCCAGAGATTTGGTAGGTTTTGTCAACAAAATATCTACTGGAATACTCCTTGTCTACCCAAGGCCCACCGAATGGCCATCCGGCAGCATTGGCCATGTCGACACCCAGACCCAGTCGACGGGCTTCTTCCAGCGTGTGTGTAAGCATCTCCATCCATTCGGGTGAGAGGTACTCAATGAATCGCTCTTCTTCACCTTTGGTGCCATAGATCGGGGTTATCTCCACTCCTCCCAGGCCTGCTTCCTTGAATGCCTCCAGTGAGGCGGTCAGTTCTTCTTTATTCACTGCGCTTCCATGCCACCACCAGCGGGTCCATGGTTTAGTTTCAGCTGTAATTTCTGGCCAACTGATTGCTCCCGTCTCCTGTGATTTTAAATTCGTTCTTTGGTTGCAGCTTGTCATTAAGATAGATAGCAAAATGATAAAAAGAAAATGTTTTCTGGACCCTGAATGCTTGTAAGGTGAATAGTAGATCATGTATGATAGGTTGTTAAAATAATGTAAATATACGTTGGGTGATTTAACAAACAAATAGTAACTACTCAGGTCAACTTCGACCGATCAAAATGTTTTTTTGTTAATTGACAGCTACGGTTTTGTCACGATTGTCTGGATTATCCACGTGCAGCCATGAAATCATTTTTACAGGCTGCAGTGTTCAGTGCAAATGCTAACATGGGCAAGGGTTCACCACCTTTCTTCAATAGTGTATCCACGATCGATCTGATGATGGCAAAGATGTCCGCTCCACGATCCGAGCGGAACTCACCGGAGACTTTTTGTTTGACTTTTATGTTTCGTATGGCACGTTCCGATGCGTTATTGTCGGGTGGAACTTCCGGCTCGAACAAGAAGGTAAATAATTCATGCTTGTATCTCATTAACCTTTTCTGTAAAGCGTGTTCTTTTTTTGTTTCATGGTTAACGGATTGTGACACCAATCGGTCAAACCTGCCGATTATCTCGTTCCTCTCTGCGCACTGGTGGTAGTCAATATCTTTCATCCGTTTCTTCAGTTCCATGGCCGATGAAAGAATATCCCTGATTTGACCGGCCCATTGGCTTTCATCCTTCTCGATGAATAAAGTCAATTCGCGTGTGATGTGTGCTAGGCAGAGCTGGCGGTTTTTGGCCGGCGTCTTCAGTTGGGTCGCCAGCGAATCGCAGAGATAGACGGCTTGGGGGAACCCTTCCGGGAAATTCTCTGTCACCGTCTCGTACCCGCGGGTCTTTGAACTTGAGATATAAGTCTCCCGGGGTGTTTGCCATGTCCATGCCCAGCGCTTCCTGCCGTTCACCCTTATACCCGTTTCATCACCCCCGACCATCGACGCTCTGGCTACCGACTCCTTTATGCCGGCGTACAGGGGAAGCAATGAGCGGGCAGCCCGCTCAAGCATGTTGGCCACGGTTCCTTGGCTCATGGATATATTGGTGATGCTGCTTATAAGTTCGGTGAGCCTTGCCATTGGAACAAATTGCCGCACACTAAGGTAACAAACCAGGCCGGTAAGGTTGTCACCATACTGAACCGGTGCCTTTACTGTGCCCGGGAACGTGCCCTTGTGACAGTATCCGCAACTGCACTCCACCCCGTAAGCCCGGTGCTCGGTAATGAAGGACTTGATGGGAGGTATATCAATCACCTGGCGTCTTTCCATCATCCGAAAATCGGATGTGGTGAACTCCCTGTTACAACCCGGGCAATTGGTGCCGGGCAGATAGTCTCGAACAATATCGGGGGTAGCCGACATTTCCAAGGTATGACCCGGGTGGCCGGGTTGTCCCCCCGTTTTACGTTCGCCCCCACGACGGGGTTTCGGGTATCTTTGATTGGTCAGGTCCTTTGATGGGGGAAGGGAACTGTTGCGGCTCGTGGTGGGCTTCTTAAGCCGGGAGACCTCTTTTTCAAGATTGTCGACCCTCTCGACCAGAATCTTGACCATAGCTTGCATAGCCAGGATGATTTCGATAAGTTCTTCCTTATCCTTCGATTCTAATTGTTGTCTTGTATATTCCACCATCTGTTATTTTTTACAAAGGTCTAAACAAATCATGAATGGGGATACTGTAATACCCGAAAATATATCATCAGTCAAGCAGCGAGTTATCAACATAAAATGGAATAATTTTGATATTTTGCTTTTTAACCTCCTGAGATTTGAATGAAAGATTCAAAAATGAATTTTTAAACCACATCGCAAGGAAATTGAGTTAAAAGACCAAAACCTACATTTTGACCTGAGTAGTTATAACAAATATATTGAATAATATGCTTTTCAAGCTCACATATTTGATCTATTTGGTGTGATATTTGATATTTTATCACTTGATGTTTAATCAATATTTATTGAATGTCAGATTTATGTAGGTGTTTTCCAAGGTCACTCTTTTTAACAATAGAGTGTAAACAGGGTTTCTTTAAACTTAAATATGTCAAAAATAGTAGTAAAAATATCAAATAATGAAGTAGAAAGAGAATTAAAAAACATTAATTGCACCCGATTTATTCGCAAATATACCATAATAAAAACAAATTTAACGAAAGTCTAATTTTTAAATGCAATGCAATGAAAAATTCTCAGACAAAATGTAAACAGAGCAATCTGTTGAGATTTCTCACAGGGTTGTTCACCATTCTTTTGTTGGTAAATCCAATGTATGCCATGTCACAAGCAAAAACTGTGACTGGAAAGATAATGGATGGTGAGGGAGTTCCTGTGGTTGGAGCAACGATTTTGGTTGTTGGTACTACACACGGTACTACCTCAGACATTGACGGTAGTTTTTCTTTAAGTAATGTGCCCTCAGAGGGGGTGTTAAGGTTTTCCTACATTGGTTATGCCACACAGGAAATACCGGTAGCCGGACAATCGGTGATTGTAGTAACAATGGTGGAAGAGACTATTAGTTTGGAGGAGGTGGTAGCGGTTGGATATGGTATTCAGCGTAAGAGCGACCTTACCGGCGCTGTGGTTTCCGTTTCAGGTGAGGATCTGACCAAGCAGGCTGTCAACAACGTGTTTGAGGCGATGCTTGGTAAGGTTGCGGGGGTTGATATTACCACAAGACAACGTCCTGGTGAGATTGGTTCGATACATATCAGAGGTACCCGTTCACTGAGAGCTGGCAATGAACCCCTTTATGTGGTCGATGGTGTGCCTATAATGTCCTCGAGCGGAATTGAGTCAATCAATCCTCAGGACATAGAATCGATTGATATCTTGAAGGATGCATCATCAACTGCAATTTACGGGTCGAGAGGTGCCAATGGTGTGATCCTTGTGACAACAAAAAAAGGAGTTGAAGGGAAGTTATCGATCAACTACTCCGGTTCGGTTGTATTGGAGCAGATGGACTGGATAAGTGGATATATGAATGCTGAGGAGTACATTGAGTTTGTGCGCTGGGGATCATATAACAGAAGTCCTTCAGAATTTCTTCCGGGCAATACACCAAGTTTGGAAAATGATGCGAAGATTGAACTGTTCACATCTGATGCGAATGCGTGGGAAAATATTCAGCGAGGCTGGGCGGGTGGTACCTGGAATCCTGCTAATATTGAACAGTTCGACTGGATGGGTAGTGTCACGCAGGCCAACGTGACTCAGGATCACACATTGAGTTTCAGTGGCGGTGGGAAGAACATGAGGTCATATGCCTCTTTTGGTTATCTGGATAATCAGGGTACAGTGAAGGGTCAGGAATACAAACGATACACACTGCGTGGGAGCATCGATCTTACTCCACGTGATTGGATCAGGTTGGGAACCAATGTAAACGGTACCTGGGTGGTACAGGATTACGGGCAGTCAAATACAGGAGCATCCATGAATACTTCGGACGATTTGGTTCTGGCAGCTGCAAAAGTTTATCCCTATGCTGTTCCGTACGATGCTGATGGAAACTTAATTACCTACCCGGGAGGGCAGTCACGTGTCGCCAATGTGATAGATGAATGGAAATATTCCACCAATGAACGGAATGTGATGCGTGTGATGGCCACACTTTATGCCGAGATAGATCTTATGGAAGGGCTTAAGTACCGGATGAACTTCGGACCTGATTACCGGTCATACCGTAACGGTGTCTTTAACGATGGCAAGTCAATCACCAGGGGTGGTTCAGCCTATGCCGGCTACAGCGGGAACTACAACTTCTCCTGGACCATAGACAATCTGTTGTATTATGACAAGATATTCGGTGATCATGCCTTCAACGCCACACTGCTGCAAACTGCTTCCAACTGGAAATATGAATCATACAATATGGGAGCACAGAACATCCCCACCTCTGAGCAGAAGTGGTATAATATGGGTTCTGTAAGCTCACTCGACAGCTGGGGTACCGGACTGACCGAACGACAGCTGGCTTCCTATATGGGACGATTGAACTATAATTTTCAGGAGCGATTTCTTCTGACACTCTCAGGGCGATGGGACGGAGCCTCTCAGCTTGCAACAGGCAACAAGTGGGCTTTTTTCCCTAGTGCAGCCCTGGGCTGGCGAATGGAACAGGAAGATTTTCTTCGCGATCTGAACTGGATTGATCAGTTGAAGTTGCGTGTTGGATATGGCGTTACCGGCAATGCTGCGGTAAGTCCCTATACCACAAAAGGGGAGATCAATCAGGTGCTGACACCCTTCGGCAGTTCCATCTCAACCGGATACAACACTACATGGGCGCTCTCCAACCTTGACCTGGGATGGGAAAAAACATCGCAGTACAACGTTGGGCTGGACTTCTCTTTTAACAAACGCATATCAGGTGTGATTGATCTTTATACCTCAAGAACCACCGACCTGATCATGACGATGGCTATTCCTTCTGTTTCGGGATACAACTCAACGCTCGCAAATGTGGGGGAGACCCGTAATAAGGGCATCGACGTTACGTTGAACACCATCAATGTCATGAACCGCGATTTCATGTGGGAGACCAACCTCAGCGCAGCTTATCAGAAAAATGAGATTGTGGAGTTGATGAACGGTAAAGAAGATATGGTCGCCGATGGATGGTTTATCGGTGAGTCGATCGATGTGGTATATACCTTTAAACGACTCGGACTCTGGCAGGATACACCGGAGGATCAGGCTGAGATGGCCAAGTTCAATGCGAACGGGCACAATTTCACTCCCGGAAATGTGCGGGTAGAGGATCAGAACGACGACTACGAGATCACCTCAAACGATGATCGCGTGGTGATTGGTAACAGAAGTCCGAGATGGACAGTGGGTTTGGGTAATAACCTGCGTTTCAGGAACTGGGATTTGTATATCTTTATCACCGGTCGGATGAAGTATTTCACAGATGTTAGTGAAGGATTGACCGGTATGTTTGGGGATCAGCGTGTCTTAAGCTATTGGACTCCAGACAATCCTGGTGCTGAATATCAGAAACCTTACAGAGACGAAGCAGGAGGTGATTCTTACGCAGGCACCTACTATCGGGATAACTCCTATTTGAAAATAAAAAATATCTCATTGGGTTATACCCTTCCCAAATCCATTACATCTAATTTGGGAATTGAAAATTTGAGGCTTTATGTTCAAACCCGGAATCCGGGAATGTTGTGGTCTAATATCTCATTCCGTGATGCAGAATACAACACGCTATACAACAACAGAGGTTTTGTTTTTGGGGTGAATGTTGGTTTTTAATTAAGATGTACAGAATTTCATAAATCGATAGGACATGAAAAAAATAAAATACCATTTATCAGCTATATTGTTAGCAGGAATCATCGTTGTGGGTGCAATTTCCTGTACAGATAGTTTTTTGGATGAAAAGCTGATCACCAAACGGAATTACGACTATTTCAATACACCCGAAGGTATCAGCGGTGCCGTCACAGCTTTGTATGAATCGTTCAGATATCCCTTCTATTTCGAACAGGGTTTTTCAACCACCACTTACGGAGCCGATGAATTTACCGTTGGCGGAGACAACAGCAACCATGACTGGAACGATTATACCGCCAACCTGAGTCCTTCCATCATAAGTATCAACTCCAATACCACTCCGATAGAAGCGATTTGGGACAACATGTACAAGCCAATCAGCCTTGCAAACCTGGTATTGGCAAGACTGGATGATGTGATCACCAACGACAATGAGCGGACACTCTACGAGGCCGAGGCTTCATTTGTGAGAGGCTTTAGCTACCTGAAACTGGTTGAGCAGTATGGTGGTGTGGTTCTGAAACTTGAGCCGTCAGAGGGCGTGGATCGCTTTTTTGTCCGTTCATCGGTAGAGGATTGTATCAATCAGGTAATTGCTGATTTTCGTACAGCCTATGCCGGATTGCCTGTCAGTGAGACTGTTGAGGGGAAGCTCTACAAGGATGTGGCAGCACATTTCCTGGCTAAGGCTTTGCTATATCGTGTCTCCGAGATCAATGACGCATGGAATGCATCATACAAAACGGCAGACCTGACCGAGATTGTGAATCTTACCAACGAGGTGATATCGAATCACCCTCTGGCTCCTGACTTCAGGGATCTTTTCGCCTACACCGGAAGTGATGGTCCCAACGAAGAGCTGGATGAGATTATCTTTGCGGCACAATTCTCTGATGCCAGCACTGCTGTTGACGGCAATAACATGAATTTATACTTTGTCTCTCAGTATAACAACCTCACCGGTTTCCAAAGAGATATTGCAGGAGGAAGGGAGTATCAGCGACTGCGGCCCTCCGACTATATCTATGATGTGTATGACATGGAAAACGACTCTCGTTTCTGGAAATCATTCCGCACCAAACAGAACCTGAACGACGCTCCCGAGTTTGGACAGATCAGCGGTGCCGACCCCAATACCGGTAAGAACCACACCTACGGGTATGGTGATCTGGGTATTATCTATATTCTGAACAAGAAGTCGGATACCCGATTTGACAAGAGTCTGCCGATGATGGTCAAGCATACTGGAGTCTATTATGACAATCCATTTAATGGAAAACCAGTTCCTCATACCTATGTACGCTGGTTCTCCGATGGCACACCACACCTGAGAGCGTCAGCGGGTGTCACCAACCGGTTTCCCTCGTTGAGCAAATGGCTCGATGGATCACGCCCCAACCACAACTGGACAGATGGATATCGTGATGGTCTGATTGCCCGTGTTTCAGAAACCTATCTGATGAAAGCGGAAGCCCTTATCCGTCAGGGTAAATATAGTGAAGCCATTCAACCCATCAACGCTGTGCGTGCACGTGCTCAGTTCAAGAACGGAGAAGATAGGGCTGAGTATACCGACGGTGCGGCTGCCTACCTAACCAATTCATCCGGACAATCCAACTATCCGGACGGCATCCTGGTGAATTCATTTGCTGACTCCAATTCATACTATGAATCGCTCAACATCCCGCAGACCACATCTGCCACCAATCTGCTGAATTACACGATAGGCAGTTTGCCCGCGGAAGATGAGGCTGTCATTGCAAAACTGGGTTATACCTCAGATTATGACCGGATGATGTGTTTCCTTTTGAATGAACATTCGAGAGAGCTTGTGGGTGAGTTTCACCGCTGGATGCTTCTGGCACGTACCAAGACATTGATTGAACGGGCCAAGGCTTTCAATCCGGAAGCAGCTCCCAATATCCAGGAGAAGCATTACCTGCGGCCCATACCGCAGACCTATCTTGATGCTCTCTACACGGAAGATGGGAGACCACTCACACCTGAAGAGAAAGCTGCACAACAGAATCCGGGATATTAACCATTGAGAGTTGATATTTGTTAAAATATGGGCCTGTTTAACCAGGCCCGCTTTTTCCGTTTATCATTGAGAGATATCTACAAAAAGAATGTAAACAGATGACAATCATTTAACAGAACATAATGCAAAAGATGAAATAATTATGAGAAGAATCAGGAAACCAGTCATTTGGATGTTAGGGATGGGGTTGCTCACCCTCAATATTTATTCACAGAACCCCGGACAGCAGGCTGCAAGGAACAGGATGACGCCAAACGAACGGGCAGAGGCGCGACAGAAGCAGATCACAGAGGTGCTGGAAAGGGTCTATCAATATCTCGAAAAGTCTACTCCGGCACAAATTGTTCATCGTGAGTCAGGCGAAGCAGTCAACGACCTTAATCAGATTGATGAGATGAGTGTGCTGGAACGGGGTGATTTCGGGATTACCACCTATGAGTGGGGAGTGACCTACTCAGGGATGCTCAAGGTGGCAGAGATCATGGGTGATGCACGATTTGCTGATTATACACGTACCCGTTTACAGCTGGTGGGTGAGTCATATCCCTACTTTCGGAAAGTGCAGGAGGAGCACGGCAGAAGCGGTTTACGGGGACTGATAACACCTATGTGGCTGGACGACTGCGGATCAATGGGGGCAGCCATGATGAAAGCATCTCTGTTTGATCGGGAGCTGGCAAGTACGCTTCGTCCGGTAATCGACAATGCGTTCGACTTTGTGATGTATAAGGAGTACCGTCTTGAAGATGGGATCCTGGCACGGATGCGACCAACCGATAATTCGGTATGGCTGGATGATATGTACATGGGCATCACGCCCATCGCCTATATGGCAAAGCTGATCGAGAAGGAGGATCCGGAGAAAGCGGCCTCCTATTACGATGAGGCGGTTAGGCAAATAGAGCTGTTTACGGAATACCTCTGGATACCCGAAATGAATCTTTTCCGCCATGGCTGGATAGAGAAAATGGAGGAGCATCCCTCCTTTTACTGGGCACGTGCCAACGGATGGGCTATCCTCACCATTTGTGATGTGCTGGATGTGCTGCCTCACGATCATCAGGCAAGAGAGAGTATTGTTGACCTCTTGAGAAAACATATCAGGGGAATAGCGGTGTTGCAGTCGGGTGAAGGACTCTGGCATCAGCTGCTCAACCGCAATGACTCCTATCTTGAGACCAGTGCTACCGCCATGTTTACCTACTCTATTGCACATGCGGTCAACGAAGGTTGGATTGATGAGATGGTTTATGCACCGGTGGCTCAACAGGGATGGAATGGAGTGGTTACTAAGGTCAACGAAGTGGGACAGGTAGAGGATACCTGTGTGGGAACCGGACTCGCTTTTGAACACGGTTTCTATTACAAACGCCCCGTGAGCGTCTATGCGGCTCATGGCTATGGACCGGTCCTGCTTGCCGGGGCAGAAATGATCAGACTTACAAGGATGTCGATCCAATAGATTCAAATTGAAAATTTTTCCCAACTTTATATAAAGGATTACTACTGACAAACAGAAAGATAAATGTAAAACAATAGGAGAGGATGATCCGATGGGTGGTTTATCCTCTTTAAATAATAAGGATTTTCTGATGTTTTATTTAATAAATATCATCACTACTGTCCAAAGAAATTACCCCATAGGTTCAGTTGATCTGAATCGGAATCATTCATCGGACGTTTTGGTTTAATAAACAGTTCGCCTAAAGGCTTCCTCTCAAAGAGTACTTTGCCG
>Ga0123334_1005617_pt1 | contig 12038 bp, 10 predicted proteins | sample BiotimSIPDNA_FD_89706 | JGI IMG/M metagenome (GOLD analysis project Ga0123334, IMG submission 89706) | Anaerobic biogas reactor microbial communites from Washington, USA - Biogas_R1 time_0 SIP DNA | ecosystem: Engineered > Bioreactor > Anaerobic > Unclassified | place: Washington, USA... | reverse complement strand
TATTTTCGTTCCGATCCGAAACGTTTATCCGACTTAGAGAGTATCCGATGTCAGACCGATTATCCGGATCATGAAGACTTACGCTTACTTCGGGCTTGGTTGTTTCGGCATGAAACCAGGTGCTGATCCTGAAGGGGTCGGGTTGGGGTTTTGTTCTGGATACTACGGCGAATGCTCTTCAAAAAACTTAATTAGTCAACCTGCAAAGGTGGTTATGGTATAATAAAAATTAGCCTTAAAGGGGTTAATTATTGACAATCAAGAAGGAGCAATCAATGAAACATTATATCGTTACCATCGCCCGGGAATATGGTTCCGGCGGCAGACTAATCGGGCGGCGATTGGCCCAGGAACTGAATATCCCATTTTATGATAAAGAACTGATCACCCTCGCTGCGCAAGAGAGTGGCTTTGCCGAAGATTTCATTGAAAAGATTGAGCAGAAAAGGAGAGTCAATTTTCTAGATAATCTCTATATGACCGGTCAAGAGTTGCCCGTCGCCGAGCAAGTTTTTTTGACCCAATCCCAAGTGATTCGAAAAATAGCCGAAAAAGAGTCTTGCGTAATAGTTGGTCGTTGCGCCGATTATGTTTTGCGGGATTTTGTCAATTGTTTGCGGGTCTTTGTTCATGCGCCGCTAGAGTGGCGGATCAAATGTGTACGGGATGAATACCATGAAACCGCTAGTAATTTTGAGGATTATCTGCGAAAACAGGATAAAAATCGCGCCGGTTATTATAACTATTTTACACAAAACAAATGGGGTAAGGCGCAAAACTACCATCTCTCTATCGATAGTAGTATTGGAATTTCCGCTGTGGCGCGGGTTCTCAAAGAAATGGTTCTGGCTTTTGCCGAAGGTGAACGTTGATGACAAAGACTATTATGGAAAATTTACCCGAAAACAAGATGGGCATAATGCCAATCCGACGCTTGCTTATCACCATGTCGGCGCCGATGATGCTCTCAATGTTGGTCCAAGCTCTTTATAACATTGTGGATAGCATATTCGTAGCCCAAATTAATGAAAATGCCCTAACCGCCGTTTCGTTAGCTTTTCCAATTCAGAATTTGATGATTGCGGTGGGTTCCGGTACTGGTGTCGGGATTAATGCGCTATTATCCAGAAGTTTGGGAGAAAAGAATAAGGTTAACGCCAGTAAGGCGGCGACCAATGGAATTTTTTTGACTTTATTAAGCTGTATGGCATTTGTCTTTTTTGGTTTATTTGGTGTCCGGGCTTTTTATGAAGCTCAAACCGATGTTGTGGAAATTATCCAATATGGACGGGAATATCTCATCGTTTGTTCAACGTTTTCTTTTGCCCTATTTGGTCAGATGACCTTCGAACGTCTTTTACAATCTACCGGTAAAACCTTTTACACTATGATCACCCAGGCTTTAGGGGCTGTTGTCAATATCATATTAGATCCCATCCTAATCTTCGGCTATTTTGGCCTGCCTGAAATGGGAGTACTCGGGGCTGCTGTGGCTACGGTGATTGGACAGACCGTGGAGATGCTGTTGGCTATCTATTTTAATTTTGCCAAAAATCATGAAATCAAGCTGGAGTTTAAGAAATTCAGGCCTGAGGCGGCGGTTATCACAAGAATTTATGCAGTTGGCATCCCCTCGATTATCATGATTTCCATCGGTTCAGTAATGATCTTTTGGATGAACAAGATCTTGTTATCTTTTACCCCAACCGCCGCTGCGGTGTTTGGTGTCTTTTTTAGAATGCAAAGTTTTGTGTTTATGCCGGTTTTTGGATTAAACAACGGCATGATTCCGATTATCGCTTATAATTTGGGGGCCCAAAAGAAAGCCCGCTTGATAAAAACTATTAAGTTGAGTGTTTTGTACGCTGTCTGTATTATGTTGGCGGGCTTTATCGTTTTTCAACTTGTTCCGGATAAATTACTTCTATTGTTTAATGCCTCAGCTGAAATGTTGGCTATTGGAATTCCAGCTTTACGGATTATTAGTATTAGTTATGTCTTTGCCGGTTATTGCATTGTGGCCGGCGCAGTTTTTCAAGCAATGGGCAATGGCATGCTAAGCTTGAATGTCTCGTTGGCGAGGCAGATCGGGGTATTGTTGCCGGCAGCCTATTTATTGGCAAAGTCCGGTTCGGTCAATCTGGTCTGGTGGGCTATTCCCATTGCCGAGATTGCATCGGTAACCTTCAGCGTTATTTTTATGAAACGGATTTATGATCAGGAAATTCGGCCTCTTCCAAAAGAGATGAGCTGAATAATCTTTTTACCAAATTTATACCAGGGTTAAGGGCAAATATGAATACTTTTTGGGCATTGATGAACATGCGGCCATCAAAACTTTGATTATGGAAGATGAAAATAAGTCCCCTTTGATAATCTTAATGCACGGAGATTTGGAGGTTTCCACCAAGGAACTGGCGCGGTTAATCGGAGTGAAGAGCATTAAACCATGCGAACCGACAGTAGCCAATAAACACAGCGGCTACTTGGTGGGTGGGACTTCGCCGTTTGGTACCCGCCGAAAGATGCCGGTGTATATGGAAGACACGATCTTAGATCTGCCAAAAGTATATATTAATGGCGGCAAAAGAGGTTTTTTGGTAGAGATGGACCCTGGTGATTTGATAAAATTATTGAACCCGATAATGGTCAAAGTGGGGATTAGCGTTTAAAGTGTGAATGGTAAGTCTGAACCTAATAAATAATTTTTTACATTCGAAAAGACGGTTTTGGTTTAATTTAACCGTCTTTTCTATTTGAGCGAGTTTCATAATTCCTAAATTTATCATTTCGATATAATATATTGATAGATACATCTGGGCTGGACACCATATATTGTATCGAAATCTTACTAAATGTAATTATGAAACCGCCTATTTAAGTAAAATAAATCAGATCTCTCTAGCTAATTTATGTAGTAAGCCTTAAAAGTAGCCTAAAAACACAACTGAAATATTAAATTAGTCCCCCGGAGTGAATGATAACCGATACCTAATCGGGTCCCTTCGGTTAATCTAAATTTGACTCCTCCGGAACAGGCTAACTCAGTATAGGTATCCACTGTTTGAGTATAGAGCCAGCCGGTGGCGTTGGAGCGGACTACTTCGCCGGTTTCATACCAATAGATACCGGGGCCTCCATAAAAAAGAATATTGTCCGAAAGATGAATCATTCCGATCAGATCAAATCCCACAGTAGATCCTAATCTTTGAGAACCCAATGAAGTATAGTCCCAATGGGGGCATTCATAATCGAGAGTTCCATCGGGAAGGGTCGAGTCATCAATCATTCCAAATTCAACGCCAAGGTTCTTACCTCCAAAGCCCATTGATAGACTGCCGTTCCCGTCCAGGCAGCCTCCGGAGAACCAAAAAGCTCCGGATTCGGCTTTGGCGGTTGCCGTGGTTCCCAGGATTAAGACCAAAGTTAAAGTAATTATTATGTATTTTTTCATTTTATTTTCCTCCCTCTTTTGATACCCTTATTCTAAAGGAGGAAAATAAAATAGAAATGAAAAAATAATAAAGAAATATAAATTAATAAAATTGAGCAATGCGGGGGTTGAAAACTGATGTTGATATTTTCGATGTATTTAAAACGGGGGAGTAAAAGTAGGGAAGGCTTCAAAGCTGATCCCGGTATTTTTTGATGATATACTCTTTCAAATAGGCAAGCTCTTTCCTGGCTTCATCAGGTAATTGATCCTCCAGGTCGGATATTTGTTCCGAATTTCGATGGTATTTTAGCGTTGTTTCAGCGGCTTGGACCGGCTGGCGGAAGTTAACGCGTCCGAGTAGATAGTCAAGGGAGATGTTAAAGATCTCCGCCAATTTGATCAGCGTTTCCGGCGCAGGGTTTCGTAATCCCTTTTCATAACGGTTAACTGTCGCCCCGGAGACGTTCAATATTTTCCCTAATTGTTCCTGAGTCCACTCTTTTTCTTCTCTTAGTTGCCTTAATCGTTCCGGAAGATAGTTTTTCACGCCAACACCGCCGTTAAATTGTACTTTATTATGATTTTAGCACAGTGGGCGGATTTTATAGAATTTTCATACCGAAATGGCAGTGCAATTATTGACATTTACCAATACGGTAGCCTATAATATGACTAGACCTTAATAAATTAGAAAGTATTGGGGTAATCCAGTCTATGGGATAATTTGATATTTAGCAGCCATGAAGCGCTATTATATATTGCGAGGTATTAAAGAATATAATGTTTAGTATTAAAAATTTGGTTTCGTTGGAAACCCTTCGGGAAGAAATTGAGATCGTCCGCGGGCGGATGCAACAATTGGGAAATGAAAAGGGTTATACCGATAACGAAGTTTTAACGATCAGTATCGAATTGGACAATTTAATCAATGAGTATCAACGGAGGACCGCTGATTAACACTGACTGATTAAATCCAGGCAAGAATCATAATGCAACTGGTGAACGGACCATTGTCTTGAGTGAAGGGAAAGTACTGGCCGACGGTAAGACAACTGATTTCAACAGAGATAATCAGAGATTTTCCCCGGTAGTGGTGGTTACCAGTTTACAGTGTTTGACACCTTTGGTGCCGCTGAGACGATCGGCAATCGTATAAATGGCGGATTTATCCCCTTTGACTACCAGCACCTCCAGGCAGTTATGGGCATCAAGATGAACGTGGAGCACGGAGACGATATTCTGATGAAACTGATGCTGGATATCGGTGAGTTTATCCGCCATTTCCCGTAGATGGTGATTGTATACCAAAGTGATGGTGCCGACGGAAGAGCCTTCCTCGGTGCGCCATTCCTCTCTCACTAAATAATCCCGGATCAGATCCCGGATTGCCTCGGAACGGTTGGCATACCCCTTAGCTTCAATTAAACGGTCGAATTGGTCCAATAAAGACGGATCGATTGAAACTCCAAAACGCTGTAATCCTGAGTCCACGAAAGCCTCCTGTTATAGTATTTTGAGTTTACAGAAACAGCTAATGAACATAAATAAACGCGAATAGATCTATAATTCGTTCTGTTTCCCGATACTCCTGCCTTTAATAAATATCCCCCGGCATAGCCGGGGGGATATTTATTAAAACCCTTTCAACTGTTCTTTTCTCTTACCATGACCAGTTCCACCAACTCCAACTTGAGCCGGAACCGCTGCCGGAAGCTGGGGCCGAAGCTGAAGACGGAGGCGTACTCCGATAACCCGGTAAACTCGTGGTGAGCAGCGTATAATCGAAGGGAACTTGGAAAATATCGGTACTCTGATGGATAACGACGGATTTTCCGATAAACGCTCCCTTAGCATCCGCTCTGAATCCAAGATCGACATTGAGATAACCGGTGTTAGGCGCGAATATGGTTCCTCGCCATTTAGAATCCGGCGCGAGATAAACCTGATTCTGAGAGGCCGTGATAATCAAGACCCTTGATGCGTCGTCATTGGTGACATTCATCTTAGTCCGGCTCTTAATCTCAACATTTCCTTTGGCGATGATGATCACCGGATGGGTTGATGTGTCAAAGTCCAGAATCGCATCGGGTTCAGTAGTAAAATTATTACAGTAGAAGACACCGCCGCCTTTAAAGGTTAAGCGGGCGCCATTACTTCCTACGCTGATGTTTTTATATACACCGTTCCATTTCTCTACACTTTGGCCGCAAATAACATTGCCGACATATGACTGATAACCGAGGATCATTTGCGGATTACTGCTGCTGCCTTTTCCGACGCCGATCTGTCCATAGGTGCTGGGTTCGTTGTTTTTGCTCTTGGTAATATACAGTTTGGCCCGATCATGAAAATCGGTATGTTCAGAACCATAGACTCCGTAATTAGCCGCGGCGTTGGTATCAATGGTTATCGGCCCCCAAGTGATATCGTCGCGTGGTTTGGCTTCGTCGCCAAAGTAAATGCCAAACTCCGCAAAGGCTAAAGCGATCTCCACCTGGCTGAAGAAGCGATGCCACCGGATGGTTACCCCGTTAGGATCTTCATCAGGATCTGTAGGATAGATATCGCCGTCTCCATCAGGATCATCATTGTTTACGCCGTTTTTAGCGTTTAAGAGTTTAGTGTAACTAATGTCCTTTGCTCCTTGAGGACCGGGATTTTCTTCAAAACGAGCCCGGATTTGGTCATAGGTCATGTAATTATGAACGTTACGAGGGTCATTGGAACTCTCCAGTTTGGAAAATACATTTCCATAGCGGCTGCCTGCCTTATGCATTCCCATACCGGTAGGTAAGAGACCTGTCCTTTTCACCATTTCGGGAGAGCCGTCATCGAGACGGGTGCCGGGAACATAAACCTTAGCGTTGAAGAAGTTATTAACAAAAGCCGCACTACGGTACTCGTTAGCGTATCCCCGCTCATCCTTGAAATTGGCGTAGAGCAAATCAAGGATTTGTTGGGCTAAATTACGGGTAGCAACAACTGTTGGATTACTAGGATTGTTGGTGTGTTTGCGTTTTCCAGCTGCATAATAGATGTAGGTCCGGGCTAGGTTACCGGCGACGCTGGTGTCTACGTAATAGACGTCGTTCCCGCCTCCTTCTTTTTTCACACTGACATGATAACCGGTGTTGGCCGGCGGCAACGCATCACCGCTCGTAGGCGCCCAGACGCTATCAGGTTGCCCACTCCATACCAGCGCGCCGGGGGTCTTAATAGATCCGGCCGGATCGGCAGGATCGAGCTTTGTCACGCTGCTCGCCCAAGTAATCCATTGATCGAGAATGGTTTCGAGTTTAGTTTTTAGCGGGTCGGCGGTATCCACCTCCAAGTAGAGTTCGGCCAGACGCTGCATCAGCCAGACTTGCCAGCCAATCCAGGCGTTGCTGTCTCCGTCCGGATTTTTAAAGTTAGGGTCGCTCGGAAGTTTAGTCGGATCTTGACCGAAATAAACCGGACTGTCCGTGTAATACATACCATAGAAACTTCTTCGGTAATTAGGATCGCTCGATGGGAGTGTCCTATAATTGGCTAGATTGTGTAGATCGTCCGCAGTGGGGGTTGGGATGGGAGGACTGGGATCCCAAACCTTATTGGGGTCCGAATAATTCCCATTCCAGCAGTTGGTGACGCCGCCGCCGATGGCGCCTTCAGCCGATTGCAGCCAGCGGATGAGTTCCAGTTGCCGGTTGAGACTGGTGCTCCATTCTTTTGCGCCGCCTTCAGAAGTCGGCATGGTTTTATTTAGACCCAATACGTTTTTCTGAACGTCGATTTTGTTCGTGAGTCCTTTTTTAAACCAATCATATTTACTGAGCGCATAAGCAGCCATAGGGTTTTGATAGCCGGCGTGGACGTTATCGTCGCCGATCCGCCAGGGATAGTTTCCGAGCGATGATGGATCGTCAATAGCCGCGCCCCAGGCGTAGTTCCAACCCAAAAGGTAATGGACATTTTTTTCCGGGTTCTTGGCGACATCCGGATTATGGACGGTAATGCGGTGTTTATATGTGCTTTGTGACGGGGTAGGTTTGTAAATCGGTTCAATGGTCTCCGTAAACTTCATGCCGAGGGGTAGAAAATACTTGGTGCGCATCCCGTAACGGAGGAAATTGCCCATTTTCCCCATTTTGGCGCTAAGATCTTCTAACGCCATTCTATTGTACGGCCTAGTTTTTTCCAGAACCTTAGCCGCCATATACGCGGCCTGAATGGCCCGGGCGTCGGCGTCCGTCGCCACTGAGTAACTGTACTCCGGTTTCCAGCCGTATGAACTGTTTAAAAAGATATCGGAAAAACCTTTGTCGCCTGCTGTATTATTGCCGTAAGTATGGTCCTTCCAGTTGGGATGGGGGATGGTGGACCAGGAAGATTCGGCGCCTCCCCGCTCGCAGGTTGCTAGATAAGGGGGTTTCTTGTGGCGGCATCAGTGGTGTTGGAAGATACTACCACCATAACCAGTAAAACCAGGACCAAAAAATTAATACAGAACTTTTTCATCATCAACTGCTGTCCTCCTTATTTGAGTCGCTGTGTTACATCTATTGGTGTTATGGTAAAAATAAGATCTGTAGTTACCTCCTTCCAGCTTTATTCAGTTGTTTCAGTATGAAACCTCTAAATATTAGCATTGAATACTTGCATTAGTAAATCCAGTACTAGTGCCAACGGATAGATTGGTACAAATTTGAGAAATTATATTTGGATAAAATATTTAGCTATGTTGTATTTTAAAAAAATAATACTAATGGGGCTCCTAGTTTAGTTTCAATTATTATGGGAATTAATGATAATATTCTGGTAAGTGGTGGGAATGTATTACCTGAATTTAAAACTTTTTGATACCTCTGCCTTTATTATTTGTCTAAAACATGATAGTATTTTGATAAGTATTTATCGAAGAGGTGTCTTAGTAATGGAGATTATTAACGTTTTAACCGCTTTCGGTTTAACTCTTTTTGCCGGATTGGCAACGGGAATTGGAAGCGCCTTGGCTTTTTTTACCAAAAGAACAAATACCAAATTCCTATCGGTAGCTTTGGGATTCTCAGCTGGTGTGATGATTTACGTTTCAATGATTGATATTTTTTCTAAAGCCAAAGATTCATTAGTTAGTAGTTTGGGAGAGGTAACTGGTTCGTGGGTAAATGTGGGAGCATTTTTTGCGGGGATGTTTTTAATTGCAATCATTGACAGGCTGGTACCCGCTTCGGAGAATCCGCACGAAATGCGGAAAGTGGAAGAGATTAGCGCCCAACAAGCCGATCAATCGGTAACTAGTCAAAAAAAATTGTTGCGTATGGGAACTTTGACCGCGCTGGCCATTGCGATTCATAATTTTCCCGAGGGTTTGGCCACATTTACAGCGGCGGTTAAGGAACCCTCACTCGGAATCGTCATCGCCATAGCCATCGCCATCCATAATATTCCAGAAGGAATCGCGGTTTCAATACCGGTCTATTATGCCACCGGCAGCCGGAAAAAGGCCTTTTTTTTATCATTCCTATCAGGCTTGTCCGAGCCCTTGGGAGCGATTATCGGTTATTCAGTCTTACTCTTCTTCTTTAATGACCTGATTTTCGGTATATTATTCGCCGCAGTTGCCGGGATTATGGTCTTCATCTCCTTGGATGAATTATTGCCCACCGCCCGGGAATACGGAGATCCCCATCTTTCTATTTATGGGATGATCGCCGGGATGATGGTGATGGCGGTGAGTCTGTTGTTGTTTATTTAAAGAGAATGCTCTATTAATCAAAACTAATGGGCATTTTAACCCGAGAGAAACTGCATTTCATGAACAATACTATAGGTGGCGCCCGGTAAATAAAAGCCCGGAGATATGTTGTCTCCGGGCTTTTAGGTTGATAATAATTATAACGATTGACGGTTACGGTAAGGTAGTTACGGTCAAGGGACTACTATGACCGGAAATGTTTCCCGCCAAATCTACCGCGCGAACGGTAAAGCGATATGTGGTGTTTGCTTTCAATTTTTTAACATTATAGGTTAGGTAAGATATAGACGAGACTAAAGTACCATTTTGATAGACTTGGTATTTTGCTACCTTTTTATTGTCCCAGGTGGGATCCCATTGCAAAGATATCGTTGTACTTGTCCGGGAGGTGTACTTAAGGTTCCACGGCGCTGCAGGTGGTGTTATATCGTAGTTGACAGCTTCATCCACGAAACCGGCGACCCAGGCTAGCGCAGCGTTCCAGTTGACGGCAACTTCATTGCAGGCGTATGCGTCGCAATGATCGATATAGCATTTTTGGGGATAAACATCAGCGAAACGCTTATAGGTATTGCCGACAAGTACATTACTGCGGGGAAATTCCGTCTCTTTCATAAAATCATCATAATCCTCAACAACTTGACAAGGTCCGCCCAGGATTACTCCAGGTGGAGGGGACGGATAATCGGGATTTACTTGTTTAGCCCAGAAACGGTGATGGGGATTTTTTGCGTAAAAGCTAGAGTTCGTCATATCTGATGTCACATAGCTGATAAAATTGGCGTTAGTCCCCAGCAGATAATCCAGGCATTGGGTGACCCCATCCAGATACTGTTTGTTCCGGTAGTTTAAATCGTAAGCATAGGCCAGAATGATGGCCCGATTAAGGACGCTGCTGTTGGAACCCCAATAATACTTAGTAATCGGTACGGGGTATTTCTGGCCTTTCATTACGTTGAGCACCGCATTGGCATAATTATTGATTTGGTATTTGGCTATCGATTGGTAGTTTGAATTGGTACCAACCAATGCCAGTGATAAGGAACCTAAGGCTGCCGTATCCCGCCAATCGAAGGGTCCTTCTTCACCTGCTTTGTTGACGCCTTTTAGACCCACATTCCAACCGAAATGTTTCGAATTATTGATTACATTTGAATAACTAGTACCGCCGGTGGCAAGATAAAGTTCGCAGGCGGCCCAGAATAATTCGTCCGTATTGTCCCCCTGAACTTTTATTTCTCCTTCGCTATCATAGGATTGGCACTCGTAGTATCCGCCGCCGTAATCCACTCGGTTTTCTTTTCGTCCGTCATATCCGTCCGTATCATCCATAATCAGCGTCCTGGTATATTCGTTGGGATATTTTTCTGCCGCATCCCATGCGTCTTTGGCCGCAGTCAAACAGGTATTGGCAAAACTTTTGTCAAGATTCTTCCATAAACGATAACTTTGGGCGGCAACGGCGGCAAAAGCCAAGGTTGCCGAAGTGCTGGGCGGATAAGCAACCCGTTTCAGTTTGTTATCGGAAGGTTTTTTAGGAGTCATAGCCCACACGGTATCATGGAATTTATGATGGACCATGCCTTTTTTCACTCCGGATTTTATCTGCATTCCCAATAACATTTCCATTTCCCAGCGGGCTTCATCGAGAATATCGGGATATGAGTTTTTATTTTCCGGAATCCTCATGGTCCCGTTGGCATAGGCCTCGGGTTTAGCGCCTGAGATTTGAAGAGTCCGTTCATACTGATTATGCATTAGCCACAGGGCAAGGGCGCCGCTAGGCACATACTTGCCATGATCACCGGCATCGTACCAACCTTTCGCAGCATTGATAGAACCATAGTCCGATTTTTGATATCCTTGATTGACTAAAAATGCGTTGCCGATTTCATCGCTAACCGGTTCGCCAATATCCGAAGGATTTCCGTTTTGGTCTACATGTCCGGCAGGCCGACGCAAACCCATATTAAGGGGTAAATTAATTGCAATACCGCTCCGTTGCTGGTAAAAGAAGTTCAAAGCGTCGTATTTTAAGTCCTCATATAAATCATATGTCATGTTTATTTGATCAGGACATTTAAGAGTTCCGTTTTTGGCATAAAGATAGGCGCTTCTTACCGATGGGTCATTAAAAGAACTAAAATCGATAAGATGAAGATGATCTCCCGAACTGGTGTCGGTTCCTAATACCGTGGTAAAGCCGGAAGCCAGGACCTTATTGCTGTTTTTTAATTGCCAGTCCAGTGGGGATGTGGAGGAGTCTACCAGGATGGCGGTTTTTTTCCCATCAGGAATATATCCTTCGAAATTAACCCTGAATGGGCTAATAGTACGAGGTTTGGGCCGCTGGGTATTAGCGCCGCCAGTCAATGAGAAATTATCCATGGTAATGGTGTACGGTGTAATTTTGATCTTGTTGTTGCTATCTCTTTCTATTTTGCTTAAATCCGATAAATAGACGACAAAATGAGCTTGTTTATAGTCTTGTTTCATCGTGAATGTTCGACTGTATTTTACTACCTGACCCGCTTTTAGTTTAAGTTTAGGCGTTTTATCAAAGTCCGGGAACCATGGTTCGTCCGACCAGGTAAGGGCGGCCCCTTTTAATGTTACATCAATACTTGACTTGATTTCAAAACCCCAAGTATAAGTCACGCCGTTCAGCAGGACTAAATTTTGATGTCTAAACTGAATGTCGTAATTATTAATACCAGGATGCGTAACTTTAACGTTGTATTTTCCTTGAGCAGGCCTTGTTGTTGTTACATACCCGTTTGCGGTGGCGTCGGGAGACTGATATAAAACCCACGGCGATGCCCATCCGGTTTTAGGATAGGTTGCGTTATTGAAAGAGCTATTGCC
>Ga0123334_1005613_pt1 | contig 12043 bp, 6 predicted proteins | sample BiotimSIPDNA_FD_89706 | JGI IMG/M metagenome (GOLD analysis project Ga0123334, IMG submission 89706) | Anaerobic biogas reactor microbial communites from Washington, USA - Biogas_R1 time_0 SIP DNA | ecosystem: Engineered > Bioreactor > Anaerobic > Unclassified | place: Washington, USA | collected... | reverse complement strand
TCTTCGCTGGTGGAGTTGGATTTCAGGAATAGGAACGACAGCAGAGCCATCATTACGCCGCAGACGGCATTCTGTACAGTAAAGGCCTCCTTAGCGATAGCGATAACGTTGTCCTTGACCACCTTTTTCTTGTCATAGGACTGGATAATGCGTCTGATACCTATGCAGGCGAGTATGGGCAGCATACCGATGGACGGCAGAGTACATCCCATGAAGCTGAAAGCGTAGATGAATATTATCGAGCGGTTGTCCTTCTGATGCATCAGCAGGAGGGTTATCACCCATGCAGGGATAGCCTGGTTGAATACCCAGAAGAGCTGAGTTGTCATTGACGACATCTGGAAGCCGGGAGCCCAGTTCTCAAGGTGGTTGCTTGTGAACCAGAGATGACCGCTGGAGTTGAAGAGCACGAAATCTCCTACAGCGTCAAGTCCGCTGAAGCAGATGAAAGCCAGGACTATCCAGGGAGAGAACTTCTTGAGGAGTCCGGAGATAAGCGTCATTACCAGAAGCACACCGGCCACGCACCAATAGAAGAGTACCAGTCTTGCAATTTCTATACCCCATATCTTTCCGGCGCAGGCAGCAGGGAGCCAGAGGGCAAAGTAGTATATCATTGCCACCGGCTTCTGGAAATAGGGCTGTGTGTCAGTGATGATGACAGGCCAGTCGTTTTCCACCAGTTTTTCGAGGATGCCGTTCCTCCACATATGGTCATAGTTCTGGAATGCAAATCCGCCTATACCTGAAAGGTATACCCAGATAACTGCCATTGCAGCCATGAGCACAAGTTTGGGGAGATTTGCACGGGTTATCTGTGATACATCCATTTTCGGAGCGCTTTTCAGTGCAAGCAGCAGTCCGGCTGTCAGGACAGCGAACATCAGCATTGCAATAGGAGTTTTTAGCCAGCCGAAGAAGAATATATACATAGGTATTGCAAGATAGATATATCCTAACTGGATAGGAAGACTTGAAGAGTCTTTTTTCTTGAAAGTGAAGAGGTTTTTCTTAAATACAGTAGAGTTGTCAGTCTTAGGCTTATCAGCCTTTTTTTCAGCTTTCTTTGCTGTTTTTTCCTTTGTTTCAGCCATTTTATTTTCCTTTCCGGACATCCCATTCGGTCAGATGTCCTTTGCGGCACAGAAAAGCCTTTTCAGCCAGCTCTGCCATTGGCAGGTCTGACAGCGAATCGGAATAGAAACCGTTGACGGTCTCATGGGGATATATCTCCCGGAAACGCTTTACCTTTTCTTTGCCCTTGCAGTTCTCACTGCTGAATTTTCCTGTCCTTATATCCACCTCAGAGGCGATGAGCTTCTGTATCCCCAGCTCCTTTGCCGGGATCTCAAGCAGAAATGCAGGTGAAGCTGATATCACAACATCGGTGGTCTGTTTCTGTGCGGTGTACCAGGGCATTATCTTCCGCAGATTCTTCTTCCAGAAGAGCTGCACATCGCTCTGTACATCCGGGACAGATGAGAGGAAGCGGAAGAAGATCTCCTTCCACTCTTTTGTGGAGCATTTACCCAGCTTATGTTTTACCGCAGCAAGGCAGGCTGCCGGGAAAAAGCGCACCATGCCGGGATGGCGTTTCAGCATGAAGAGGTAAAAATCAACAGTGCTGTCGCCCTTGTAGATAGTACCGTCAAAATCGTATACGTTCACTCAGCACCTCCGGGAAATAGATCTGTACGAAGATGAAGGCGGCATATACTGCACCCAGCAGGATCAGCAGCTTATCCCCGAGGATAACGTCCACAGGATTGCCGTGCTTGTCGCTTTCAAGGTCGTAGGTGTATCTCATTATCATAACTATGACCAGCGGAGTGGTGTATATCATACCCGGCAGAGCGCCTGAATCCACGCTCCAGAGGGCATAGAACACAAGGAATATTGCCAGATACATATACATACTGCTGTTCAGGTAGTTCTGTGTATAAAGTCCGAGAACGGAACGGGTGGAGTCGCCGCAGGCCATTTTCTCGTTCCTGCGCTTTCCGAATGCCATGAAAAGTGAGAGGGCTATGAGGGTGAGGTAGAGCCAGCTCGATATCACGACTCTGGTTATATATGAGCCGTAGAACATTCTCAGCACGAAGCCTGAAACGAGGATCACCAGGTCTATTACCGGTTTGTTTTTCCAGGACTTGCTGTACATGAAGTTCAGCAGAAGATAGAGCACAGGTATCAGTCCGCCTGCACTTGTTCCGCAGATCAGCACATTAATGACCAGTGCTGCCGCAGTAACTATGCTGAAGAGTGCTATTCCTTCGGCCTTTGAGACTGCACCGCTTGCCAGAGGCCGCTTGCATTTTACCGGGTGGAGCCGGTCTTTTTCGATATCGCATAGGTCGTTGATGATATATATCGCTGAAGAGCACAGGGCGAACACTGCAAATCCTGCGATGAGCTTTAGGATGATGCTGTCTTTCAGAAAGACGCCGCCGTAGAATGCCGGTATCAGAACGATGAAATTCTTGATCCAATGCTTGATACGCATAAGCGTGCAGTAGGATCTGATTTTTCCTGCCATATTCTTCCCCTTGATCTATCGGATTTATTGATGTTATATGCGGACTTTTTGTCCCTGACAGGGTGGTCCTGTTATCAATAGTCATACAAAGTAATTATATCCCATTTGCGGTGTTTTGTCAATAGCGCAGGTGCTGAAAACGACTGTATATGATTCCTTCCAATTATAAGACGGATGAGCAGCGGTTTTCTCTTAAAAAATATCAAAAAAAATCCGGACTCCATGAAGAAGTCCGGAAAATTCTATATGTTACTTTACCTTTGAAAGATACTTGCCGTCGTCATTCCACTTATAGAGACCTGTTTCAACGAGGAGCTGAAGGTTATCCTTAGTTATAACATAAGGAACGAGCAGGTAGGACTGAACGTACTTTTTACCGTTGTTGTAGGAGCCTGTATCGTAGGTAACTTCCATAGGAAGGGAGTCTACAAGGCCTGCTGCCGGAACTTTTCCTTCCAGGATAGTCTTACAGACTTCAAATGTAGCGATCGCTTCGTCGTTGAGGTTTTTATATACAGTCATAGCCTGTTTGCCGTCAACGATATTGCGGAGGTTATCCTCATCTCCGTCCTGGCCTGTGATGATAGGCTGATTTGCACCGGTATAGACTGAATCGATAGCCTGAGCAACACCCAGTGCAGTCGAGTCGTTTGAACATACTACAGCATCGAGTAATGTTCCGGCAGGATAATTGGAAGAAAGGGTCTTTTCCATATCTTTCTTTGCATTTTCAGGCAGCCAGTCCTTTGTTGTTACCTTTTCAAAGGTGTTCTTGCCGGATCTGACAATGAGCTTGCCGCTGTCGATATAGTTTACGAGAGTATCATAAGCACCGTTGAAGAAGTAACGGGCATTGTTATCCGCCTCATCACCGCTGACAAATTCGATGTTATAAGGACCGCTCGTATCATCGAGCTGGAGCTGCTCCTTTATATATTCTCCCTGGAGCTTGCCTACCGTAGCATTATCAAAGGATACATAGTAAGTAATAGCATCTGTATCCATAATGAGTCTGTCATACGAAACAACAGGGATATTCTTTGCCTTTGCGTCATCGAGGGTCTTTGACAGCTTTTTTCCGTCAACAGCTGCGATCAGGAGCAGGTCGACATCCTTTGCCACCAGGCCTACGATGTCATTGTTCTGCTTTGTTGCATCGTTGTCGGAGTAGGTGAGGATAACGTTGTATCCTGCTTCCTCGAATTTGTTTTTGAGAAATTCACCGTCAGTGTTCCAACGCTCAAGATTCTGAGCCGGCATTGCTATACCGATAGTTTTATCTCCAGGGTTTGATCCAGCAGTTTCTGAACTGGATGAAGTTTTTCCACAGGCAGCGAGGGAGCCGCCCATGACCAATGATGTTATTGCTGCAATAACTTTTTTCATACCTAATTTCCTCCTTAGCATTGTTGCCCCCCATAGAATGCCAAAACATTTTTACATCATTATTTTACACCGGAAAATAGGCATTGTCAATACATTTTGATATATTTTAGTGAAATGAATAACTACATATATGTCCATGTGTGCAAACCGCCGATGAATTATTAATAGTCGCAAAACAGATGATTAAAAAAATGCGAATTATCTTGCGCAGATGGATTCTGCCATATACCGACAGTCTTAAATGCAATTGTAACAATTATACCATATGTAATTTTTTGGAAGAAATTATATTATCAAAAATTCTTTGCCTGCTGCTGTAAAAGCTTATAAAAAAATCTTTACTTACAGTACATTAAGCAACCGGGAGCATATTATTTTTCAAGAAGTCTTTCTCTTCTGATATCCTGATAGAACAGGCCGTGTTTTGTGCAGTACCAGACAAGTCTGCCGGAGCGGTAAAGCGGAAGATGCACCTGCACTCCCCATTCCGGGTACTGCCTGAACAGCATTGCGGCGCTGTCTGAAACATAGGCAACGAAGGAGATATAGTGATCCTTTGTCATCTCATGCTCTGAGGTTATGGACCATTCTCCGCCGATATCCTCTGTAATAAGGCGGTCAGTCTCTTCTGCCCTCTGCGGTTCAAGTGCAGCCAGTTTATTTCCGCAGCAGGTAATATCTGCATCTGATGATGATGTGATGATATTCCCGCAATCCATGCATACGTAAAATCTCAGCTTTTTCATATTTCCTTTCTCTCTTTCATTTTTATTCATTTCTCCTGTCAGCAGCGAGCGGATATCGGTGCCGAAGATGTCGGCGATCTGTGAGAGCAGTGAGACATCCGGGCAGCCGTTGCCGCATTCCCATTTAGATACGGCTTTATCGCTGACGTTAAGGCTTTCCGCAAGCTGCTTTTGAGTTAGACCTGAGTCGGTCCGGAGCTTTTTAATAAGTGCGCCTGTTTTTATCTGATCCAAAATTATCACCTCTCTGTTGTGTGGAGCATTTTTGCTGCTGTTACCTTATTCTACACTGCATCCGCATAAAAGTCAATCTACGTTCCGTAGATTAACAGTTCATAAAACAGAAAGCGGTGGTATATACCACCGCTTGATATTCAATATATCATCAGTTCTGTCCGTTAATAAGCTCTTGTCTCATCATGCAAAGGTCAAAGCCGTCAAGCTTTGCGTCTTCACAGAGATCAGCAGCCTTCCAGTCACTGAGTTTTGTGCCGGGAACTGAGAGAAGCCATTTCTGAAGCAATACCAGATCAGCAGTATTGAAGCTGCCGTCTTCGTTCACATCGCCCCTTACAGTCTTTTTCTCACCGAAATTTGCCGTGATCGTCATTGCTTCTTTAAGAGTTACGGTGACAGTCTGATCGCTGCCGGAGATACCGCTGCTCCAGCCTGTGAACACAGCGTCCTCATCCGGTATGGCAGTCAGCGTTACCGGGCAGTCAGCCGAATATTCGCCGCTCCAGCCGCCTGACAGATCGGGAGTTATGGAGTTGATGCGTATCCTTCCGTTTCCGCTTGCATTGAGAGTGACGGTCTGCATGGACTTTGAAATGCCCAGATAATTCTGCATATCCTCAATTGTATACTTTTTCCTCTCACGGAAGAACTTCTGTATCTGCGGGAGAGTAGTGTTGAGGTACTGCTGTCTGTTATAGCTGAGATTGCTGTCCTTTGAGCCGCCGAAGAATCCCCACCAGCGGAGGGTAGTGTAAGCCAGAGGCTCTGTATAGTCCCTGCTGTACACATTTATCATGTCGTCCACTTTTTTCTGTGAGAGTACTTCGTTTGCATAGTCACAGTAGACATTGACGAATCTGCTGCGGAAGTCCTTGTTATTGAGGAGGTTGCTGAAGAGGTTTGTGGGGGCATAGTCTCTTGCGTCCTCATTATTCTCCATATGGCGGAAGCTGTCGTAGGCATAGCCCTCAACGCCTCCGAAATCCGCATAGGTCTTGCCCATAGTGTAGTCGTAGTCGAAGGATATCATTCGCCACTTTCCGTCGCTGTATGGATTGCCCTCGATAGGCTTGCCGGTATTGCGCCACATACCGCAGTTGCGGTTTGGCCAGTCATATGTTCCGAGATAGAGGCCTGCTGCATAGTGGTCAATAAGGCTGTCGATGTCGATAAAGTCGCAGACTGCCTTGTAATTTGCCTCATTTGTCAGATCAGCCTTTGCGTACTTGTCAGCTAATTCAAAGAAGCGGTCACATTCTTCCTGAGAGCCTTCCTCCAGCTCTCCGTTTTTTATCATGGCAACGTCCTTCTTGTCGATGCCGTAATTGGACTCGATGAAGTAGTCTGACAGCTTTTCAATCATTTCATAAAGTCCCCAGTATTCACCGTTGAGGAAAACGACGCACTGCTGCATATCCTGAGTGGTGAGCGAGTCTCTGTCGGCCACCAGCTTCTGAGCGAATCCGTCACGGAGACGTCCCTCCTCGCCCACAGCTCTGAGTGAGATCGAGTCATATTTATCGATGAGCTTTCCCTGCCAGTCGTTGTTGCCGGGGATAAGCGGATAATTGATCTTTGAAGCACCGTAGTCGCTTCTTGCATATAGGTGGAAGCTCTTCTGGGCGGTGTTTCGTGTGGATGCGCCCTTGATACGGATGCCCATATTCTGTTCAGCTATATTCTCACCGTTGCTGAAAACGGTTATAGTGGCCTCGCGTTCCCAGTCCTTTCCGTGGCAGAAGAAGTTGGAGACATTATCCGTATCCCAGACGCTCTTCTTCGGATCATAGGAGGAGCTGTTTTTCCATTTGAGGTACTGATTTCCTGTGACATAGATTCCCTTGTCCGGATCGAACAGGTTTGCCGGATCGGTCACGAGAGATACTACCGTCAGGTCCTTGTATTTTGCAAGATCGCTGCTGGTAATGAAGTATGTCTGGCTGATCGTTCTGCTGAAGGTGCCGTCTGCATTTTTAGCCGCAGCACGGACAACAGTGGCCTTATCCACATTGAAGGGAGGCTTCTTATAGCCTGTTCCTCTTGAAATGGATGTTGCGGAGTTATCGTTCTCCTCGTAGGCGGAGTAGATATTCGGCTCTCTTGACCTGTCCCGGACAGTTATCGGAGCGGAATAGACCTGAGCGGTAGATGATGTCAGCGGGTCGCTGCCGTCTGTGGTGTAATAAATAGTATCGGAGCTGTTTGCGGACAGAGTAAGCGAAAAGTCTGTTCCGTAGAATCCAGATCCTGCGGAGAATACAGGCGCAGAAACAACGCCTGCATTGGCCTTTGCTGGAGTAGGCTCCATTATCTCAAAGGTCTCGCTGCCGTCAGGAGTTCTGCCGTATGTAACGTCCTCGCCCAGTGTAGGCAGGTCTACCTGCTGGATAATCTTGCCGTCAGGGCTTGACAGCACAACGGTATCACCGTTCTTGCTGAGTGCAAATCCGGTGTGCAGCTCAGCGGCTGTGGAATTCTGCTTGGAAGCGAATACAATCATATGCTCTTTCGGAGCGAGTATGGTGCCGCTGGGGAACGTGAAGAAAAGCGGCTTGTCGGCACTGTCGGAAAGTCCGTAGCCGGACAGGTCAGCGGCGGAACTGCCGGGGTTGTACAGCTCTATCCAGTCGGAGTAAGCTCCGTAGCTGTCAGCAAGGCAGTTCTTGTTTTGTGAGCAGACCTCGTTTATGCAGACGGTCGGCTCGGCGGCGCAGACGATATGCCCCACATTCAAAGGCATAGCAGATGCAGATACAGCACCTGCAAGTATCGCTGCGGCAAATCTGTTTTTTAGTTTCACAATGGATCCCTCTCTCTCAATAGTGAAATTTGTTGTCCGATCAGACAGGGAAGATAAGACGCCGAAGGCGCAGAAAGAGAGAGCTCCGGGCAGACTTCACCCAATGGGGTGAAAGGTCGCCTGATGACAGAGACAGCCTCGCCAGTTCAGGTACAGTGCTCCCTGAAAAGTGATCCGGAAAGCTAAGCTGCTTTCGGACGGCTGTCGTATTTAGTTTCTCCAATTGGCCTTGCCAACGATCTTAATGTCCCGAATCCGGTCAAACAGATTTTTGCCGTATATGTGCTAAGTAAATTATATCTGCAAAACAAGGCTTTGTCAAGGGGAAAATCAGGTTCAGATGCCGGAAAAATGAAAGCTGCTGACCTGGCAGACATATTCCCGGGAATGGTGATTTTGTTTCTGCTCATTCGTGATGGTTCATATATTTCTCTAAAAAAGCAATAAAAATCTATAAATAATTCCGGATTGTCTCTTGCTTGTTTTCAAATGCCATGATATAATAAGTGTGATCGCAATTCGGTTAAAGAAAGTTCGCTGGCAGATCGTTCCCGGAGCCGCCTCACAGGCTTCCGGGGAGCTGTATGCGGCTTCTGAAATAAATATATAGACCGGAGGGGAATTTAATGAAGAAACACAAAAAAATGGCCGCCATTATATGTGCGGCCGCAATGTCATTGACCTCGCTTCAGGGCTTGCCGGGAAAGAATACAGTACCGGTGCTGAGTGTCAGTGCGGCAGATGCAAACGATCCGGATCTGATACTGCGCTATACCTCTGAGGCAGGAACGTACAGTACGGACAATGCGTTCAACAATGACGAGTCCTTCTACAAGGCGCTCCCGCTGGGAAACGGAAGGATCGGAGCTATGGTCTACGGCAACTGCCCGACAGAGTGGATAGACCTGAACGAATCCACAGTCTGGAGCGGCGGACCGGGTTCAAACGACAGGTACGGTGCGGCGGATCATCTCAAAGAGGTGCAGGAGCTGCTCTCACAGGGAAAGTACAAGGAGGCCAACGCCATAATCAGTTCAAAGATGATAGGCGGCGGACAGGCCAAGTACCAGAAGGTGGGTATGCTGAAGATCGCCACAGGTCATGAAAAGCCCGGCGATTACAGCCGCCAGCTGGATATGAACACCGGTGTTGCCACTACCTCCTATACCTGCGGCGGAAAGCGCTATGTCCGGGAGAGCTTTGTGAGCTATCCGGATCAGGTCATGGTCACCCGTATCACCTGTGATTCAGCAGGAGGAGTTTCCTGCCGGATCAGCTACGACGGACTGCTGAACGGAGGAATTTCCACCGACGGCGACACTATCATTGCCACAGGCCACGGTGACGATGATGTCAATACCAGAGGCGCTGTATATTACTGTGCGAGGACGAAGGTGATACCGGAGAAAGGTACTCTCACAGCAGGCCAGAACAGCATTGATCTTAACGGAGCCGATTCCGTTGTGCTGGTGACGGCTATCCGCACCAACTTCATAGACGCCAATACCTGCAACGGCGATGAGAAGGGCGACTCTGCCAAGGATCTGAAAGCGGTATCCGGCAAGAGCTATGATGAGCTGTATCAGCGCCACATCGCAGACTTCTCAGAGATGATGCACCGTGTTGATCTTGATCTGGGCGGCGACACATCGGCAAACGCCTCCAAGACTACCGATCAGCGTGTGAAGGAATTCGGCACAACGAATGATCCGAAAATGGTGGAGCTGCTGTACCAGTACGGCCGTTATCTGCTGATATCAGCCTCCCGTGACGGACAGCCCACGAACCTTCAGGGCATATGGAACAAATACTCCGCACCGGCATGGGGCAGCAAGGCTACCACCAATATCAATTACGAGATGAACTACTGGCCGGCACTCACCACCAATCTTGCGGAATGTTTTGAGCCCTTTGTGGAAAAGGCAAAGGCACTGACAGTCTCCGGACACGAGACTGCGAAGGTGCAGTACGGCATAGACGAGGGCTGGGTGCTGCACCACAATACAGACCTATGGAACAGGACAGGCCCTATAGACGGCTCATGGGGAATGTGGCCCACAGGCGGAGCATGGATATCGAATATGCTCTATGACGCCTATGAATTCAATCAGGACAAGGACTACCTCAAGGACGTATACCCTGTTATACAGGGCAGTGCAGCCTTCCTGAACAAGCTTATGATACCGCAGGAGATAGACGGCAAGACCTATATGGTAATCAGCCCCAGCGCATCCCCGGAGCTTCCGCTGCCGGGCTATAACTGGGATGACAACGTTTACTGCTCTTACAGCGTGACTATGGACAATGCCATTACAAGGGAGCTGTTTTCCGATGTGGTAAAGGCGGCGGACGAGCTTGGTGCAGATACCGATTTCAGGAACTCCGTATCACGCAGTCTCTCTCAGATAAAGCCACCTGCGATAGGCAAGTACGGCCAGCTAATGGAGTGGGCTTACGACTGGGACAGCGCCAGTGAAACTCATCGCCATATCTCTCATATCTACGGACTATTCCCCGGCAACGAGTACAGTCCCTCCACAAATCCCACTGTCAGCAATGCTGCAAAGAACGTGCTGGAGAGGAGAGGCGACCTGGGTACAGGCTGGTCTGAGGCCTGGAAGCTGAACTGCTGGGCAAGACTTGAGGACGGCGAGCACGCCTATGATCTTGTGAAGATGCTGATAACTCCGGTCAACGGTACAGAGAGCGGCCGACTTTACACCAATCTCTGGGACGCTCATCCGCCTTTCCAGATAGACGGCAATTTCGGTTTCACCTCCGGCGTGACGGAGATGCTTCTACAGAGTCAGAACAATGAACTGTCGCTTCTGCCCGCCCTTCCCTCAGCATGGAGTGACGGTCATGTGAACGGCCTTTGTGCGAGAGGAAATTTTGAAGTAACCTCAATGAAGTGGAGCGGCGGCAAGCTGACTGATGTTACCATACTATCCAGGTCAGGCAATGACTGCACAGTACGTTACGGCGGCAGAAGGATCAGCTTTGAAACGGAAAAGGGCAAGGAATACCACCTTAACGGCAGACTTGAACCCAAGGAGGAGGTAAAGCGCCTTGCAAATATAGCTCCCACCGGAAAAGCCTCTGCGAATCTGGGCGAGGCCACTGCTGCAATAGACGGCGCACGAAATACAAGCTGGGATATACCGGCCGACACAAGAAGCAATTATATCACCGTAGATCTTGGAAAAGAGACTGAGATCAGAAGATGGGGCATGAGATTTGCCGACAATAACAGCTATGCCGCAGATATACTGCTGCATTACAGCACGGACGGCTCACAGTGGGAGGAACCGGAAAGCGTCTATGGCAATACCAAACCTTCGTTCATGCGTAATATATCTCCGGTGAGCGCACAGTATTTCCGGATCTATATCAAGGCTCCCGCAGGCGCAGAGACTGTGAAGACAGCAGAATTTGAGCTTTGGGGAGAGAATATCGGTGGAGCAGCAGCCGGCATTTCTCCATACAATGTTATGGAGGCCGAGGAAAGCGATATAATGGAGGGCGGCATCCAGATCGAGAATAATGATGGCTACAGCGATATTGGGTATATACAGGACGGCTGCGTTTTCGGATTCTGGGATGTTGATTTTGCATCCGGTGCGGAGAAGTTCAGCATTCGTGCTTCGAGTGCCGGCGAGGGAGGTACTGTCGAGATACATCTTGACAGTCCGGACGGTCCTCTTGCAGGCAGATGTGCGATAGACGTTACCGGAAGCTGGGCGGATTACCAGACGTATTCCTGCGATGTTTCCGGATGTATAGGCTTGCAGGATCTGTATCTGGTCTGCCGTGGAGAAGAGGGATATCTGTTCAACGTGGACAGTATCCAGTTCACCGCAAGGGCTGTAAAGCAGGGGGATGTGAATGGAGACGGCAGCTTCACCCTTGCTGACATCGTAGTTCTTCAGAGGTGGCTTCTGTCAGTACCTGATACAAAGCTTGCCGACTGGAGAGCCGGCGATCTCTGTGAGGATGGAAGGCTGGATGCATTTGACCTGACACTTATGAGAGAAATGCTGCTTGCACAATAACGGGACAAAAAGGCTCATGCTTAAGGGGAATACTTATATAGAAGTATATGACAGTTACTCGGGGAAAACCTTTCTGAGGCAAGGTTCTTCCCCGAACCCCTTTCCAAAGACTTTTAATCTAAAATTTTCCCCAGATAGGGCGCACCCATGTATTACTACATGGGTGCGCCCTATCTGGGGAAAATTTAAAACTGAAAGTTTTAGGAAGGGAGTTTGAGGGTGACTCCCCGCAGTGCGGGGAGATGTCACGCAGTGACAGAGGGGACCGCCTCCGTCAGAGGAACCC
>Ga0123334_1005612_pt1 | contig 12044 bp, 7 predicted proteins | sample BiotimSIPDNA_FD_89706 | JGI IMG/M metagenome (GOLD analysis project Ga0123334, IMG submission 89706) | Anaerobic biogas reactor microbial communites from Washington, USA - Biogas_R1 time_0 SIP DNA | ecosystem: Engineered > Bioreactor > Anaerobic > Unclassified | place: Washington, USA | collected... | reverse complement strand
ATGCTTCAGTAACGATGACAGATGAGCAGGACAAGGAAATCGCCCGCAGGATAAAGGAGAGGTTGAAGGAGAGAGGTGAGGAGCGCATTTCGAACAACGAGCATTGGGATATTACAATGGAAGTGCTGAGGGAAACCAGGAAGAACGAGTAAAGAGTTATGAGAAAAATTTACATCTGAATTTTTTACCGATTACAGAACCCAAATTGAGTTATTGTTAATTGATTATTTTTGTATCTCTGAAATATTTCTGTAATTTCGTTGTTGGTATCAGCTCCCGGAAAATGGATGCAATTGGATAATGCTTCTTATCATTGAAAAACCTTATAGGATAATGTGATAAGATGGTTTTTTTTTGAAGTGAAGAAGAAAGACAAATAATAAATTGTATTCATTGAGGTAAGTTCACAATTGATATCACCTCAAACTAAAACACTTTCTATAATAAGTTCAAATATAAATGGCATCAAATAATTGCACTTTACCTACACAATACCATGCCAAGTATTTTGCTCATGAATTGACGCGTGCAGGAGGCAAAGGCGTAGATCGTCTTGGTCGTGCTTTGTTTGATTCTTGTGTTGATTTGAATCCACATCAGATTGAAGCGGCATTGTTCGCATTGCGATCCCCCTTATCAAAAGGCGTTTTGTTGGCCGATGAAGTAGGGCTTGGCAAAACCATCGAAGCCGGTATTGTTATTTGTCAGAAGTGGGCGGAAAACAGCAGAAAAATATTGGTCATCTGCCCTGCATCGTTACGCAAACAATGGGCAGTGGAGCTGGAAGAGAAATTCAATCTCCCCAGCCAGATACTCGATGCCAAGACCTACAAGGATTCACAAAACAACGGGAATCCCAATCCTTTTGAAGAACGGAAAATACTTATCTGCTCCATGCACTTCGTGGCCAGTAAGGCGATGGACATTCGTGCCATTCCATGGGACCTTGTTGTAATCGATGAAGCACATAAACTGAGAAATGCCTATAGAGAAAGCAACCGGATAGGTCAAACCATCCGACAAGCCACCCTGGATAGAAAGAAACTACTCTTAACAGCCACTCCATTACAAAACTCCTTGCTTGAGCTGTATGGTCTATCGACACTCATAGACGAAAACATCTTTGGAGAACTGGCTTCATTCAGGACACAATACATGAACAATGGAGGCGACATTTCCGGTCTTCGTGATCGCCTGCAGGGTTTTTGCTGGCGCACGCTTCGAAGTCAGGTGAGCGAATATGTTCCCTACACGGAACGCAAGCTGATCACCCGTCCGTTTAAACCCACTGAACAGGAGTACAAGCTGTACGAAGCTGTCTCAGATTATTTGCAGCGTGACGACACCTACGCATTTCCCGCACGACAAAAACACCTGCTTATTTTGTTGATTCGAAAGGTGTTGGCCTCTTCTCCAATAGCACTTGCAGGTACCCTCAAGATAATCAGAGAACGATTAACGGGATTGTTAGAAAAGGCCAAAAGTGGAAGTTCTGTCACTGAGCTTTTGATTGAGCAGGAAGCAATAGATGAAGATCTTTTGGATGAAATATTGAAAGATGAAGAGGATGACACAAGCGAAATTATTCCGGAAAACGAAGATACTGTCGAGGAGGAGAAGATAGACATCAAGCGCCTGGAGTTTGAAATAAAAGAGATTGACCAATACATCGATTGGGCACTGAGCATTGGAATAGACACGAAATCAAAAGCACTGCTGACTGCGCTTGATGTGGGTTTTCAGAAAATGGATGAAATGGGTGCAGCGCGAAAGGCTGTTATCTTTACCGAATCACGGAGAACCCAGGATTGGCTGTTACATCATCTAAATGACCATGGTTATTCAGGACAGGTAGTCACCTTCAATGGGACCAACAAAGATGGATCAACCGCTAAGATATACAGCGACTGGCTGGAAGAAAACAGAGATAGCGGACGAGTCAGCGGATCCCGACAAATAGACATGCGGGCTTCCATACTCGATCACTTTAAAAACAGTGCTCAGATTTTAATTGCCACCGAAGCCGGTGCTGAAGGATTAAACATGCAGTTTTGCTCTTTGGTAATCAACTTCGATTTGCCATGGAACCCCCAGCGGATAGAGCAGCGTATTGGACGCTGTCACCGTTACGGGCAAAAGCATGATGTGGTTGTTATCAACTTCCTGAATGAAAAGAATGCTGCCGACAAGCGCGTATATGAGCTGCTTGAACACAAATTCAACTTGTTTAGCGGTGTGTTTGGAGCCTCTGACGAGGTATTGGGCACCATTGAATCCGGTGTGGATTTCGAACGACGCGTCCTGGAGATCTATCAGGAGTGCAGAAGCGAAAAAGAGATCAAGAAAGCCTTTGCCAAACTACAAAAAGAGCTGGAGGAGTCTATTCAGGCCAAGTTGAAAGATACCCGTAAAGCGCTTTTGGAGCATTTTGATGAGGATGTACATGAAAGATTAAGCGGCAGTTTGATCGGGACTCAGGAGAAACTTGATCGGATCGGAAAGCAATTCTGGACAGTAACCAGGTATGTGCTCAATAAAGATGCCACCTTCCATGATGACTCACTTTCATTCGATCTTCACAAACAATTCATTAAGGAGGCAAGAGTGGGCACCTATCATCTTGTCACGAAAGGGAAGGAAGTGATGAACAGTGAGTTCTTGTATCGGCTTGCCCATCCGCTTGGCGAACATGTTGTTGAACGAGGCAAGGAGTTATCCTGTCCCGTTTCAAAAGTACAATTCGATATCTCGAATAATCCTACAAAGATTTCAGTAGTTGAAAGCCTCAAAGGAAAATCAGGTTGGCTGACACTCTGTAAACTGAAGATAACTTCGTTCGAATCGGAAGAGTACCTTTTGTTCTCCGCGATAGATGACTCAGGTGTGAATATTGATCAGGAGACCACAGAAAAGCTCTTTAACTGCATAGGGTATGCTCAAGAGGAAATCACCATTCCCGAACAGATAGACAAGCGGCTGAAGGCTGATAGTGAAAGGCACATTAGATCCACGATTGCCAGGAACCTTGAAGAGAACAACAAGCATCTGTCCGAAGCATGCATCCAGCTGGATAAATGGGCCGAGGACTTGGAAAAGGCTGCGGCCAAAGAGATGGATGATACGAAGCGGAAGATATCAGACATTCGCAGAAAGGTCAGATTGGCGCCGACGATGCAGGAGCAGGCGGATCTTCAGGCAGAGTTGAAGAAACTTGAGACTTTGCGTCGCAGGCAACAGCAGATGATTTTTGATGTGGAAGATGACATTGCAGAAAAGCGGGATTCGCTGGTTGACCAATTGACCAGGCGTATGGAGCAAAAAACAGAAAGGGAAACGCTTTTTACGATTCGCTGGGAGGTAAAATGATGAAGAAAACCATTGAGGCTAAAGGCATAGAGATCGCAATCATCAGCAGGAATAATGAAGATGACATAATTTCTGTAAACCTATCGAATTCGATAGGTATAGACAGGATAGGCTTACAACAATAAACAGACACAAACATACAACAGATCAATTATATGTCAAATACAAAAAAACTCCGAGAACGGTTAATTAAAAAGTTAACAGAACTTTTCCAGTTGGATCAACCGGATCTTGACTTTGGTTTTTATCGTATCATACAGACGAAAGCATTGCAAATAAAATCCTTTATAGACAATGATCTTTTACAGATTATAGAGGATGCGTTCGGTCAAATTGATGAAGCCAGAAAAGCTGAATTAGAGGCAAACATTGCACGGGAATTGGAAGCTGCAAAAGAATATGGCGTTCCCGACCCGGAACAATCACCCAAAGTGATGGAGGCGAGAGCCAGGTATGAAGCATTACGTGATGGAGCAACTGCCGAAGCCGATATATATGATCATCTGTATCGTTTTTTCGAACGATATTATGACGATGGCGATTTTATCTCGCGTCGCTATTATGCCCGTGAGAGTGCTGGGAAAGCTGCACCTTTTGCAATCCCGTACAACGGCGAGGAAGTAAAACTGCACTGGGCCAATGCGGATCAGTATTACGTGAAAACGGCAGACTATTTTTCCAACTTCAGCTTTGATATCAGTCAAACAGCTGAGATTAGAAATATGCCTAATGATGTAAAAGTCCTAAACGGTATTCCGGAGACACCACTAAAGATCCATTTCCGCATCGTAGATGCAAGTGAAGGAGAGCATGGGAATGTGAAAGAATCAGAGGAGAAGAAACGGTTCTTCGTCTTATACGAAGAGAAGCCGGTCGAGTTCAATGATAGTGGAGAACTGGTTGTCAATTTTGAATATAAATCCTTGCCGGGTGGAAAGAACGAGGTGGATCCAGAGACAGAAAAGGCACTCAAAGAGAAATTTGGCAAAAGCCTGAACAAAGGTGATATGCCGAATCTGGCAATTGCCCTTAAAATAAAAGAGTCTTTATCACAAATAGATAAAGAGAGCGATTACATCAGTGCATTGAACCTGTATGCCCCAACTGAAAAGATCCCCAACCGACCGCTGCTCACTAAGTACATCAACCAATACACCGCACGGAATACCCGTGACTACTTTATTCACAAAGATCTGGGTAGCTTCCTCAAGCGGGAACTTGATTTCTATATTAAAAACGAGGTGATGCGCCTTGACGACATTGAGAATGCCGACGCACCAGCCGTTGAGAGCTATCTGGCAAAGATCAAGGTGATGCGCAAGATTGCCACCAAGCTGATTGACTTTCTAGCCCAACTTGAAAATTTCCAAAAGAAACTCTGGTTGAAAAAGAAGTTTGTCACCGAAACAAACTACTGCATTACACTCGATCGTGTACCTGAAAAATTGTACGATGAGATTGCCGCTAACGACTCACAACGGGAGGAGTGGGTAAAACTTTTTGCTATCGATGAAATTGGGGTATCTCAAGAAGTAGCAGAAAATAATGAGTTATTTGAAGAAGAAACCATCTCTTACACAGTTCCGTTGACTGTGGAATTCCTAAAGGCGAATGATAAGCTGGTACTGGATACAGCTTTTTTCAGTGATGAATTCAAGTCAAAGCTGATTGAATCAATTGAGGACTTTGATGAGCAGTGTGATGGACTGCTAATTCATTCGGAGAACTTCCAAGCTTTGAATTTAATATCCAATAGAATACATCACGAAGTCTCAAATATCTTTATAGATCCACCTTACAATACAGGAGAGGATGATTTTTTATACAAAGACGCTTATGCCTCTTCTACCTGGTTAACAATGATCAATGAAAGAATAAGCAAAGGGATTTATATACTCAACGAAACAGGAGTATTTTTTGCCAGTATAGGTGATGAAGAACAAGAACATCTCTCAACACTGGTAAGAGAAAAATATGGAAAAAGCAATTTTTTTGCTAATCTCATTTGGGAAAAAAAGAAAAAAGGCAGTTTTCTAAGCGGACAGATTGCAAAAATGAAAGACTATATTATTTGCATGTCTAAAGACCATAATCAATTTGAAGGATTGGTTGGTGAAATAGTCACTGAAACAGAAACATATCCATGCGTAAATGCTTCAAATCCTAGAGATGAAAGAATAATCAAACCTGGAATAATTAGTAAATATCGTGAAAAAGATGTATTAAGAAAGGCTGGTGATATTATTAGTGCTGGAAACATGAATTTAGTATTAAAGTCTGATTTAGTTATCAAAGATGGGAAACTTGTTGAGGAACTAATAATTGAAGGCAACTGGCGATACTCACAAGACAGTATGACAGAATACTCGAAAAATAATGAATTATATATTACTCAAGATTTATATATTCGAAGAATTGTTAATGAGCCAAGATACAAAAAAATGAAAGATCTACTTCCAAGACTTGGCTCAGAAGGAGAGTCTGATTTCAGAGCATATGATATTACAAATTTGAATAAATATGGATGGGGTACTAATGAGGACGCAAATGATGAATTACATCAACTTCTCGGGACCCAATATGCTTCTTCATATCCCAAACCATCCAAATTACTTACTCTACTTTTGGCATCCTCAAGGCATATTAAAGGATATTGGCTTGATTATTTTGCTGGCTCTGGTACTACAGGACACGCTGTCATCAATCTAAATCGTGAGGACAATGGCAAACGTCAATATATACTTGTAGAAATGGGTGACATCTTTGACACTGTACTAAAACCTCGTACTACCAAAGTCATTTACTCATCTGAATGGAAAAACGGCAAGCCAACAAGCCGAGACACGGGTATATCACAATGCTTCAAGTATATCCGTCTTGAATCCTACGAAGACACGTTGAATAACCTTGAATTTGACGATAATCCTGATCACAATAGAGCGATAGAAAGTAATCCATCCCTAAAAGAGGATTTTATGCTGCACTACCTACTCAATGTGGAGACACGGGGTAGCCAGTCGCTGCTGAACATTGACGCATTCACTGATCCTACAGCCTATATTTTGAAAGTGAAGAAGCCAGGGAGCGATGAACAGGTAGAGAAACATATCGACCTAATCGAGACTTTCAGTTTACTCATCGGGCTTCGCCTGGAAAACATGGCAGCGCCACAGACATTCTCAGCCAGCTTCACAAGGAAAGAAGATCCGGAACTTCCGGAGGATCAAAACACCAAACTGGTTGTGAATGGAAAAATTCAATTGGATGCTGATGGGAAATGGTGGTTCAGAAAAGTGGAAGGATGGGTACCAGCCGATCGCATGAATCCGAATAATGGTATCAAAGAGCGCGTGTTAATAGTCTGGCGAAAACTCACAGGCAACCTGGAAGAAGACAACCTTATGCTGGATGAGTGGTTTGAAAAGTACCGTATCTCAACCCGAGACTTTGAATATGACACGATCTATGTGAACGGATCCAACAATCTCCCTAACCTCAGGAAGGATGATGAGAACTGGAAAGTGCGGTTGATTGAAGAAGAGTTTCACAAACGCATGTGGGATGTTGAAGGAGAGGCATAATGGCTAAAAGAAAATCAAAAGGACCAATGGTACATAAATTCAGGGATAAGCTTCTCCTGAATCAGTGGCTCATAAGCTTGTTTGGAATAGATCCACTACGGGAGGATGAAAAGAAACGTCCATTTCACAAACTGGCAGAACCTATTCGTGATTCCAGACAGGAGGGATTGGATAAGGACAACCTGCATCACTTCTATCATGCACTGGTAAACAGTGACCTTTTTTGGGATGACAAAACGAAGTTGAGTAAAGAACAGTTGCTTGCCTATGAGGAGAATATCGTAAAGCATACCCAGGCGATCAACGAAAAGCGGCATCGTCCAGTGGTATGGAAGTATTACCAATGGCTTTCCCTGCTCTTCGTGGAGATATATCTCGACCGATATTTCAGCAACCGGGAATCTCTACTCGCATCACTGAACGAATACGTGGACCGCTTCAACAATCGCTGGCCGGAGTATGCCGATATGGCGCATTTCAAGGAAGAAGAACTGAACAAACTCTCCTTACAGAATGCCACTGGATCGGGAAAGACATTGCTGATGCATGTCAACTACCTGCAATACAACTATTATTCCAAGAAATATGGCAAAGAGCATGATCTTTCGCGGGTCATTCTGATAACTCCCAACGAAAGGTTGAGTGAACAGCATATTGGTGAGTTTGCGGAGAGCAACATTGGTGCATCGAACTTCTCGAAGGAGGGTCACACTCTGTTCACTCAGGCGCAGGGAATGAACAGAGTGGATGTGCTGGAGATTACCAAGCTGGGAGAGAAAGAGGGACCAAATACGATCGCGACTCGCAGTCTTGGAGACCAGAACCTTTTGCTGGTTGACGAAGGTCATCGCGGCCTTTCAGGAACCAATGCCAAGACCGATGAAAATGCATGGTATAAGAACCGTGCCATGTTGTGTGAAAAAGGGTTTGCCTTTGAATACTCGGCAACCTTCGACCAGGCTGTTTCCGGCACAGGGCATGAAGATGATTATGCGAAGACCGTTGTCTTTGATTACTCCTATCGTTGGTTCTATGAAGATGGATTCGGGAAAGATTACCAGATTCTGAATTTGCCTAAATCAAATGATCATAAAATCAAATCCATATACCTGACAGCATGCCTTTTAAAATTCTATCAACAGTTGGATATTTACGACAGTAAAAAGCAACTGTTGACACCTTTCAATATTGAAAAGCCTTTATGGGTGTTTGTGGGAAGTACCGTGAGTGGAGGAAACAAGCTTGGGAAAGATGAGCAGATTGTTGCAACCGACGTTGCCCAGATCATTCTGTTCCTCAACGATTTTATTTCCGACAGAGAGAAATCACTCAAACACATGGAAACAATACTGACCGGAACAGGTGTGGATACCGGACTGATGGACAGTAAAGGTATCGACATTTTTGAGGGTTCATTCACCTGGTTGGCTAAAACGATCGGTTCGGGACTATCTTACGATGATCTCTATAAAAATATCCTGAAGCGTCTGTTCAATACAGACAGCGGCGGACATCTGATCTTGGATAGGGTGAAGGGTGAATCGGGAGAAATCTCTTTGCGTGTCGGCACATCGGAAACACCTTTTGGACTGATAAACGTGGGTGACGCCAAGGCTCTTTCCGATCACATTGAAAGTGTCGCAAAACAAAATGAATTGTCGCTCACGATAGCGGATAGTGATTTTTCGGAGGCGATGTTTGAAACCGTGAAGGAGTCCTCATCGCCTGTAAATCTGTTAATTGGATCGAAGAAATTTGTTGAAGGGTGGGACTGCTGGCGGGTCAGCACCCTCGGGTTGATGCATGTGGGGAAAAGCGAGGGTGCCCAGATCATTCAGCTGTTCGGACGCGGTGTGCGATTGAAAGGATATGGCTGGAGCCTGAAACGAAGCGGACACAGCTATGCCCCCTCATTGCCCCAACATATTGAGGAACTTGAGACATTGAACGTATTTGGTATTGAAGCCGATTTTATGGAGAAATTCCGCCAATTCCTTGCCGATGAAGGATTACCCGGTAATGAGCGGAGACGTGTTTTCACCATTCCTCTCAATGTCACCTACGATTTCGGCAAGAAACTTCAGATTATCCGTCCCAAGAGGAAAGCGGATGATGGAAAAGAGTACGACTTCAAAAAGGATGCTCCGGTGCCCACCCTGGGTCAGCTTACAGAATACCTGAAACTGCATCCTGTTGTATCGGACTGGTATCCGCGTATCCAATCCATACATTCAAACGGAAGAGCAGCAGTCATAAGCAGAGAAGATGTGAAATTGAACGCGAAGCATCTTTCGTTGCTGAATATGGATGAATTGTATTTCGAGCTCGAACAGTTCAAACGTGAAAGAAGCTGGTACAACCTGAATATTGATAAAACCGGTATCCGGAAACTTCTTGCGGATACGACATGGTACACTCTCTACCTGCCCGCTGCACGATTGGAACCACATAAGTTTGCGGATGTGCTTTTGTTGCAACAAGTCGCAACAGAATTGCTGAAACGTTACTGTGATCACTATTACAACTATTGCAAACGATCTTTTATTGAGCCTCGTCTCGAGTTAAGAGAGCTGACTCCGGGGGATGACAACATTCCGAAAGAAGATTTCTATCAGTTAATCGTGGATGGCAGTGAAGAACAGGTGATTCTTTCCATTGCCAAGCTTCAGAAAGAACTGGAAGAAAACAAACAGTCACTACTAAAATCCGGCGATCTGCAGGCATGCCGTTTCGGGATGCATCTATTCCAACCTCTCTTTCATGTGAGAAAGGGCGGAAAGATTACCATCCTTCCGGTAGCGTTGAATGAAAGTGAGTTCCAGTTTGTGAGCGATTTGAAGGATTGGACTGAAACCAACGAGCGGGAGCTTCAAGAAAAGGGTGTTGAACTCTTCTTACTCCGCAATCTAAGTCGCGGGAAAGGGGTTGGATTTTTTGAAGCGGGCAATTTCCATCCGGATTTTATCTTGTGGATGATTGACGGAGACAAACAATATGTCACCTTTATCGAGCCACATGGCCTGCTTCACGAAGGCCCGGCAAGCGAGAAACTCCTGTTTCACCAACGCATTAAAGAGATTGAAACACGATTGGCAAAACCGGATATCATACTTAACAGTTTCATCCTCTCCTGGACAAAGTATCCACAACTCCAATGGGGACCTTCTCAGGAAGATCTGGAAGCCAATCACGTGTTGTTCATGACAGATGACAGGGATGGTTATATAAACAAACTCTTTTACGCTCTGAAGAAAAATTGATGAAGAGATCTAAAAGCATTTTGTAACCTTCCCAATCTGTGAAAACTATCCCTTTATTGGGAGAGATCACAAATAGAGAAGGTTACAGTGTTGATGATCTTCTTAATATCTCTTTTTCATTAATGGTTTATCCTTTATGGCATTCTATACAACAATGGTAACAACCATCAGCTGTATTAGGATATATTCTCTTTGCTGCAGTCATTGCATCTTTACAATTAGAGAAATAACCTAGGAAAGTAGTATTATGGGCCTTCTTAAGCCAGTCACATCCATCTTCATGTACTTCATGATGGCGTCCATCAATAGATTCCTGTTGATTGTTATTTACATAGTAACTCTTCATAAGATTTAAATTTAAATTAGTATTATTTTTGTAATCTCTGCGAAAAAAATTCTCATTTAAACAAGAACAGATAAGGTGAGTGGCCTTATACAGCAAACATTAAAGAAATACTAAGTTCTGTTACAGTTTCGGATTACGACAAAACATGTTCTTTTAAATAATTTTTATTCTCGGCATATGATTTATTTTGATAGATTCATTTTAACTTATCCAACTCACACTTCCATCAACATGGTGTTATTCATCACCTTGCAGTCATGGTATCATTAATTCTACCTGCTAGTAATATTTATGTATCAAATTCATGGGTGATTTATACCAGAGTTTGTTTCACGGAACCAAATTAAATGGATTTGATGTTTAAAAAAAATTCTAGATACCTAACAGTTTGTGTTAATGAATAGAATTATGGCATGACATAAAGAATACAAGTGAATTAACTAATCGCACCTAATTGTCTCACAAATATAGGAATAAAAAATATACAACAACTGTTACAACATATTTTAACTAATAATATATATTGATGCTAGATAAAAATCCCCTCCCCGATACAAGTAATTGAATTTCTTACGGTCATCTCGTATTTCAATAAATATGGTTGTAGATGTTAGGTATTCCTTATTAACTGTAAGCATTCGGTGATGCCCGTATTTGATTTTATTATTTCCTGGTCTATGAAAGTGGACTTTCAAAAACCTCCAAAACATTCGGAGTCGATGTGGAGTTTTTAGGAGTTTCTCCTGGAGTAGTTACCCGGGAGCAGTTCTGCAAGATCTCTGGTGTAGTCTTCGTCATAGTCGTGTATATGGCTCAGCACATACACCATCCAGTCGCGGAAGTTCACATCGGAAGCCTTGCAGCACCCCAGCAACGAGTACATGACTGCAGCATCCTCGGCAGCGTCATGGTTACCGCAAAAAAGGTAATTCTTTCTACCCAGGGCCAGGCCTCTCAGGCTGTTTTCGGCGAGATTATTGTCAATGCGGTATCTGCCATCCAGGTGGTAACGTGTCAAACGGTGGTAGATGTCATAAGTGTACTTTATCGCCTTTCCTATCGGGCTCTTGGGCAGAACCTTTTCATATTCACGCACCAACCACTTTTCAAAGGCAACCATGATGGGGTAAGCATGACTCTTCAAACTTCCTTCTGGCATGGGCCCAACATCCCAGGGGCAGTACGCCCTGTTTCTGTTCGTAGATCTTGTACACACCGTACCCGTCCGTCTGCATGGCACCCTGGAAGTCCTTCAACAGGGACAAGGCAACGTTCTGGGCCCTTGAACCATGGTCATAATGGAAGAAGAGCTGTGAATCCATGACGGATCGTACCATCCAGATGTACCCGTTGACGGTTTTATGCTTCTCGTCGTTGATCACGGGCACGGTTGTCTCGTCCACCTGGATGTAATCGGTGGCAAGAACTTGTTCTTTGAGACGGTAATAAAGCGGTCTGAGCAGGTCGGCTGTAATGTCCACATGTTATTTT
>Ga0123334_1005611_pt1 | contig 12044 bp, 8 predicted proteins | sample BiotimSIPDNA_FD_89706 | JGI IMG/M metagenome (GOLD analysis project Ga0123334, IMG submission 89706) | Anaerobic biogas reactor microbial communites from Washington, USA - Biogas_R1 time_0 SIP DNA | ecosystem: Engineered > Bioreactor > Anaerobic > Unclassified | place: Washington, USA | collected... | reverse complement strand
CTTTGTCGTTGCAGGAAATAACTACAACACACACTTAAACCTCTTAGAAAACAAGCAAGCAGACGCCAAAATGGATAACGCAATTAATGATAACTATGTTTATAACAATAAGTTAATCAATGTATACGCTAATCCATCTGCAAGCGCTTCTGATCAAAGCGAATTCTGGGGTAACTTAGCATTCAAAGTCTCCGAAGCACCTGAAGGTGCTGTCGAAGGCAAACAAGTTGCTGCCGAATAATCCAACATTCATTTAATAAAAATATCTGGTTCTTTGGAATCAGGTATTTTTTTATGAAAAAACTATAGGTTGTGCGTCTTGTTAATGTGCCATATGGCTTGGTTTTTGTGTTTTAATATACAAGAGATAATAGAATTATTAATTTTTTTGCAAATTTATCTTGGTTAAATTTAATAAAAAGAGACCTTGTAAATAAGTCTCTTTTTTATGAATAGAAAATTATTGAAAAGATGAATTATTTTCTAGCTTTTAGTTGTTCGGTGATTTCAGCATATTTCTTTTCATCAATCTTAAATACCTTCGTGCACATAAAGATAGCAAGGACAATTAAGATTAAAGGGACGATAATCATACCGATGCCTAAACCGATGAATTGAGGATTGCTCGCGCTACTTAAAGCCGTTTCCATAGCTTCAAATGCTTCGCTTGCATCTAGCCCTGCATGCAATGTATTTTCATAATCGGAAATAGTCGTCGTTAAGGCATATAAACCGCAGATGGCCAATGTAGCATAGATTAATCCTTGTTGCACCGCAGAAGCCCATTTAGCCACTAATGCGCGCATGGAAGAGACGATGGCTTCTTTTCTTTCGCCAGTGTGCAGTTCGTTATATTCAATTGTGGATTGCATTTGCACGATAATAGCAACCGATACCAAACCTTGTCCAAAAAATAACAACAACGCGCCAATATAAATAAGCCAAGGCATATTAACAGCAAGAATAAAACCAAAAATTGGGAAACCTGTAAAAAAGAATAACAAATAGCCAGCGATAATAAATAAACCAGCGATACTATATATTTGTTTTCTAGTAAATTTTTTAGCAAAAATGGCATATAAAACTTGGGATACTAAAGTAGAGATAGCATACATTACCGTTAACATAAAGGAAATGCTACCGCCTTTAGTAGAGCCATAGCCAAATACTAAATAGCAATAATACATTGCAAAAGCTACGAGTGTGCCAGATGCTAAGTAGTTTAGAAAAATTGAAATGATATTGATTCTAAATTGATCGTTCTTCTTAAATAAAGTGAACATATCAGAAAATTTGACATCTTCTTGCTCTTTCTTTTCAATAGCTTGACCTCTAACGTGTTCTTTAGCGACGATACATAAAACGACTTGAGATATCAAATATAAAAGTGTGACCACGACTGCAATTCGACCATAAACTTGTTGTGCATCAGATCCAGCAGTTGGATTACCCACTAATAGTGGAACGGCACCATAAACTGCAAATATACCAATCGAAATAAAAATTTGCATGATAGAGGTGATGTTGTTTCTTTTAGCTTCATCGCTAGTTAACGAAGGAAGCATACTCCAGTAGGCAATATCATTAATCGTCCATGCAATATCCCAAAGAAAATAAAAGACACCAAATAATATGACATAATCCCAACCGTCATTTCCTTGTGGGTGGGCTAAAAATAAGGTTAAAACCACGGCGCTATTAATAAGAGCACCCATAAATATCCACGGCTTATACTTTCCCCATTTGAAATGGAATTTTTCAATTATCCACCCCATGATTGGATCATTAATGCCGTCCCATATGCGACAAATCACAATAATGATTGAAATAACACCCATTTGCGCCAAATAAGTATTTGGGTCCATGGATAATAATCCTGAGAAAGTAATGTAAGTAATTAAGAAGGCGCTTACGAGTTGATAACACGCATCTCTAAAAGCACTAACAGAGGTATATGTGGCTGTCGTGCTTCTTGGTGGAATATCGCCGGAATAAGTTTTCGTCAAATTGAAAAATCCCATACGTCATTTTTCCTTTTAAGTTAAGTTTGTTGCCATTATTCTACCATTTTAATGTAATAAAGACGACTACCAAAATCTTTCAGAATTCGGACGTCCTCGCTTACTCCATTGCCAGCCCATTCTGATTTTAAAATCAAACCATTATTCAAAATCGAACCATCCAGTACATAATTATCGTTTTCTTTTGGCATTGTCTTATATTTATTTATGAGGCGCATTAATGCACCATCAGGATTAATGTGGAAAGGTAAAACCATATTAACTAACGAGCCGAAATGTTTTAATTCATGGTCATGAGCAAATACACTGAGTTGATATCTCTTTCCTTCTTCTAAACCGAGATGACGAATGATTGTCTCTTTTGGAGTGGCGCTTTGTAAACCATTGAAATAGCCGATGATTGCTTCTTTGTTATCTTTAGCTTTAACCATCCATACAGCACTATCTCCTGCATATTCTTTTTCTTTTATTTTATAAAAGTCGCCGTATTGCAGTAGTTGGCGATGGTCTTTATAAAAAGAAATTTGTGATTTGATAACTTTTTCTTGGAGTGAAGTGAGTTCGTCTAAAGCTAATTCATAGCCCAAACAAGAAAATGCAGCGACAGGAAACTTATCAGCATAAGGAGTGTCTCTTAAGAGTTGGTGATTTAGATGTGCAGAAACATGACCCGTGATGCACGAAAGAGGATAGCCGAAATATAGGCCACCTTGAATCGATATTCTTTCGTAGTGATCAGAACAGTCACTCGCCCATGTTTGTGGGAAATAATGCAGCATTCCTAAGTCCAGTCTATTACCACCAGAAGAGCAGTTTTCAAATAAGATAGTAGGATATTTGCTAGTCAGTGTTTCTAAAACGCGATATAAACCTAAAACAAAATCATGATGAAATTGACCATTACCTGGAAAATCGGTAATATTGCGATTCATATCCCATTTAACATATTCGATATTGGCGCTGTCTAATACTTCGGAAACACTATTGATTAGATAATCTTGCACTTCTTTTTTTGCTAAATTCATCACTAATTGATGACGGCCAAAGGAAGGTTTGATACGTTCCAATGAAATGGCGTATTCTGGATGTTGTTCAAATATTGAAGAATCAACTGATATGCCTTCTGGTTCCATCCATAAACCGAACTTAAGACCTAGTTTATTAATCTTATCAGCTAAACCCTTCAAACCATGACGTAATTTCTTTTTGTTAACATCATAATCACCCAAACCTTTGGTGTCGTTAGTTCTTCTTCCGAACCACCCATCATCAAGTACGAATAATTCTAAACCAAAAGCTTTTGCTTTTTTGGCGATGCTGATGAGCTTTGCTTCGTTGAAATTAAAGTAAGTCGCTTCCCAGTTATTAATCAACACTGGCCGAAGATGCCCCGCAAAGTGTTCATTAACAACACAGGCATTAATAAAATCTGCCATTCTTTGCGAGGAGAGATTATATCCTTTTGCGGAATAAGTCATTAAAGCAAAGGGAGTCACAAAAATTTCGCCTTTATTTAACTTATAGTCAAAGAAAATTGGATTAATGCCACTTTGAATATGAACATGATCATAAGCATTAAGTTCAACTAGCTCTTGATGATTGCCAGAATACATTAAGTTAAAAGAATAAACTTCTCCATAATCCATTGTGGCTTTTTCTTCTTTAATTAAAAAGAAGGTGTTGTGTGCGTTGGAAGATAGGCCGCTTTTAGAATCGTTGATATAAATGCCGCGATGCAACTTTTGCTTTTCAGGATGGCTTTCGCCAATCCATGCGCCATTAAGATTCAAAACTTCAAAATTTTTATTGATCGTATCGAATTGTAATGAAGCGATTTTTCTAATAGACAAAACTTCATCTTCGTTATTAATAAGAACCGTATTTCTTACAATGACATCAAATTCGTTAGCAATATAATAATGTAATTCTAAAACAATATTTAAATCCGAATCTTTAAGGGAGATGATTAATTCCTCGTCCAAGTGATTTGGCATTGGCACAAGTTTGATGTCTACGATTTCTTTCTTAATTTCTGCTTTAAAAAACCTAAAATCAAAGACATAGCCTCTTTTGTCGTTTTTAATTATTATCGCGGGCTCTTTATTATCGCCCTTACCAGCGAAAGAGTATTCCAATAATTGATTATCAGCAGAAAAAGTTGGATCAACCGATTCATCCACGATTGTGGAAGTTCCTTTAGGAAAAGCTTCTTTTAATCCAAGACTTTCGATACTTTGCTCATCGATTTGAATCTTGTTTCCGAAATAGTCATTTACTAAATAACCAACCTTATTTTTGTGAAAAATATAAGAAAGATTTTTTGTTTCAATGACAAAATAATTATCGATTTGTCTTATCATAATTTATTCTCCATGTAGTACACTCTTGTTTCGTATGGTTGGAGCGTCTTTTCTTCATTACTTTCATAGTTTGAAAGAATAAGCGCAAAGTCTTTAACGTCATTTGCCGCGGGATTTTTTACAGTTTTATTTTTAAAATTAGAAATAACAATAAGTTTGCTATTCTTGTTTTCTCTTACATAACTATAAACATTCTTGTTGTTTTGATGGATGAGTTTGTATTCGCCATCAATAGTAACAGGATATTTTTTTCTTAATTCGATTAATTTTTGATAATAATGAAAGATAGAATCGGAATCGCGTTTTGCTTCTTCTACATTAATATATTTTTTATTATCATTTACTTTCAGCCACGGTTTGACTTTTGAAAAACCTGCGTATTTGCTATCGTTCCACTGCATCGGTGTTCGCGCATTATCTCTAGAAACAGAAAATAAGTGTTTACCGATGAGCAAACGATAAAACCACGATTTTTTCGTCATCGCTACCATATTGTGCAACTCAACATCTTGATAATCTTCTACCTTATCAAAATTTGCGTTAGTCATACCGATTTCTTGACCTTGATAAATAAATGGAGTGCCAGAAAGCAAGAAGTAGGTTGTTCCAATCATTTTCGCGGATACTTTACGTAGGTCACCATCATCAGTACCAAAGCGACCAACACTCCTTCTTTGGTCGTGATTTTCAATAAACAAAGAATTCCAACCTTTGCCATTTGCTAGACCAAATTGATATTTACTCAGTCTTTTTCTTAATCTGTTCAGCGAAAACTTACGGTGCAAATACTTCACACCAAAGAAGTTATCTACATCCGTATGCGAAAAATTAAAAATCATATCGAGTTCTTCTCGTTCGGGTTTGACTAGCTTTATCGTGTCTTCCAAAGAACATAGAACCGATTCACCAACGGTCATGCAGTCATAATCTTTGAAAGCCTTCTCATATAAAAGATGGAGATATTCATGGAGTCTAGGACCATTAACGTAGGCATCTTTGCCTACCAAGACAAGTGAAGGGAATCGATCTTTGAAATCTTGTTTTTTACTAATTAAAGTAATGACATCACACCTAAAGCCGTCCACACCCATATCTAACCAATAACGAAGAATATCAATTATTTCTTCGCGGACTTTTGGATTTTCCCAATTTAAATCGGGTTGTTCTTTGGTAAATAAACGTAAATACCAATCTTCGGTATCCCCAATTCTCGACCACGCTCTTTCACCGAAAAAACCAGTCCAATTATTTGGTGGTTTTTTGCCGTTTTTCTTCCCTTTTCTTATAATGTAATAATCGCGATATGGTGAGTTTTTATCTTTAATAGCTGCTTGAAACCATGGATGCTGGTCGGAAGTGTGATTAACCACTAAATCCATAATTAATTTAATGCCTCTTTCATGCATGCCAGAAAGCATTAATTTAAAATCATCAAGTGTACCAAAGGGAGGATAAATATCGCGATAATTAGCAATATCATATCCATTGTCTTTTTGTGGGGAATCGTATATGGGAGAAAGCCAAACACAATTAACTCCTAATTGTTCTAAATAATCGAGTTTTGAAATAATACCAGGAATATCGCCTAGTCCATCATTATTTCCATCACAAAATGAGCGAGGATAAATTTGATAAACAACAGCATTTTTATACCAATTGGTGCGTTTATTAGTCATTAAAAATCTCCTTCGGTGTAACGAGACAACATTGAAGTAATATGAAAGTTTATTTCAACTTAATTACATTATAAAACAAAAGGTTAAGTTACACACAAAAAAGAGACCTTATTGGCAAATCGCAACTCATTTATGGTTTGTTTTTTTAATTGAATAACACAAATATTAAAGGATAAACACCAAAAAGAGTTTGAAAAAATCTTTTTTTATGCACATTAATAGAAAAAATGTCTTTACTGTGTAAAAATAAAAACATAAAAGGAGAATCAATCTGTGAAATATTTAATTGTCTACGCTCACCCTTACGAAAAAAGTTTTAATCACGCTATTTTGGAAGCACTTACGAAAACTTTAGAAAACAAAAAATACACCTATGAAATCATTGACCTTTATGCTGACAAGTTTAATCCTGCTTATGATGCGGTTGAACTAAGTTTGTTTTTTGCTGGTAAGACAGCGGATCCCCTTGTTACCAAATATCAAGAAATGATTAAAAAAGCTGATCATTTAGTTTTTGTTTTCCCTGTCTGGTGGAACGATTTGCCTGCTATTGTCAAAGGCTTTATTGATAAAGTCATGAAAAAAGACTTTGCTTATATCTTTACCGCCAATGGTTTAGAAGGTACATTAACTTTTATTAAAAAAGCTTATATCTTTACAACCGCATCATCAACGCAATGGTTCATTGAATCATTTGCTGGAGATGCCATTAAGAAAACCTTCATGCAAGCGACCTTAAAACAAATTGGGATCGTTGATTCCGAATGGCGGCACATCAGTTTTATGGAAGCTGACACGCTTGAAAAACGCGAAAAGTTTCTTACCGAGATAGCCGAACTCATCGAATAAGTCTTTTGATAAGCAATGTTTAACCAAATAGGCAACTATTGAAAGTAATTTATTGTAAATAAAACAAGAGTGAATCTAGATATTTTTCTAGGCACTCTTTTTTCTTTTAAATGGTATAAGTAAAATTATATATATTTTCCTATAAAAATATGATGATTAAGTGCAAACAAAAAAAGAAAACTTTTTTCATTAGCACAGTTACACCTTTTACTATATATTTAAACTTGGTGGTTATCTAATAGAGGTTAGAAGATAAAACAATCGTTTATTTTATTTTTTTATTAATTATGACTAAATTACTTAAATTTAATGTGATACTTTCAAAAAAATTTTTCCATAAATAGATCATATGTTATGATACTTTTAATATGAAGTAATAATCACTCATAGAAATGTAGTAAATTTTTTGAAAGGATTACAAAATGAAAAAAGTTAAATTTTTATTAATTGGCATTATTTCTGCCTTATGTATCGTGGGTTGTGGAAACCAAACATCTTCAAGCAGTAGAGTCATTGAGGATTATGAAGATGATGGTTCGGAACACCATGATCCAATGTACATTACTAATAACTTCGGTAGTGATGCTGCTAGTGAGTTAGTTGTTCAATGGCAAAATATAGATGGTTCAACAAACCAAAGAGTGCAAATTACCACCCCAGACGATGTAGACTTCACCTATGCTCACAATGTTGAAGCATCATATAGAAAACTAGACATCGATACAGCAAAAGTTGGCGAATATGACAAAAATGGTGTTTATAGAGCAGAAATTTCCGATCTTGAACCCGGAAAACAATATATCTATAGAGTTGGTGCTAATGATGCGTGGTCAGATACTTATTACCATTTGACGGCAGAAGGAGATAGTTCAAATTTTTCTTTCACCGTGGCATCAGACCCACAATCTCCCACCCATACTGAAATGAGTAAAACTTTAAATGCGGCAAACGAATATGACGAAGATCATAGATTCTTTTTCCTTGCTGGAGATTTGGTCGATGATATTGGTAAAAAACCTGCTGAAATCAAGAGCTATACTCAAGCCGCTTCTGAATTTAATAGATATAAAATTATTGCTACTACTCAAGGCAATCATGATACTTATGAAAACAATCAGCCGAATAACACTTACAAATTTAGTCAAGCAACAATTTTTAACACATTTACAACATTCCCAAATAATGGTTTTGTCCAAGATGATGTGACAAAGTCAAACTCTTATTATTTCCGTTATAACAATTTGTTGTTTGTTTCATTAAACACCATGGTCACTGACGATGCCTATGCACCACAAGCTGCGTGGTTAAGAAATGTCTTAGACGAACAAAGTGATGCAGATTACATTGTTGCGACAATGCATATTGGTCCATTCCAAAGTGAAAATGATAGCGAATGGAAAGAACCAAATGTTAGAAAGGCATTCCTCGGAATTTTCAGCGAATACAAGGTTGATGCTGTCTTTTATGGACACGACCACTCCTATGGACGTACTAATCCAATTGCGTTAACTGGCAACGAGACTGTCAACGATCTTAAAATATTCAACACTACACCAAATGAAGACGGAACGGTGTTTTCGATGGTGGGTGCTACTGGTCCAAAATTTTATGATTTAGGAAACAATTCCTACCAAAGCAACATCTTTAGTGTTAGAAGTGATGCAAGACCTGGTACGTTCGTTAACGTGCAAGTAAATGACGATGAATTAGAAATTAATGCTTTTAAACTTTCAACTACAACAGACGGAGAAATTATTCCAATTGATTCTTATTCAATTCCAAAAAAGAATCGATAATGGTTTAATAGTTCAGTTCATCCTCTTTGATGGGCAAAATTAAGATAACAAAAAGGATCTCTTAATGAGATCCTTTTCGATATTTGAGGTCTAGACAATAGTCTAATATTATTTATTCAATACTTGGGCAACACTTACGGCAACAGCCACAGTGGCACCAACCATTGGGTTGTTACCCATACCAATAAGGCCCATCATTTCGACGTGAGCTGGAACGGAAGAGGAACCAGCAAATTGAGCATCGCTATGCATTCTGCCCATAGTATCAGTCATCCCGTAAGAAGCTGGACCAGCCGCCATATTGTCTGGGTGCAAGGTTCTACCTGTGCCACCGCCAGAAGCAACAGAGAAATATTTCTTACCAAGTTCGATACATTCTTTTTTGTATGTACCAGCAACTGGGTGTTGGAATCTAGTCGGGTTGGTGGAGTTGCCAGTAATGGATACATCAACTCCTTCAAGATGCATTATTGCTACGCCTTCTCTAACGTCATCAGCGCCATAACATCTAACAGCTAAGCGATCTGGATTATTACCGTATTTGGTTTCTTTAACAATCTTTACTTTTCCTGTGAAATAATCGAATTCGGTTTCAACATGAGTAAAGCCGTTAATTCTGGAAATAATTTTCGCCGCATCTTTACCTAAGCCATTAAGAATAACTCTAAGAGGTTCTTTTCTCACTTTGTTTGCCTTTTTTGCAATACCGATTGCGCCTTCGGCCGCAGCAAAAGATTCGTGACCGGCAAGGAAGCAGAAACATTTTGTTTCATCGCTCAATAGCATCGCACCCAAGTTACCATGACCCAAACCAACTTTACGATCATCCGCAACAGAGCCTGGGATGCAAAATGCTTGTAGACCTGTACCAATCCATTTGGCAGCTTCGGCGGCGTCTTTAGCGTTGTGTTTGATAGCTAAAGCAGCACCCACCATATAAGCCCAACAAGCGTTTTCAAAACATATTGTTTGGATATCTTTGACCATGGTATACACATCAAGGCCTTTACCTTTAAGAATTTGTTCAACTTCTTCTAGGGAAGCAATGCCGTTTTCGTTTAAACATTTGTTAATTTGAGCGATTCTTCTCTCATAACCTTCGAATAATGCCATACTAGTTGCCTCCTATTCGTGACGAGGGTCAATATATTTGACACCTTCGTTATAACGGCCGTATTGACCTTTAGCTTTTTCTAAAGCTTCTTCGGCTTTTAAACCTTTTTTCATGAAATCGGTGAATTTGCCAAGAGATAAATATTGATAACCAATAATTTCGTTATGTTCATCAAGAGCCATCGAAGTGATGTATCCTTCTGTTAATTCAAGATATCTTGGACCTTTTTCTTTTGTGGAATAAATGGTACCAACTTGACTTCTTAAACCTTTTCCCAAATCTTCTAGGCCTGCACCGATAGGTAAACCGCCTTCAGAAAAAGCGCTTTGGGTACGACCATAAACGATTTGTAAGAACAGTTCGCGCATCGCGGTGTTAATCGCATCGCAAACCAAGTCAGTGTTCACTGCTTCTAATAAGGTTTTACCGACAATAGCTTCGCCCGCCATCGCCGCGGAATGAGTCATGCCAGAACAGCCGATTGTTTCAACCAAAGCTTCTTCGATGATACCGTTTTTGACATTAAGGGTAAGTTTGCAGGCACCTTGTTGTGGAGCGCACCAGCCGACACCATGAGTTAAACCGCTGATGTCTTTAATCTCTTTTGAATAAACCCATTTTCCTTCTTCAGGAATCGGAGCACAACCATGATTTGCGCCACATTGAACTTTACACATGTGTTCGACTTCTTTTGTGTAATCCATGTTTTCCTCTATATTTCTTTTGCACGAAGAAGTATAGTTCCTCCTATTTCATTTTTTTAAATAGCGGCTGTGCAAAGCCGCTTTATCATTTAACGCATATAGAATGCGTAATGAGCATTTTGGTGGAGCCGAGGAGAATTGAACTCCTGTCCCAAGAAGGTTCTTCAATAACGTCTACAGTTTAGACGATATCTAGTTTTTAACACGTCTTTGCGTATCGACAAGCTAGAACGTGCGAGGTAAACGGAATTTCAGTGCCGGTAACTTACCGACTCCAAGCACCTATCCTTTTGTTATGACACCCTGACTAAGCGTGAAAGGAGAAAACCTTAGGGGATGCTCTGCCCGGCGCTGTGCGTCGGATCCTATGTCGGAAGCTTAATTAAGCTAAGCAGAGTTGTTGAGCTCTAGGAGCTCTCATATAACTGTTGTCAGTTATTTTGTTTTGATGATTACGTCATCACTCGACTGCAGTTAGAGACTAACCATTCCCGGTCGAAACCTATACGACCCCAAGCCAACTTATTTTAATAAAATAATAGGTGATTTGCAATGTAATTAGGAAAAATAGACCGATATTCGATTATTGCGATTACTGATGGAAATATACAAAAATACCAAGGAAAACCTTGGTAATAATTATTTCATTTCTTCTTTTTTGAGTTTTGCCATATTGATATGACAGTAACCTTGCGGATTCTTATTTAAGAAAGCTTGATGATATTGTTCGGCACGGAAAAATTTGTTTAGTGGGGCAATTTCAATTTGATATTTGCCAGTTACATGGCTATTAAGATAATTTGTAATTACTTCCTTTTCTTCTATAGTAACATAATAAACACCAGTACGATATTGCACACCTTTATCTCCACCTTGTTGATTGAGTGAATAAGGGTCCACCACTCTAAGATATAATTCCAATAATTTTTCTAATGAAATTATTGTATCATCATAGTCGATTTTTACAGTTTCTGCAGCATCGTCCAAACCATGCTTTAAATCTTCGTAGCGAGGGTTATCCATTGTCCCATTAGCATAACCAACTTCAGTAGCAATTACTCCTTTGGCTAATGAGAAATACTTTTCTACTCCCCAGAAACAACCACCAGCTAAATAAATCGTTTTCATGTTAGTAATTTTACTCTATCTTGACTATTTCCGCAAAAATAAAATAAAAGTTGAATGAATAATTAAGTGCAGTTCACTAGTGGTAAAAATGAAAAATCGATAAAATGAATTATAACCACCATTAGAACATCGTATTTAATGAATCGGACTTAAATATTTGTTATAATGGAGTTACGAAGTAGCCATAACTGTTGAATGAAGATTAATATGTCTTTCAATTTTATGGTCTATAGAAAACACAGGTTTAATTCATCATCTATTACCGGAAATGCGGTAATTTGAAGATTCATTGTTTTTAATAATTTGTCAAAGGAGTAATTAACTATTAAAAATCAAGAGAAATATTAATTTGTATAATGAAAACAGTTCTCTTTGTGGAACTTTCTCTTATAGATT
>Ga0123334_1005609_pt1 | contig 12045 bp, 11 predicted proteins | sample BiotimSIPDNA_FD_89706 | JGI IMG/M metagenome (GOLD analysis project Ga0123334, IMG submission 89706) | Anaerobic biogas reactor microbial communites from Washington, USA - Biogas_R1 time_0 SIP DNA | ecosystem: Engineered > Bioreactor > Anaerobic > Unclassified | place: Washington, USA... | reverse complement strand
TGGAATTTGGCCGTCAAATGTTAATAAGTTATGGATAGTTTTTAAGGAAAATAACAATGGTGATTCTGAATTAGGTACGTAAATAATGATTAATTGTAAAATAGAGATACTATCTTGATGGTCTTATTGAACGCTTATACTATATATTGGCGATAAAATTAATATGATAATTATAAACTAGGATTAAATAGGTAAAGGTTAAGAGGTGCCATTGTGGTCAACGAATATACGGATATTCTGATCTTGTCGGCCAGTTACGGCGGGGGTCATAACCAAGTGGCCAGGGCTTTAACTCAAGAACTCCAAATTCAAGCCCCAGGGATTAAAATAACAACAATTGACTTTTGCGACTTGCTTTTTCCCCTAATTAATCGAATTAGCCAATTTAGTTATACTCAAAGCATCCGGCATTTTCCAGTAGGATATGCCTTATATTATCAAGCAACCGGCAATATTTCCCCCGACTCTTTTTGGCAGCGAAGGTTAAATCGGATGGGTTATAGCGAATTGATAATGCTGGTTAACCGTTTGGAACCAAGAGTAATTATCTCCACTTTTCCATTACCTGCCGGGGTACTTTCCCAAATGAAAGAAGCAGGGGTTTTGAATGTTCCGGTAGTTACGGTTATTACCGATATGTGTGTTCATAGCCAATGGATCCATCCTAAGACCGATCTATATTTGGTGGGTTCTTCGGAAGTTGCTGCCGGCCTTGAAAAACGGGGTGTTCCCAAAGAAAAAATCGCGATCACCGGTATTCCGATTTTATCCATTTTTAAAAAGAAAATTGATCCGGAAAAGGTTAAGCGACAATTTGGTTTAGACCCTCAAGCAAAAGTAGTTTTATTTATGGGTGGCAATGATGGAATTTTTGGGACCAACCATTTTAGCTTTTTGTTACGGGATTTGCCTCCCGATATTCAACCGGTGATCATTACCGGTTTAAATCAGGATTTATACGAACGTTTACAATCGGTATCTTATCAAAAATACCGGGTCCGACCTTTTAAATATCTGGAGAATATTGCCGACTTAATGAAAGTTAGCGATTTGTTGGTTACCAAAGCCGGAGGAGTTACTATTTCCGAGGCTTTAGCAGTAGGGTTACCGATGGTTATTTTTAAACCCACTCCAGGACATGAGGAGGCTAATGCGCGTTTTCTAGCCAAACATCGGGCCGCTTTTGTGGTCAAAAGAGATTTGGGTCTTAAAAAAGTGATTAACCGGTTAATAATTGATAATGAGTTACGACAATATTTTGGACGTAACTGTCTCAAAATAGCCACTCCTGATTCGGCAGAGGAGGGCGCCGGTTTGATTTTAAATCTAACTACTCTTCCGGTCCGTCTTTTCAGGGAGTATCAAAACCCCTTAGTGAGGAGAGAGATTCATGCCTAAAGAAGCGCTGCTCGTTATTGATTCGTTGGTATGGTCATTATTGGCGATTAGGGCCATCGGTGTGTTTTGATAGATTTGCTTGTCCCTTGTTAGCGATATAACCTAGATAAATTTAATAAGAATCTTATAAGAATGAAGGCGGTTGTTTGGTTGGGATTGAAATGATTATCGTTTTACTATGGGGGATGTTATTCCCTTTAACCGATTGGTATGCCAGGTTATTCTCCCCCCAAATAATAAAAAAGGGTTCGGCAGAGGGGACTAAAATCTGTTTGACTTTTGATGACGGCCCCGATCCTCGTTACACCCCGGAAGTATTGAAAATCCTTCATAAATATCAGATAACGGCGGTCTTTTTTTTAATAGGAGCTAAGGCGGAACGGTTTCCGGAATTAGTTAGGAAAATTAAAGCCGAGGGGCATCAGATCGGTTGTCATACTTACTATCATCGCCATGCTTACCTACTTTCCCCATGGAAAAGTATAGCCACAATCCTTAAAGGGCGGCAAACCATCGAAAGAATTATAGGAAAGCCGATTGAGTGGTTTCGTCCGCCTTGGGGGGCGCTAAATCTTTTTCAATATCTATTCTTGCGCCAATCCGGTCTGAAGATCCTCCTGTGGAGTGCTAATGGGCGTGATTGGAATAAAAAAACCGGGGTAAGAGGGATAATCAAAAGACTTTCCCAAAAGCTAAAATCTAATACAATAATTGTTTTGCATGATTCAGGCGGTGAATCGGGTGCTCCCGATAATACAGTAACAGCTTTACCTGTTATTATTAGCAAGTTTCAGTCCGAGGGATATTCATTTGTAACCATGAAACAGGTTTTGGGAGGTAAAGATTAATGTTAGTCTCCGGATTACTTAGAAAAATAGGAGAAAGGATTGACGAACAGTATCAAAAAAAGGTTGGCGCAAATCCCATTCCCGGTTCGGTTAACCGACTGTTATTAATCTGTTATCATGATTATCAAGGGCCAAAACAAGTAGTTACTGATGATGGAGTGACTGTCAACCCAGGTGAACCGGTAGGGGAGTTTCATTTTAATAATAAAAAAATAACCGAGCTAGGCGCTGAGCAATCGGAACGCTCTCTGGAGTGGCGTTTGTTCGAGATCTTAAAAAAGGAATTTAAAACTTTAGCTGAAGCGATCGACGGCAAATTGGTCCCGAATAACATTAAAGCCTTTTATGGAGTCAATGTTTTAGCGGTTGGCGCTAGACGGTTGGGATTTACATTAGTTCCGATTCCCCCAGGTTGGGGACGGTGGTGGTTAGGTTTTTGGGAATCGGTGTTACGCTTAATTTTTTATTCTTTTAAAACGAAAAAGAAAGCCACCTTAAAAAGAACAATGGACCCTTATGAAGTTTGGATTTCCAGTAATGAATTACTCCGAAGATATAAATGAACTTCTAATCTCAATCAATTTGCTAGATTGAACAAGATTTGACGCAGCCCGGTATATTGTTGGGGATTGACATCAATAAACCGAACACCGGCTAAATATGAATTAGCCATTAAATCTTGAGAACTAGACCAGACGCAATTGCCTTGTAAGGTTAGATGATGGTTGGCAAGCTTCAAAGCAATTTTGGATTTGATGGGTAAGGAAAGGGAAAGACGTAGTTTGGCCCCATTTAGGCTAATATCTTCTAGTTTCCCAAAGATTGTTTGCCCATTGACGACCAATTCCGCCAAAAATGAAGCCGGAACCCGGATGTCTTGTCTAATTTGGCGTTCGTTGCGATAAGAATTACCATAACTATTACCATGATGATTATATTTCATAACAACTCCTCCTAAAAATAGCATCGGGTAAATTAGTAACATTTTCATTATTATACATCTTTAACAAATAAATGTCGATATCTAAATAGCGAGATCGTGGTATTTTGTTTGGTGTAGAAGGGATCCTCAGGGGAGAATTGCCGGGGAAAGAGAAAAATTACAACAGATTTTTGCCGAAAGTAAGATCTAACTGGTAGTCAGAAGGTGGGAGTGAAGTGAAGTGCGGGACCGTCTGCCGGATTGGTTGCGGAATAAATCGCCGTTGGAAGTTAAGACGAATGAGGTTCGAGAGGTTTTGCGAGAGTTAAACTTAAATACCGTTTGCTATAGCGCCCGCTGTCCGAACCGGGGGCAATGTTATGGGGAGGGGACAGCTACTTTTCTAATTTTGGGAGATGTCTGTACTCGAAATTGCCGTTTTTGCGCGGTTGCGAAAGGGTTAGTCCAACCGCTGGACCCGACTGAGCCGGAACGGGTATTGGCAGCGGTGAAACGGTTGAATTTGCGGCATGTGGTGATTACTTCGGTGACTCGAGACGATCTATTAGATGGAGGGACTTCTCAGTTTATTAAGATTATTAGACTTATTAAGGAGAACTCGGCAACAGTATCTGTGGAGGTTTTGACTCCTGATTTTAAAGGGGATAAAGCGCTAATCTTATCCGTGGCGGAGACGGGGCCGGATATCTATAATCACAACTTGGAGACGGTTCCAAGTCTATATGAACGAATTCGACCTGAGGCGGATTATAGACGTTCCTTAAAGCTGTTGCAATGGGTCAAGGAATATAGCGGGAAACTATTGACCAAATCCGGGATTATGGTTGGTCTTGGCGAGAATCGGGGCGAAGTTGAACAGGTCCTGGACGACCTACGGGCGGTTGATTGCGATATTTTGACCATCGGCCAATATTTGCAGCCTACCCGGAACCATTTGCCGGTGGAGGAGTATGTCAGACCGGAAACCTTTGAAGAATGGCGAGAATTGGCTTTGGAAAAAGGTTTTAAATATGTGGCTTCCGGTCCGTTGGTCAGAAGTTCGTTTCATGCCGGGGAAGCGGCAAGCTTGGCGATGGATTTTTAGATATTTCCGCCTTTTTATTTTTTAGATTTAAAGTATCTCCGGTAAATTACTATCTCCTTAATGATCGGGCATAGTCTCCTCCAAGTCCCGAAATTCTTTAACAAAATAGCCGCTAAGGCAAGTTATAGCGCCTAATATCCCGGTGCAAATAAACATCAAAGCCATTCCGGAACCTTTTCCCGAACCGACCAATAATTCAAAGATACTTTTTATTGCTGAGTTAGTTGTCATCGCCGGTTCAAAAATGTGGTCGGCCAAGTAACCGCCTAATAAAAAGCCCACCATTAAACTGGCTTGCTGAAACATACCTCTGATTGAAAAGACTCGGCCTTGAATCCCCGGCTCAACCTTTGTTTGCCATAAGACATTCTGAAAAGAGCTAATAAAAGGGATGAAGAACGATGACAGAAAAGCGGCGACAATCCAAACGGATCCGGTTTTTCCAATCGCCAGAAGAGGGTCCCCGAGCAGGAACGAACAGGCGCCGGCGATCATTATCATTTGGACCTTTCTTTTGGGTCCTCCCCAGATACTAACGATTATGCTTCCCGCTATGCCCCCAGCGCCTAAGGCTGCTTGAACGCTTGCCAGAATAATCTGATTGTTAGCGCTACGAGCCAAAATCATTGCCGGAAGGATGCCGAAGTAAGTTAACCCAGATAAAAAATTCATGTTTTGAATAATTAGCATCAGCCACAATAATCCTTTGTGTTTCCCAAGGAATTTCAGACCGAACCAAAGGTCCTCCCCATAACATCGATCGTCTTTCGATTGATCCCGATTGAATTCCGGGTTGGGTATTTTTACTATAATTAAGGCGGCGACAGCAAATAAGAATGTGACGATATCAATGGTCATGACACCCTGGATGCCGATGACCGGCATTAATATTCCGGCGAGGATCGGAGCGGCGATTTGAGAGGTGGAGTGTGCCAGAGAAATCATACCGTGGGCGCGGGAGTATTGGTCCTTGGGGATCAATAAGGTTATGGCGCTGGAATATGCCGGGACTTGAAAAGCCTCGCAAGCTCCGGCAAGAGCTTCCGCCAAGTACAAATGCCATATCTGAAGTCCATTTAGGGAATGTAAAATAAATATCCCAATCGTACCCAAACCCGCCCCTAAATCGGCAAAGACCATCACCTTCTTACGGTCTATACGGTCTACCAACATACCGGCTAAGGGACTCAGTAAGACAAAGGGTAATAGGGCGCTGAAACCAAACATTGCGGTGGTCGTGGCTTTGCTCGTTTGTTGGTAAGCCCAGATAAGTAAAGCGAATTTGGTCATAGCAGTCCCCATTAAGGATATAAACTGCCCCGACCAAACCAAGTTAAATTTCCCCATACCTTTTATATAATTGATTTTAAAGTTTATCATGATATTCATCCTTTCGAAAATAAAAAAAGGAAAGCGGCTTAAAGCCTCTTTCCTTTAAGATTGAATCCGGATTAAATGAATCCGAACAACAATAAAGAGTCTTTGATCCGGCACAACATAATTCCGTTAAATTGATTCAACTAAAAAAGGGCATACTTCTCCCTTTTCTAAGCTAAATCATTTAAAAGAACTACGCGGTGACACATTTCCGAATCTCAACTCCTAAATCCAAAAGTTATTGCTACGAGATATATAAATCATTATAGCTTAAAATTGGCAGAAAGTAAATAAATTTGCACACTCTCCTCTTTTTTTAAAATTCTTTACAATTAACTTTAATGACTATCCCCAGTTTCTCCAGCTGTTGCGGGTTTTCCGCCAAAGCCACCCTAGCCACAACCTTAAAATCAGAGATCCAAGCTGCCAAGTCATCAAGGGCTTTGTCTCTAATGACGGTGGCTTCTTGGGCTTCACCGGTTTCCTTCTTTTGAATCAGGTGTTTGGCAATAACTTTATTGATGATAGCAAATTCTTCTTCTAGTTTTGCTTGGGTGTAGCCATAAGCGGAGAGGCAAGCGATAAATTCATCGTCGCAAATGAGGTTGGCATAAAAAGCCTGGGCTTGTTCCAGCCAGCCGGAGAAGTTCCGTTTCCGGACGCCGTGAAGCATAATGGCTTTACTGGCTTTGGCGCTTTCTTTCAAAGCCACTCGGGCGATTTTTAAAGTCTTCATATATTGTCGTTTAGCTTTTTCCCTACTCTTTTTCAACTCGGAGGTAGCGGCGATCTGTTCACCGTACTCTCTGTGCCGGATGTTTTGTAAGTCCGTAACATTTTCGTAGAGTTTTTTCCCGGCAAGCAAGGTTTCATCAGTATATCCATAGGCTGCCAAGGACTGTCTGATTACTTCATCAGTTAGGGCGTTATTGATCATAACTTGGGCTGATAAGAGAAATTGGTCGAGTCCGGTTTTAAGATTGGCCATTTACATTTACCACCCTTATTAGTTTAATACTTACTCAATGATTCCTACGACATACTCATCCATTCCTACGGATTACACAATGATTCCTACGACTTTGTCAAGGGTTCCTACGGGTTGCTCAAGGTTCTCTACGACGTACTCAGCCATCTCTACGGGTTGTTCAAAGCTTCCTACGTATTACAGAATGATTCCTACGGCTTGTTAATCCTTGTCTACCAGTTACTTAATGGCGCCTACCATTGGTTGATCCATTACTATGACTGGTTTGGTTATTGCTTCGAAGTCTGATGTAATTTCCAAGGAAGGAATATTTTAGGATTCGAGGTGAATTTCCAATCTCCTTCAAAAAGATGGGATTTATTTCAAAAAATTTCTCAGGTCCAAAAACTTTTGATCGATAAAAAGGATTTGAAGGGCTATTGTTGAATAAACATACTGTTTTGAAAGTATCGGCCACGGAGGTTTGACATGAAAAAAGCCTGGGGCGGACGGTTTGAAAAAGAGACCGCTTCCTTGATGGATGATTTTCATTCTTCAATTCACTTTGATTGCCGCTTGGCGGAAGAGGATATAAGGGGCAGCATCGCTCATGCGACTATGTTGGGAGATGCCGAGATTATCCCTAAGTCAGAGTCGGAAACAATTATTATCGGCTTGAAACGTATCCTGGAAAAAGTCAAAGCGGGACAGATCGTCTGGGATCAAACCGCCGAAGACATCCACATGAATGTCGAGAAATTATTGATTCAGGAAATCGGTGAAGTGGGAAAGAAATTGCATACCGCCAGGAGTCGGAATGATCAGGTTGCTTTAGACACCAAGCTTTATTTGCGCGCTGAAATTTTAGAGCTGCAAAAGATACTTAAGGGATTATTTGAGGTAATCTTAAAAATCGCCACCCGGGAAAAGGGAACAATTATGCCCGGATATACTCATCTGCAACGGGCCCAACCGATTTTATTCGGACATCATCTGATGGCCTATTTTGAAATGTTTCGCCGGGATTTTGAACGGTTTGAAGACAGTTTGAAACGAGTAACTGTTTCTCCTTTGGGAAGCGGGGCTTTGGCTGGGACCGGATTTCCGATTAACCGGGGTCAGGTAGCCGCAGCCTTAGATTTTTCCGGGGTTACCGCCAATAGTCTCGATGGAGTTAGTGACCGGGATTTTGTAGCTGAGTTCATCTTTAACACTGCTTTAATAATGATGCATTTATCTCGTTTTTGTGAGGAATTGGTTCTTTGGTCCTCGATGGAATTTAGTTTTGTAGAGATGGATGACGCTTATAGCACGGGTTCCAGCATTATGCCGCAGAAGAAAAATCCTGACGTCGCCGAACTGATCCGGGGAAAGACCGGGCGGGTATATGGCGATTTGATTACGATTTTAACCGTGATGAAAGGACTACCCTTGGCATATAACAAAGACATGCAAGAGGATAAAGAAGCTTTATTTGACGCAAGCGATACTTTAAAGGGCTGTTTAACCATTTTCATACCGATGCTGGATACAATGGCCATTAACCGGGAACGGATGCTAGAAGCCACCAAAGACGGCTTTTTAAACGCAACCGATTTGGCAGATTATCTGGTTGGTAAGGGCCTTCCGTTCCGGACCGCCCATGGAGTGGTCGGTAAGTTAGTAAAGCATTGTCTTGATAATCATAAACGTTTAGAAGATCTTAGCATGGAAGAGTTTCGAGCCGGATCTGCTCTGATTAGTGAGGATATCTATGAGATTCTTAAGATCGAAAATGTAGTCCAAGTTCGTAACTCTTCCGGGGGGACTAGCTTTGATCAGGTCAAATTGGAACTGGAACGGGCCGGTAAATGGTTGGAGTTAATATCGGTCTAAAAGTCTAAGAACAAATAAGTGGATTAAAAGGAAACTTCTTTTTTAAAAGTCTTACCTTTTAACATCCTAATCAACTTTCAACTTTCGACACTCGACCTTTAACCTTTGACCTTTGACTTTCAACCTTCGACTTTTAAACATAAACAGATAAGGATGATCATATGAGGATTATCGTACAAAAATTTGGAGGTACATCGGTGGCTAGCGCTGAAGGGCGCGAAAGGGCTTTGACGAAGATCATTAAAGCCAAGGAAGAAGGATTTTCAGTAGTGGTGGTTGTTTCAGCTATGGGGCGCAATGGTGACCCCTACGCCACCGATACCCTGATTAATCTAGTTAAAACTATCGACGTGTCGGTGAACTCCAGGGAGATGGATTTACTCATTTCTTGCGGTGAAATTATTTCCACGGTTATGATGGCTCAAACCTTGGAGAAAGCCGGCCATCCGGCGGTGGCTTTAAGTGGTGGGCAGGCGGGAATTTTGACTGATCAAAATTTTGGCGAAGCCCAGATCATTGGAGTTGACCCGAAAAATATTCTCCGTCGTCTTGGTGAAGGTAATATAGTGATTGTGGCGGGTTTCCAAGGAATGACCGCTGATGGTGATATTACTACTCTGGGCCGGGGGGGGTCGGATACTACCGCTGCCACGCTTGGGTCCGCTCTAGAAGCGGAAGTAGTCGAGATTTATACTGATGTAGACGGAGTGATGACCGTTGACCCGCGAATCGTTCCCGAGGCTAAAATTTTGCGGAACCTAACCTATCAGGAAGTTTGCGAAATGGCTAATAACGGTGCTAAGGTAGTTCACCCCAGAGCGGTAGCCATCGCCAGAGATAAAAAGGTTCCGGTCAAAGTAAAGAGTACCTTTACCGAAGATAGTGGGACTTTAATCTGCGACGGCCAGTCTGACCGGGTGATTACCGGTATCGCCTTTCAAGCGGGAATCGGAAGGGTTTTGGTAAAGGCTAAAAATGGCCACCTCGGCCCTGAAGATTCGGTTAAGATTTTTAAAGTTCTAGCCGGAGCAGGGATCAGTGTTGATATGAACTCGATTTCCCCGGGACAAATTAGTTTCGTGGTAAAGCAGGAGGCTCTGGGTAAAGTAGGCGATCTTTTGTTACCTGAAGGTTATGAGGTGGAACTATTACCTCATTGCGCCAAGATTGCCTTGATCGGTGTAGGGATGCAGGATGTCTTAGGAATTATGGCCCGAGTGGTTGAAACCCTACATAAGCACAATATTAAACTTTTTCAAACCGTTGATTCGGAGATCACTATCTCCTGTTTGGTGTTGGAAGACCAAATGAATCAAGCGATAAAGGTGTTATATAATGAATTCGGACTATAAGGAGTGATCGTTGTGGATTTAAAAGGATTAATCAGAGAAGTGCCTGATTTTCCTAAACCGGGAATCAGTTTTAAAGACATTACCACCTTACTGAAGAATGGCGAAGCATTAAAGTATGTGACTGATCAATTTGCCGCCCATTTTCAGTCTGCTAAACCTGATCTTGTTGTAGGGGCGGAATCGCGGGGATTTATTTTTGGAGCGCCTTTAGCTTATAAAATGGGTACCGGTTTTGTATTGGTCCGGAAACCGGGTAAACTTCCGGCAGCCACAGAGAAGGTCACCTATGAACTGGAGTATGGCGAAGATTCACTGGAGATCCATTTAGACGCTATCAAACCGGGGCAGAAGGTATTAATTATCGATGACCTATTGGCTACCGGGGGTACGATTTCAGCCACTGCCGAGCTGGTAAAAAGGTTGGGCGGGGAGATAGTTGGGTTTGCGTTCATCATTGAACTCGACCCCTTAAAAGGCCGAGAGAAATTGGCTGGATACGATGTCTTAAGTTTGGTCCATTATGATGATGAGTAGAGTAAAGCAATGGTTCTATTAATAATAGGTATTCGGCATCAATAAATAGGGGTGCTGGTTGGGAACTATAAAAACGGCTGCAAAAGCCGTTTTTATTATGCTAAAGACAGGGATGTATGGTAGAATTATTTAGTAAACTGAAGTTACCACATAAGGCAAGGTGTTCATCATGGCTATACAGGGTTGGGACTTACTCGGCCGGGCGCTTAAAGATTTTTACCTTGATAAGGATTCCCGGATTAAGCTGAAAGTTCATAGCGATTGTAGCGGAGTGGAAAACTTACCGGCGGAGATTTTTTTTCGTCATTACTCTAATTTGCCAGAGCTTGAGCGGTATGCGTTAGACTTATGTCAAGGGCGGATTTTAGATGTAGGGGCCGGAGCCGGTTGCCATAGTCTGATCTTGCAAGAGCGCGGTTTTGAAGTAACTGCGGTAGATGTATCCGGGGATGCGGTGGAGGTAATGAAAGACCGGGGTCTAGAGCGGGTTATTAAAGTCGACATCAAAACCTGGAAACCACCGGAGAGCTTCGATACGGTTTTGATGTTAATGAACGGGATCGGACTAGTGGATGATTTAGATGGATTAAAACTGTTTTTAGTACATCTCCAAGAATTGTTAACTCCCCAGGGGCAGTTGCTATTGGACTCCACTGATTTTACCCTCTTCCCCAAATTTATCGAAACATGGGCCGCGATCCAAGCCCAACGGGGCCGATACTTTGGAGAGGTCGAATACCAAATGGAATATCAAGACCAACTTAGTAAGGCTTATAGTTGGTTATTTGTTGATCAAAAGACATTGGAGGAATACGCCTGGGAAACAGGTTGGTTCTGCCAAATTATCTTCGAGGAAGAAGGCCAGTATTTAGCGAGGCTAATAAAGAGGGATGAGGGATAAGGGTTAGGGTGTCTTATGACTTGAGAAATAATCAATAATAAAAATGGGCTCGATGTTGAAGGAAATCCTTTGAAATTTCGAAAATAAAGTTATAAAGGCAGAGACAATGAAAATTTTGCTAACTACTTTGAATGCTAAATTCGTCCATACTTCGCTAGCGCTCTGGTCTATCTACCGGTTTTGCCGGGATGATTTTCCAGGGTTAAAATTTCGTGAGTTTAATATTAACCAAGAATTAGCTTGGGTCTTCGGGGAGATATATTCCGAAAAAGCTAATGTGGTCGCTTTTTCCTGTAATATTTGGAATATTGAACAAACCTTGATTATCGCTAAAAGGTTAAAGGATTTGGCGCCCGAGACCATGGTTATCTTAGGAGGCCCGGAAGTTTGGGCGGAACCGGAAGCGCTCCTTGGGAAAAACCCGCAGATCGATCTGATCGTAATTGGCGAAGGGGAGCTTACTTTCAGAGAATGGTTGCAAGAGTATTTGAATGACAACGGAGATTGGGAGAAGATTTCGGGATTGGTTTTTCGGCAAGGCCAGTCATTAATCAAGACTCCGGCCCGGAAACCCATCTCCGACTTGAATCAGCTCCCATTTCCATATCCGGAGGATTTGACTGATTTTCGCCAAAAGCTGGTTTACTATGAAACGTCCCGGGGTTGTCCTTATCAATGTCAATACTGTTTGTCCGCCAATGAACGCGGGGTCCGGTTTCTAAGTTTGGACCGGGTCAAAAAAGAGCTGCTTATGTTCATCAACGCC
>Ga0123334_1005604_pt1 | contig 12054 bp, 6 predicted proteins | sample BiotimSIPDNA_FD_89706 | JGI IMG/M metagenome (GOLD analysis project Ga0123334, IMG submission 89706) | Anaerobic biogas reactor microbial communites from Washington, USA - Biogas_R1 time_0 SIP DNA | ecosystem: Engineered > Bioreactor > Anaerobic > Unclassified | place: Washington, USA | collected... | reverse complement strand
TTGAGGGAGTAACACTGTATGCACAATGGCTGTTAGTTGGATACAGCGTCACCTATAACGCAAATTCGCCAACTAGCGGAACTGCGCCTGCGGGAGCAGTTTACGCTAATGGGAATACAGTCATAGTTCAATCGAACACGGGGGGGCTGGTAAAAGGAACGTCTTCTTTTACCGGTTGGAATACACAGGCTGATGGGAACGGTATAACATATGCATGCGGGGCTAAATTTACCATGGGGAACGAGCCGGTAACATTGTATGCAATGTATTCTGGGAATGCCGTTATGGATAATGATGGAAATTTGTATGCTACTGTGACAATAGGCACTCAGGTGTGGCTGGTAGAGAACCTTAAGACAACGAAATACAGAGATGGAACACCTATACCAAATGTGATAAATAATACTGACTGGAGTAATTTGTTGACACCCGGTTACTGTTGGTATAATAACAACGGGCAGAATAAGGAACCAACTGGTGCGTTATATAACTGGTACACGGTAAACACAGGTAACCTTGCTCCTGCTGGGTGGCACGTGCCAACGGATGCGGAGTGGGGTACACTCGAAACTTATCTGGGCGGATCAAGTGTGTCCGGAGGAAAGCTTAAGGTTACTGGAACTACTTATTGGGAATCACCAAATAATGGAGCTACTAATGAAAGTGGGTTTTCGGCATTTCCGGGCGGTGATCGTGATGGTGGGGGAGGAACATTTAGCAGCTTTTCTATGAGCGGCGTCTGGTGGTCAACTACGGAGCTCGATACTGACAATGCAGCGTACTGTTACATGACTGCTTTAAGTGCGAGGTTTTTTCGTTCTGACGGCACTAAGAAATGTGGGTTTAGAGTTAGGTGCGTGAGGGATTGACTATTAGTCTATTTGTTTTCCACGACTCGTAATGGATATGTGGTATGCTCAGGAAATAGTACTGGATTGGAAGGAAATGCTACACTGTAGTGTCATGCAGATATATATATGCTCTCAGGGAAACGTACCAGAGACAAAAGGGAGCGTCTTCTCCGGCGCTCCCTTTTGTCTTAATAATGCCGAGATTCGGTTACAGTATAATATACAGCTCCCGCATTACTATTGTAAACTGCAATCTACAATCTCTTTTGTCTGGTAATCGGCAGTGCAATCGTTTCTATTATCTATTTGTCAGATTCTGAGCCCTCTGCTTTACAGAGTAATTCGCCGAACTCTTGACAAAACGCATCAACTTTCCTGAATGATTCAGAATATGGCTTCCATTCGAAAATCTGCTGATGTCAATTGTTCGGCCAATACCATTCTGCACTGTTTTTCCCGGAAAGATTGGTGAGTGTCCAGTTTGATTCTGATGGTCGGAGAAATTTTATTAAGAACAATCAGGTGAAAAAATATGTTTACAGATGTAACCATCCGGATAACGATTGTCTGAACGATTACCAATAATTTATTGCTGTTACCAATTTTTTATTGTTCTTCTATGTTGTATCTCCTATTTTCCATGGTATCTAACTCAATAATTTGAAAATATTAAAAGTGGTAAAAGGAATACCTTATGAGAAAAAAGGTTTTGTCGGGCATCAGTCTTTTTTCGGCTGGTATTATTTTAATGATCTGTACCTGTAAAGAACTCCCAACCAATCCCTATAAAAACGGAGAAAATTTAAAAGTATCCATGTTTCTTTCAGATGGTTTACTTGCAGCGAACGCAGGGGACTCGCTGTCTGTTGGTCTTGTGGTGAATATTCCGAGTCTTGTAAAAAAACTGATGGTTGTACAAGGTGATGATCAAAAAGAGATTACGCTCTCACTGAACCGGCCGCAAAGCTTAGAATCTGATACCGTTTACTTTAAGACGATGTTCACCCAGATTGGAAAAAAAGAGATCGTCGTTAATGCAATATTGGGTGAAGATATAAAGAAAACGTTTCCTTTTCCTATTCTCGTCGTTAACTCTGCCGGCTCTCTCTGGAAACAGGATACTCTTACAATTTCGGTTCAGGAAGATACTGTAATCAGTTATTCCTTACCTGCATTATTGAAAAATCCATCAGCAACAAATATCGTATTTACATCATCGGATACGGGGGTAAGTGGTACCACCTGGAAATACACCATTCCCTGGGGAACTGCACCAAAGGATACGATATCTCTGTTTGCATCAAATGGTGAAAGCGGGTTGTCGGAACTGAAAGTGCTTCTGGTTGCTTCGCCAAAAGATACCGTGGCTCCACTGATTGCACTTGTAAACCCATCTGCAATAGAAGCAACCGTGAGTGACAGTATTGTTGTGTGTAAATTTACAGTTACCGACAAACAGGCCGGTGTCGGGACAATACTTGTCAAAAACGGAATAATAATACTCACCGACACACTACGCAGCGGAAGTACATTTCAATATACGGTTTCCGGGTTGAAAAAAGGAGATATAACGACAATTGATATAGTCGCGTATGATAAATCGATGCGGCAGAATTATTCAAAGGTGCAGATCAAGCTGACCTATGACCCTTTGATGCAGGATAATGTAAAACCCGAATTGCGTCACAGGCTGCCTGCTACAGGTTCTGCTTCAATTACGACACCACAGACGTCAATTGAGATCGTTGCAGTGGACCGTAATAGTGGTATTGATTCTGTATGGGCGTTTAAAGGTACGACCCGTTTACCAGTGATGCAAACTGATTCAGTCTACAGCGTTACGCTTGATAATCTTGTTGCAGGTAAAACAGATACCGTTATTTTTAAAGCACAGGATAAATCAGCGATTAAGAATGCCGATTCGTTATCAGTGTACATAACATATGATCCGTCCATGGTTGATAATGTTCCGCCAACAGTTGTGATAAAAAATCCGCTTAATGCAGATCAGCGGGTCTTAACTGATACAATAACAGTTCAGATTGATTGTTCTGATGATAACAATATCTCATCGGTTACCGCAATGCGCGGCGGAGTAGCGCTTGGTGGTATTACTAATACCGGTTCACTCTATTCTGTAAAGGTGACCGAACTTAGAGCGGGAAAGAGTGATACCCTAAACTTTAAAGTCGTCGATAATTCATCAAATAAAGTAGTAAAAGATTATCCTGTAATCCTTCGTTATAACAGAATGCCAACTACAGCGATACTTAGTTTACCTGCAGTCGGTGCAACTGGTGTTGCCAAAATCCCAACGTTTACATGGACCGATGGTATCGACCCTGATGGCGATGTTGTGACCTATACTGTACGGTATGGAACAGCAGAAACAGCATTAACCAGAGCAGTCTCTAATTTAACAGCAAAAACTACTTCACTAACAACCGCGCTGGATGCGTCAACAAAGTATTACTGGCAGGTGGTAACACATACTGCAGAAAATGGTGATTCTGCTGTTTCGGACATCGCATCGTTTACTACAGAGGCAGATAAGCCTGTTATAACAGTTGAACCTGTTACTCAATCTGTTGTTTTTGGTAACAAGGGTACATTTAGTATTACCGCAACCGGATCAAATTTAAAGTACCAGTGGTATAAAGGAACGCAAGCGATCTCCGGTGCAACACTTCCAACATATACAACTCCGGTGGTACTGGTATCGGATGACGGTTCGACATATTACTGCGTTGTTACAAATGGTGATGTTGAGACTAAAAGCAGCACAGTGTCACTCATCGTTCTGTTTGGGGTTACCTATGATGTCAACGGAGGACGTGGAACTGCACCGATTGATAATAATACCTATGCTAAAGGGGAAACTGTTGTCATAAAATCAGGAGTCGGTCTTACAAAAACAAACTATAGTTTTTCGGGCTGGACAAGAAGTGGAGTAACAAATTCCAGAGTATACTCAGCAAATGACACCCTGGTGATAGGGGCTGGGAATATTATTTTAGATGTAAAGTGGACATTAAATATTCATACAGTGTCATTCGATAAAAATGATGCGTTGGCATCAGGTACGATGAGTAATCAAACGATAGCTGAAGGAAGCGCTGCGACTCTTATACCAAATACGTTTGTTAAGCCAGGATGGGATTTTGCCGGGTGGGCAACCACAGCTTCCGGTTCTGTGGAGTATAAAGACCAGGTAGGTTTTGATATGGGTAGCAGTGATGTGACGCTCTATGCTAAATGGACTCCAAAGAATTTTACCGTATCATTTGACAAAAATAATAGTGATGTAACTACATCAATGTCACCACAAACGATTGCATGCGGTTCATCGGTAAATTTGAATGCAAATACGTTTGTTGATGGGTGTCGTACATTTGCTGGTTGGTCAACAAGTAAAACCGGAAAGGTGGAATATGCTGATAAGGCAAGTTTCACCATGGGAGCACAAAGTGTTACTCTTTATGCAATCTGGAAGGCAACACCTTTAAATATCAGTCCAAAGTTAGGGGATACAGTCGAGGTTTGTATTAATGATCCAATAGTACTGCCATCATGCGCACGTTCATACGAGTGGCATTTTGTTTCATTTGGCGGAGATCAAATTGTTACAGATTTGATCTCAGAATTTTCGGGGGCAGGAACAAATACATTAAGAATTAATACGCAAGCGGGTATGTATATTTATTGTAATATTACCGATCTCGAAGGTAATATAATAAAAACTGGTACATGGATGGCCGGTGGTCAGTGGTGTGATTATGAATAGTTGATTACCTGTTCTGTGTGTAAGGTAACCAGGTATGGTGGTATTTCATACGAGCGGAGGGCTGCATGTAGTTCTCCGCTCGTTTTGTTTTGTAAATTAATCAAAACAGAACATTCTTCGCCGAACTCTTGACCAAACGCATCGACCTTCCGGAATGATTCAGAATATAGCTTCCATTCGAAAATCTCCTGATATCGACAGTTTTGCCAACACCTTCCAGCATTGTTTTCCCTGATAGATTTGTGAGTGTCCAGTTTACCTCCGATGGTAGCATTATACTACCGTTAGCAATAACCGGTTTGATAGATGTACTTTTTGTAGACGCAATTGTCTGAACACCGGTTGTCTGACCAAGCAGGTTTGTATTTGTAAATTGCACCTGATAAGGCCACTGTTCATCATTTGCGTTGTTATCATCCCACTCATGGTGCCAGTGTTCCTGCGGTGCTCCCGAGACGACAAACCATAGTTTTGAACAGTTTGCGGGTACATCAAAGGAAAGTGATTTTTCAGGATTTGCAGAGCCCGAATAATTGGCAGTACCAATATCGCTGTAAACACGTGAGTTGTCTTTCAATAAAGCAACAAAACCAAAGCGCCATCCGCCTTTTGCCGGATTTTTTGACCTGAAACCGCTTGTCCCGATTTTTCCCTGAAACGTGACAGACACTGTTGTGGCCAATGCCGGGGCGTTAAGTTTAATGCTGTTATAACCATAGTTTTCAGGGCACGCAGATGCATCGATAAGCCAGAATTTGTCGGATTGAAGATTCATTTTCGGTTGTGCCCGTCGGTCGATATAATTTTGTCCGTAGGATCTGATTTGTGGAAGGTCCCATGTTGTCAAACGAGCCGCATGCTCGTATAGTTCATCATTGAATTGCTCCTGGGAGATTGCGGTCAGGCGTTTGTATGCCTCAACTGGATCCTCAGGGCTCTTTGATTCGCGCCATAGTTTCCCCTGAAACTCAATCCCCCTTTTGTAAGCCCAGTAATCACCGATAAAGTAATTCGCATATCGCGGGGTTTCGTGAAGAAAGTGAAGGTGATTGCTTTTTAGGTAGGTATTAAAATCATTTTCCGTAAACTGTTTTTCAGGGTACACTTTAAACGACATCCACTGAGCAATCTGTTCCCAGTAGCCGTTTCCTCCCTTGCCGTTATCTCCAAGCCCATACTGAAATCCATCAAGGCCATCACAGCCGGCAAGGTACTGAAAACAGTGGCCGATTTCATGGGCGACAACATTGGGTATATTTGCTGCGGCATTATTGACATGAAGCGTGCCGACAAGATTATCCTGGCCGGAACCATACGCAGCCCATTCCGTACTGTAAAGAAGAAATATCATCAGTTTATAGTTATCAGTAACGGATTTGCCTTTTAAAACAAATTTCAGTGAATCTACGTAGTAATCGTATGCTTTTTGGGCTTCCTGAAGCATTGTATTTATGTCAACTTTGTAACTTGCCGAGGCTGTTGATGGGTCTGAACCAAAACCGCTCTCCCAGAAAATCACGATATCATCATTTTGTTTGCTTCGGGCATTACAGAACTTACTTGATGTATTGTTTAGATTTATACCTTCGGATTTAAAAAAGGCTGGTTCATAAATGGTTTTTTGTGCAAGTGTTGTCAATGGTAGTATCAGGCAGAGGCCCAGTATGCCTGTAATATTTTTTTTCATGGCAAAATTTCCTTTATTACTTCAATGTTTTTAGATACCGATTAATATAATCTCATTTTGTGAAAATTGCGGTGTAGTCAAAAACAGCAGTATGCTTTCAACCCAACGTCTTTGGGATGTGATGCGTCAGTGTTTCTGAATTGTGTTTTGTATCTTTTTTTTACTGCTGTCGAAAAAACTGACACATTACAGGTTTGAAGTGGGTTGAAAAATTTTTTGATAATGACTTATACATAATTATATGGCTTGAGAATTGCTCATATACAGTTAACCTGAAAAACATCAACTGTGTGGGAAAAGAAAAACAAGCAATATAAAATTTTCACCGTGAGTATGTTTTTCGTAGCTTAAAGAAAATTTTTCAGGAGATATTACTATGAACGTTACAAAAACAATTCTCGCAGGGCTTGTGGCTGTAAGCTCTGTTTTCGCGTTACCAACATTACAGCTTGATATATCCGGCGGTGTATATAACGGTTCAACTGAAACTGTCGTTAATACATCGAATCAATTTGATCTGATTGCGCTATTGAATTCAAGTGATTATACGGGGACATATTACATTTCAATGGCGGTAACCCCAACGATCTCAATGTCTGCAGATATTGGATCATTTGATTTTAATGGCACTCCTGTAAGTATTGCTGACATGCACTATGGAACGCCCCCTGTTGCACTTGCAGAGGTAGGTGAATTACCAACACATGGCATTTTCCCAACCTATTTTTATGAATATGCATTTTCATTCAGTGGTGATCGGGCTTTGCCATATAATGTAGAGAATAACCCCGGGAGTCTTATGGTTGATCCGGCAGGAACACTCTATTATCAGGCGTTTACAGTTGATGTTTCAGCCCTGAATCCAAACTACGGAATTCATTTTGATCTTTACAATGAAGAGCTCAAGAATAATAAAAGCAAACTCGGATTTGCACCATTCTCTCATGATGCTGAGGCATCATATATAACAAAAGATGTTCCGGAACCAGCGACACTTTCGCTTTTCGGCATGGGACTTCTTGCTCTTGGCAGCATTGGTCTATTTCGCAGAAGAAGATAACTATCTACCTTTGAATTGTTTTTACTAAGAAGGCACTCTGTTAATCGCAGGGTGCCTTTTTTACGTTACAATAATGATTCTTGTTCCTACGGGGCACCATCTATTATATTCCATAGCACATTAGTTCGCACTTTTTTGCGGGGGTGGCGGAACTGGTAGACGCGCTAGATTCAGGTTCTAGTGGGCGCAAGCCTGTGGGGGTTCGAGTCCCCCCTTCCGCATTTTTTTTCTCTTCCTGTTCTATTCTGGATCACTTTTTAATACATGGAAACAAAAAAACAATCTGTAATACAGGTATTGCCTCAGTCGGTAATTGAAAAAATTGCTGCCGGTGAGGTTATTGAACGACCTGCATCAGTTTTAAAAGAGATTGTCGAAAATGCGATTGATGCAGGTGCGACACGGATCGATATCACCATTGAAGATGCCGGATTCAGCTTAATCAGAGTATCTGATAATGGCTACGGGATGTCTCAGGAAGATCTTGTCAAGTGTTTCCTGCCTCATGCAACAAGCAAAATTACCAGTGCCGATGACCTCTTCTCTATAGCAACAATGGGATTTCGCGGTGAGGCGCTTGCGAGTATCGCGGCTGTCAGCCGGACCACGGTAATTTCATCAAACGATTCCTCGGGGCTTGGGTACGAATTATCCTATACCGGTGGGGAAGCCGGTCAGGTGAAACCTCAGCAGCATCTTCAGGGGACCACTGTCATAGTTCGTGATCTCTTTTTCAATGTTCCTGCACGCAAGAAATTCATGAAAACCCGAAAAGGGGAGCAGCTGGCTATTACACGTCTTGTTGAACAACTGGTTGTTCCGTTTCCGTCAATACATTTTACCCTGACAGTAGAAAGTCGCCGGGTAATGGATGTGCTTGTTGCGGATTCGCCGCTTGCACGAATTGCTGATATTGCGGGGCATGAATTTGCAAAAGGGTTGATTGAATGCAAAGGTATGCGTGATGGCATGGAGATATTAGCTTTTGTTTCAACTCCGGAGCAGCTTAAAGAACGTCCGCGATTTCAGAGCCTTTATGTGAACCTGCGCCGTATTGATAATGATTCGGTCACATTCTCTATTCGTGAAGCGTTTGCGCAGTATCTTGGTGCTGCGTATAAACCGTCATTCTTCGCCTTTCTTGATATCGATCCATCGCGTATTGATGTTAACGTGCATCCTACAAAGCAGCAGGTTAAATTTGATGATGAACGGGAATTGTTCGGATTTGTGTATGGTATTGTAAAGCAGGGTATCGGAGCGGTTGTCATGAAACCGGATCAGTTTCAGACGGAACATGATTCGCTGAATTCGAGTTTTCAGTCGCTGTTTACACCACAGACACCGGAACCGCAGGCAGATGCAGTACCACTTAATCTGCCCCTGCAGTTTACAACCCGGTTATCACCGGTTCAGAACCTCGCAGCATTACCTTCAAAAGATCAACCAGATCCGGATCTGACATCTCAAAGTCTGCTCTCATTTCCACAGCAACTTCCGGGGGAACAAAAAGAAGTTGACCAGACTGTAGAGAAAGCGGTAGAATTAAGCGATGTTGGGAGCGGCAACAGTTGGGAGCTGATTCCATGTTATCAGATACATGGAATGTTTATCCTTGCTCCGATAAAAAATGGTATTCTGCTGATTGATCAGCATGCTGCTGAGGAACGAGTACTTTATGAACAGGCACTTGAGGATATCAAGAGAGGCAGGTCAGCAAGTCAGCAGCTATTGTTCCCGATTGTTCTTGAGCTATCACCGACAGAAAAGTCAGTTGTGGAATCTGGATCTGCTTTTTTTAGTGCGTTCGGTTTTGAACTGAGTGATTTTGGTGGAAAAGCACTTTCAATATCTGCGATTCCGGCATTTTTACGGAATGGAGCAGTGGAAGATACGATTCGCGGCATGATAAAATATCTGCTTGATGGAAAAGCACCTGAGTTCTTTTTAGAACCGGAGAAACGATTTGCGGCGGCATTCGCTTGCGGTGCGGCAATAAAAGCAGGTCAAAAGCTTTCGCAGGAGGAGATGAATGCGCTTATGAACCGGTTATTCTCTGCGAAAAATCCCTATACCTGTCCTCATGGCAGGCCGACTCTGGTTAGAATGTCAATTGATGAACTTTCGCGCAGATTTTTACGTTAGGAGTGATTCATGAGCATTGATGTGCAGGGTAGTGTAATGACCTTTTCTGCAACGCAGCATTTCAGCAGTATCTCTCTTGATACTGAGCTTGACCGCATTCGCACTGCACTCAAAGACGGGTCAATAACCAAGTGCGTCTTCGATTTTTCATTTACCAATCTTATTGATAGCTCGGGAATAGGCTCACTGGTGATGCTTGCCAGAGAATTCAGCACTGCAAATGTTTTGCTGGTTTTGAAAAATCTCAATGAGGAGATATTCATCCTGTTTGAGGACACCGGCCTTGATCGCCTTTTTACTATCGAACGCCGCGGCGATATTAAAAAGGGGTCTGTAAAGGAGTTTTTTGAAGCGGATGGAGTCGATATCCGATTGACAATAAAGCCGGAGTCTGTTGGTGACGTGGGGATATTTATAATGAGTGGTATATTGAGTCATCCTATTGGATCGAGTTATTTCAAACAACAGCTGTTACTCTTTCTTGCCAGGTATAAATATATTATTCTTGATTTTGAAGAGCTTACTTTTTTTGACAGTCTCAGCATAAGTGCTATTTTAAATATGAACAATTTACTTAAAGGAACCGGTGGGGCAATGAAAATATGCTCACCGAATTTTATTGTAAAGGATTTGCTTAATACGTTAAGTATTGATGTTGTAATTCCTGTGTACGATCAGCGCGAAGACGCGCTTGCCGATTGGAGAAATGTCAATGGTTAGCGGTTCCTGCGGAGGAAAGAAAGTTGCAATTAAATCAATTGGATGTCGCACAAATCAGGAGGAGATGGTAACACTTAGAATTCAGCTTGAAAAAAACGGGTATGCATTTACCGATTTAACTCATGAAGCTGATTTTGTTATTGTCAATTCCTGTGCAGTCACTGCTTCGACTGAATCAAAAACACGACGTTTACTTTCTGCACTATCATCTTCGACGCCTCAGGCAAAAATACTAATCACCGGCTGTCTCGCCCAGCAGAAGCCATCAGAATTAAAAGCATTGAAGAATGTTCATTGGGTCGTAGGCAATACCTTTAAAAACGATATCGTTTCAATTATCGCGCAAGATGATGGTGTTTTTCATGATTCATTCAACAGCACAACCACATCACTTGATCTTGACACTTCAGAGGTCGCATCACCCTTTGATGAAAACGGGAAAACCCGTTTCCCGCTGAAGATTCAGGAGGGGTGTAATTTCAGGTGTTCATATTGTATTGTTCCATCGCTGAGAGGTCCTTCCCGATCGGCATCATTCGGGTCTGTTCTTGATTTATGTAAAAAGGCTGTTACAGCCGGGTATAAAGAGATTGTTTTCACGGGTACGCATATCGGGCAGTTTGGTGACGGGGTCGATGCCGGTCTGGAACGTTTATTAAACGAAATATGCCGTCTTGATGGCGATTTCAGGGTGAGGCTCAGTTCGCTTGATCCGCGTGATGTCAGTGATGAACTTCTGGATTTAATTGTCAATAACGATAGGATTTGTGACCATCTTCATATTAGTTTTCAAAGTCTGTCTACAAAAGTACTGGGGCTTATGAAACGGCCTTACGGGAATATTCCCGTGATGCTGCAGCGGCTTAAGGATTTCCGCAGTGTGATGCCGTTTGCCGGTATTGGAGCCGATTTTATTGTGGGGCATCCCGGAGAAACAGATTCTGATTTTCAGGAATCGATAGACACTATAAGGCAGATTGGGTTTTCCTACGCGCATATTTTCAGATACTCTCTACGGCCGGGAACTGATGCTGCAGTGATGTCAAATCAGGTCGCGGAATGTGTAAAGACATCCAGAAGCGGGATTCTTCAAACAGTTATTGATGAAAGCAGGAATTGCTTTTTAAAAAAAATCGATGGAATTACAAAGAGAATCATTGTAGAATCGGAGAATCCGGTTAGAGGTTTGACATCGAATTATATCCATGTCGAGATTCCACTCTGTAAGGCACGCCGGAATGAATGGCTGACAGTGCGATTAGAATCTTTACGGCAAGGGAGATACTGTCTGGCTGAACCTGTACGATAAGAGGATGTATGAACCAGAGACCCTTGAATTCCCTGTCAGGAGCAACTCCTGAAGGCCGTCCCCACGTACCACCAAGTGCAGACACTGTTCCACGTTCGTCTACGTTACAATCACATACCCGTACTGCATCACCGGTTGCTGCACAAATAACGCCATCATCTGCACCGGTATTGCAGGGATCAACGAACAATGCACCATATTATAAAAAAGTAATTGAATCAATCGATCAGTTGCCATCATTACCTGTAATTGTCACCAGATTAATTCAGGTTGTCAATAATCCGGAGTCATCAGCGGATGATGCTGCGAAGTTGATTGAAAAAGACCCTGCCTTAACCAGTAAAATGATTCGTCTTGCAAATAGTGCTTTTTATGGTATTCCCCGGTCTATTTCTTCAGTGTCCAGCGCTGTGGTTATTCTGGGATTCAATACAATCCGTTCACTTGTGTTAAGCGCATCGGTGATGAAACTATTTGCAGGATCCCAACAGGTGGCCC
>Ga0123334_1005603_pt1 | contig 12055 bp, 9 predicted proteins | sample BiotimSIPDNA_FD_89706 | JGI IMG/M metagenome (GOLD analysis project Ga0123334, IMG submission 89706) | Anaerobic biogas reactor microbial communites from Washington, USA - Biogas_R1 time_0 SIP DNA | ecosystem: Engineered > Bioreactor > Anaerobic > Unclassified | place: Washington, USA | collected... | reverse complement strand
TTAAAAGCGTTGGCATCAGTGCGGGGGCAGTCGCTTTTTTCTGTTTTGGGTGATGAAGAGATCATGGATTCCCTGCAGGGAAGGACCGGAAGAGAACTGAAAGAGATGCACGATGCCGTAAAAAGCTATAGCATTGAAAAAGACGATCTCAAGATTTCTGATATATATGACGGACTACTTGTGGGAAGCGGATACATCAAAGCTCTTGAAACCCAAAACACCACAGAAGCCGACGGACGCATAGAAAACCTCATGGAATTCAAGTCTGTAATATATGATTTTGAAAAAGAGGCCATGGGAGAAGAAGCACCATCTCTTACGGGATTTCTCGAAAAAATAGCATTGCTGTCAGATGTGGACAATCACGACCCTTCTGAGAATGCGGTAGTTCTTATGACACTGCATAGCGCAAAAGGCCTTGAGTTTGATTTTGTTTTTATGCCGGGAATGGAAGACGGACTTTTCCCCGGATGGCGAAAACTTGATGAGCCTGATGAAATGGAAGAAGAAAGACGGCTATGCTATGTGGGAATGACAAGGGCAAAGGAGAGACTATGCTTTACCGGTGCCGCTTACAGGACCATGTACGGAAGAGGGGACTACACCAGAGAATCTTCTTTTTTGAGGGAACTGGATCCAAAACTCACCGAAGGGGATGCCATATTCAGAAAGAGAGAAGAAGTGAGGCTGGGAGAAAAGGTGGATCTGGACGGGTTCTCAAAGGAAGAACCTCTAAGGCCCTTTGAAGAAAGGTTTTCGGGATCCGGAAACGCGAATATCCTAAGAAAAGCCGTCAGCGAAGTACATGAAAAGAGCGAAAAAAAAGAAAGCTTTATTGCGGGAGATAAAGTAGCCCACAGCAAATTCGGGACCGGTCTTGTTGTCTCTTCCCAAGGGAAAGTCATCACTGTGATATTTGATAAAGCAGGAACAAAAAAACTTGCGGCTGATATAGCCCCTCTCAAGAAAATAAAAGAGTAGAATCAATAAGGAAGGAGAAAGATGGCTGCAAAAGTAATAGAGATAAATCTGGAAAGTGGCATGCCCCATGTGGAGGAAGCCATAAAGAGAATGATGAACGGCCTGACCACCGCAAAGAGATCAGGCTGCAGGGCGGCCATACTTATACATGGGTACGGATCCTCCGGATCCGGCGGCATAATCAAAGAAGAAGTCGGATCAAAGCTGAAGGCCCCATCCCTTAGGGGCACAGCAAGGGATAGCGTAAGGGGAGAAAACTGGACCATCAAAAAGAAAGAGTTCCTTGATATTTGCCCGGCTCTTAGGGAGTTTGAAAGGCATATAGAAGGGAACAAAGGAATAACAGTGGTGCTTCTTAAATGAATGAAATCATTTGGAAAAAGAAAAACAATAGGGGGACTCTTTTCACAAGAGAAGAAAAAGGCGTGGCTTATCTCGGATTCAAAGCACTGGAAAAAACAGGCCTGGTGAAACATGGTTTTTCAACAAGACTGGGCGGAGTAAGTAAAGGATGCTACAGCACAATGAATCTTTCCTTCACCACAGGAGACAAAAAAGAAAATGTTGAAGAAAATCTAAGGCGAATGGGAGATGCTCTGGGGATAAAGCCATCGGACATGACAGCGCCTTATCAGGCCCATAGTTTAAATGTAAGAAGAGTAGGGAAAGAAGACAAAGGGAAAGGGATCACAAGACAAAAAGACCCGGAAGAAACGGATGGACTTATGACCGATGCGCCGGGACTGATGCTTGTGACAGGACATGCGGATTGTTTTCCTCTTTTTATAGTTGATACCGAAAGAAGAGCCATAGCCTTGAGCCACTCCGGATGGAAGGGAACGGCAAACCGGATAGGACAGATGACTCTTCTTGCAATGAAAAAGGAATTCGGCACGCGGCCGGAAAATGTGATCGTCTGCATCGGCCCGGGAATATGCCAAGAATGCTATGAAGTAGGAGAAGATGTTGCCGTTGAGGCAAAAAAAAATTTCCATAAGAAAAACTGGGATCAAATACTGATAGAAAAAAAAGATTTTCATAATGTCTCCCGGGGATCTGAAACAGAAGCCCCCAAATATATGATGGACCTTTCAAGGGCGAACGAAATAATATTTGAAGAAGCAGGGGTAAAAAAAGAAAACATATACACGGCGGATATATGTACGATGTGTAACAGCGATTTGCTTTTTTCCCACAGAAAGATGGGCGGAAAGAGAGGGGGGCAGGCGGCCTTTTTATCCTTGGAATAAATTTACATTTATTGTATAATATTATTATATAAACTTACACAGTATCAGAATAAAGATTTGAGGTGAAATTGTGAAAAAGATACTTGTTCTGGGAGTTGGAGCACAGGGCTCTGCCGCAGCAAAAAAACTGGATGAAGAATCAATAGTAAGCAAAGTGGTCTGCGCCGATCAAGACAGAAAAGCGGTTGACCATCTGGTGAAAGAACTCACCAAAGCAGAAGGAAAAGTTGTGGATGCCCACGATAAGAACAGCATTGTGGCCGCAGCAAAGGGAGCGGATCTTATACTGAATGCCCTGCCGCTGGAATGCACAAAAAATGTCCTGGAGGCAGCCCTTGAAGCAGGTACGGATTATCAGGACTATGCCGGTACCACGTCACTGCATGAAGATTGGGTCGAGAACTACAGGATACAGTTTGATGAATACGGTCCCAGATTCAAAGCCATCGGCAAGACTGCAGTAATAGGGACGGGATCGGCACCCGGACTTATATGCGCCGCCACCAGAGATGCAATGAAATATCTTGATACTTGTGATACGATAATGAACATTGTATGGGAGGGAGTAATAACAAAAAGATTTCTGCCTTTCTGGTGGTCTCCCGTTACGGCTCTTCACGATATGTCTGAGGATGCTTATGCCCTGGAAAACGGCAAACTCGTAAGGACTCCGGCTTTCGGCATGACCATAAACAGACAATATAACTATATGGAAAAAGAAATAACCTTTGCGGAACATTGTCATGATGAGCCCATACACTACAGTTTCAACGCAGAAAAATATTTTAAAGGCGTGAAAAATGCTTATTTCAAATATGCAGGAGAAGGAATGGACTTTTGCAGGCCCCTTGCCAGGGCGGGACTTCTTTCGCACAAAAAAGAAATAATAAACGGAGTGGAAGTGGCACCTTTTGATGTGGTTTTGGCCCATCTGCCCCATCCGCCCAAATTCAGGGAGGAAATAAAAGAGATAATCGAAGAAGGCCTTATCTCGGATTCGGGATGCATGGTCATAGAGGCCTACGGCAAAAAGGATGGAAGGGATGTCAAAGTTGAAACGCATGTTATGGCACCGGGACTTCTGGAGTCATACGAAAAGGCCGGTATAACAGCAGAGATGTATCTGACGGGTCAGGGAGGATATCTTTATTCCAAATTGTTTATAAACGATAAATTCAAGACTCCCGGACTTTTCACTTCTGATATGATGAGCATGGAGCAGGTGGATCTTTATTTCGAGTATGCAAAAGAGCTGGGTATAACCCTTGAAACAAATACAACTGAAATACATAAAAAATGAAAGTGATATAATGGACGACAAAAAATCCATACAACAGGAGATAAGGGAAAGGACAGCTTTCCTCAAAAAAGCCGCCAGGGCATACTACAGGGATAATGAAGAGATCATCTCAAATTTACAGTATGATAAATTATATGATGAGCTGATGGCCCTTGAAAATGAAACAGGCATAATAATGGCCGGCAGCCCCACAAGGCATGTGGGCTATGAGACCCTTTCCGATCTTGTCAAGGAGGCCCATCCCAAGAAAATGCTTTCTCTGGACAAGACCAAAGATGCGGAAGAGCTTATATCATGGCTGGGAGACAGAAAAGGAATGCTTTCATGGAAACTTGACGGGCTCACCATAGTGTTGACCTACAGAGACGGGAAACTTTTCAAAGCGGTAACCAGGGGCAACGGCGAAGTGGGCGAAGTAATAACAAATAATGCCCGGGTATTTCTGGATCTGCCTCTTGAGATACCTTTTGCGGGAGAAACGGTTTTGAGAGGGGAAGCAGTAATAACTTATTCGGATTTTGAAAAGATAAACGAGGCGATACCTGAGCTGGAGGCGAAATATAAAAATCCGAGAAATCTCTGCAGCGGTTCGGTAAGACAGCTGAACAACCTGATAACAGCAGAAAGAAATGTCCGATTCAGAGCTTTTGCGCTGGTCAGTACCGCATTGTCCGGCCGGGAAAAAGAAAGAATCGAAAATTTGCCGGATTTTGGAGATTCAAAAGAGAAGCAAATGAAGTGGCTTGAAAATCAAGGATTTTATGTAGTCGGATACCGCATGGTAACTGCAAAAAATCTAAAAGAAAACATAGATTGGTTCGGCCGGAATATCAAAGAGAACGATATACCCTCCGACGGCCTGGTGCTTTCATATGATGATATCACATATGGCAGATCTCTTGGTGAAACCGCCAAATTCCCAAGAGATTCCATCGCATTCAAATGGCGTGATGAAACTGCCATCACCAGACTTATGGAAATAGAGTGGAGCGCATCAAGGACCGGGCTCATAAATCCCATAGCATTATTTGGACCGGTGCAACTGGAGGGAACAACTGTGAGTCGTGCATCGCTGCATAATCTCAGTATAGTAGAAGACCTGAAGCTGGGTGTGGGAGATGAAATAGAGGTATATAAAGCGAATATGATAATACCCCAGATAGCCGCCAACTACACAAAAAGCGGAAGCGCAGCCCCTCCGGACAAATGCCCTGTCTGCGGGGGCAGGACCCGGATAAGGGATGAAAACCAAGTAAGGACCCTTTACTGCACTAATCCAAAATGTCCGGCAAAGAAAATAAAAGCATTCAGCCATTTTGTGGGCCGTAATGCCATGGATATAGACGGCATTTCGGAATCCACAATAGAGAAATTCACGGCAAAGGGTTTCATAAAAGAACCCGCTGACTTTTTCCGGCTGGACAGACACAGAAAAGAGATCGAAGAGATGGAAGGATTCGGAGAGAGATCCTACAAGAACCTGTCTGCCGCCATAGAAAAGGCCAGAAAGACCACTGCATCAAGATTTCTTTACAGCCTGGGCATAACCGGCATAGGCTCCGCAAACGCAAAACTTATTGCAAAGTACTGCAATAATAACTGGCAAAGAATAGAAAATCTTTCAAAGGAAGAGCTTACAAATGTCAATGGCATAGGAGAAGTGATGGCTACTGCCTTCGTTAGATATTTTGCCGATGAAGAGAACAGAAAAAAAGTCCGGGAATTGATGGGAGAAATCAGGCTGGAGCCCGCCGAAGGATACCCTGAAACAGAGAATCGGGATCTTGAGGGAATGAGCTTTGTTATAACGGGAAGCCTGAACAGTTTTGAAAACAGAGAGGAACTGAAAGATCTCATAGAAAGAAGAGGAGGCCGGACCTCGGGTTCTGTAAGCGCAAAAACAACGGCACTTATAAACAATGACTTAAGTTCCGGATCTGCAAAAAACAAAAAAGCCGCAGAGCTTGGAGTAAGGGTCATTTCCGAAGAAGAATTTTTAAAGGAGTATGATATAGATGCTTAAGATAGGCAAACTTGACAGTGATCTTCTGGAAAAAATAGTTTTCAGGAATATCAAATTCAGAAGACCGGAAGTGCTCACAAGACCCGGTATCGGGGAAGACTGCGCAGTAATAGACTACGGTTCATATGAATGTGTGATGTCAACGGATCCCATAACGGCTGCAATAGGAGATTTGGGAAGGCTTTCCGTTCATATTTCCTGCAACGATGTGGCATCCAACGGCGTTGAACCTGTAGGAATAATGCTGGCAGTGCTTCTGCCTGAAGGTACCACTGAAAAACAGGTGGATGAAATGATGCATCAGGCGGCCCAGGCCTCAGAAGAGCTGGGCGTGGAAATAATAGGGGGACACACCGAAATAACCAGGGCCGTGAATCAGCCGGTAATTGTCTCCACCGCCATAGGAAGGGGAGAAAAATGGGCTTCTCAGCATACTGAAAACATGAAAGAAGGAGACTATATCCTCATGACAAAAACCGCTGGCATAGAGGGAACTGCCATAATAGCGCGGGATTTCCAGGAGCAGCTAAAGGACGTTCTCACAAAAGAAGAGATGAGTGAAGCGATATCCATGCTTGACAAAGTGAGTGTTGTCAAAGAAGGTGTTACAGCAGGAAGGATAGGCACCTCCGGGATGCATGACATAACCGAGGGAGGCGTTTTAGGCGCATTGTGGGAGATGTGCCGGATAGGTAAAGTCGGTGCTGAAGTTTTCATCGATAAAGTGCCCGTTGAAGAGGTGACAAAAAAAATATGCGAAGAATTTGATATCGACTACCTGAGACTCATATCAAGCGGATGCATGATGATCATGGCAGGACCTGATAAAAAAGATATTCTTATGAAAGAAATAAGCGATGCCGGTATACAGATAACCTGTATAGGAAAGATAAAAAAAGAAGAGCAGGGAGTTAAGATGAATGTGGGGGGAGAGCTGATCGAAATAGCTCCTCCGGTCAGTGATGAAGTGTATAAAGCTCTGGCATACAAAAAGTAACAGGCCATGATTGCCATTGACAGATCATATCTTACCATTTACAATTAAATAGAAAAAATGCCCTTTGACGGCTCCGCCTGGTATGGTTTGGGTCCTGCGCAATAGGACTCTGTGAACCTTGTCAGGTCCGGAAGGAAGCAGCAATAAGCGGAAGCTCTTATGTGCCGCAGATCCGCCTTCTCCTGCCTGCGGAGCTTTCAAAGGGCATTTTTATTTAGGAGCCGAAAAAGGGGCCCGGCAGTTTATAGTCATACAAAAGCAGAAAAGGAAACAAAAATCCATGTACAAAGTCTTGTATCGTGCCTACAGACCCGAGGTTTTCAAAGAGATGCTGGGGCAGGAGCATATAGTAAATATTCTCAGGAATCAGATAGAAAAAGATACCGTGAATCATGCTTATCTTTTCTGCGGGACAAGAGGGACCGGCAAGACCAGTGCTGCAAGGCTTTTGGCAAAGGGCGTAAACTGTACCGCCCAAGGCGAAAGACCCTGTGGTGTATGTGAAAACTGCAAGGCAATAAAAGAGGGCAACTTTATTGATATAGTCGAAATAGATGCGGCTTCCAACAATGGGGTAGATAATATCAGAGAACTCAGAGAAAGTGTGAAATACCCTCCGGCAAAGGGCAAAAAAAGGGTTTACATAGTGGACGAGGTCCACATGCTTACAAAAAGCTCTTTCAATGCACTGCTCAAGACGCTGGAAGAACCCCCGGAACATGTGATTTTTGTACTGGCCACTACAGAACCGGAAGGCCTTCCCGCCACCATCCTTTCAAGATGTATGCGCATGGACTTTCGCAGAGTGCCCGAAAACACCATCGTTTCAGGCATGAAAAAAATCTGTCAAGAACAGAAAGTCCAAGCCTCAGAAGATGCCCTGCGGCTGGTAGCCATGAACGCAGACGGATCGGTAAGAGACGCACTGACCCTTCTGGACCAGTGTATTGCAGTAAAAGACGGCACTCTTGAGAGAGATGATGTACTAAGGTCACTGGGTACTGTGGGAGAAGAAGTTTTCATAGAGATGACTGACAAAGTTGCCATGCATGACCCTTCCGGTGGTATGATCTTGATTGAAAAGGCCCTGGAAGAAGGGAAAGATCCAAGGCAGATAATGAAGGGATGGATGTTTCATTACAGAAACCTGCTATTGACAAAATATATGAAAGATCCTGCTGACATGCTCAACATGTCGGCAGAAAACATAGAAAGGATAAGGGAACAGAGCACCAGGCTCGACCTTGATGAAATCAACAACGGAATAATAGAACTGGCCGGAATAATCGCCGAAAGCAAATGGTCGGCCCAGCCAAGGATACTTCTTGAACTGTGTATGGTAAGAATGGCGGGCCGCGGTACAAAAGGGCCCTTTATGGACCCATCTCCCTCAAGGGAGGCACATACCAACGGTAAGCAAAGAGAACCGGCGAAAAAGGGGGATAAAAATAATAAAAAAACTCCCATGGCCGAACTAAAAGGCGGACTTGCCCTTGATAAAGTATGGCAGTGTATATTCGAAGACGGTGAAGCAAGAAAAGGCAGCTTCAATGTTATAAGGAGAAGTGCGGCCCTTGAAAGCATGACTTCCGATGAATTCATCATTTCTGCCAGCAACGGGGTTTTCGGGTTTGTAGAATCCAACAGAGAAATAATAGAACATCTGATGGAAAAACATACAGGCACAAGAAGAAGAATGAAGTGCATATCAAAAAACGGAAACTGCAGCAATAATGAGAATGACAAAGAGGAGGTCACAGCAAGCCAGCTGGAAGGCATCCTGGGAACCGATAACATAGAAATATTGTAAACGGAGGAGATCTAATGGGAAAAGGAATGAGAGCCGGCAAAAGACCAAAGCAGAGCGGCGGAAAAGATATGCAAAAACAGATGCAGCAGATGCAGGCTTTGCAGAAAAAAATGGACGAAAAGCAGGCTGAGATAGATGAGATGGAAGTCACTGCAACTTCGGGAGGCGGAGCTGTTGAGGTCGCCGTAAGCGGCAAAAAAGAGATAAAAAACATAAAAATAGATCCCCAGGTAATAGATCCGGATGACGTGGAGATGCTTCAGGATCTTATTATGGCTGCCGCCAACGAAGCCATTAGACAGATGGAAGAGCTTTCCCGGAATGAAATGGAAAAACTGACAGGCAGCCTTGGTCTGCCTCCGGGTATGATGTAATGAAATATTATGCAAAACCCATCAGCAAACTTATAAATGAGCTCTCGAAACTACCGGGAATAGGAGGCAAAACAGCCCAGCGGCTGGCTTTTCACATACTTTCTCTTTCAGAAAAAGAGGCGGAAGAATTGGCATCCGCAATTTCGGAAGCAAAAAAGAATATGAAATACTGTTCAGTATGCGGGAACCTTACAGACAGTGATCCATGCAGTATATGCAGTGACCCCGGAAGAGATCCAAAAACCATATGTGTCGTAGAAAGCCCCAGAGATGTGGCTGCCATGGAAAGAATAAAGGATTACAGGGGTCTTTACCATGTGCTTCACGGATCCATATCTCCCATTGAAGGCATAGGACCCGATGACATAAATCTTAAAAGTCTCGTGATCAGGCTTCAGGGGACAGATACAGAAGAAATTATACTTGCCACGAATCCCAACATAGAAGGAGAAGCCACGGCCATGTACATAGCCAGGCTTCTGAAACCCTCCGGAATAAAAGTTTCCAGGATAGCCCACGGAATACCTGTGGGAGGAGATTTGGAATATGCGGATGAGATAACCCTCCTGAAAGCCGTAGAAGGAAGACATCTGCTATAAAAGGCGATGCCGGTTTTTGTTGAAATTCCGTATCAAAATTGAGTTTCGTCTCAAAATAGAGACGGACTTTTTTGTTCCCATATTATTGACAAATAGACTTTTGTTGTGCCATAATGAATTGTTTATAAAATGCAGAATATTTTGTCAAGATATACTGCGAACGAAATCATACTTATTTTCAAAGGAGGCAAAAATATGGCAGAACAACAAGGCAGACAGGTCGAAAGAAGCGAACGTACCCTGGCCAGAGGAATAAGAGCATGGCACGTTTCGTTGATCGCCCTGGGCGGGATCATTGGATCCTGTTACTTCCTGGGTCTGGGGGGTGTTTATTCAGACCTGGGTGCCGGCGCGGTAATTATTTCTTATGTTATCGCCGGTGTAACCATTTATGGTGTAATGCAGTCATTTGCTGAATTACTGGTAAACATACCCAGAAGAGGCTCATTTGTATCTTATACCAGAGAATTCATGGGTGATACGGCATCCACCGGTATAGGCTGGTCTTTCTGGGCCAACTGGGTAGCTTATGTACCATCGGAAGCATTAGCAACAGGTACATTCATGGGGTACTTCATTGATCTCGGACTTGGAGTATGGAATATTTTCATTTGGGGGCTTGTGGCACTGGGCCTGCTCACTGCGATCAACCTTTACCATGTAAAATGGTTCGGACATGTGGAATCCATAATGGCCATAGCGAAGATACTGGCAGTTGCAATGTTCGGTATATGCACCATATTCATATTCCTGGGACTTTTGGGAACGGAAACCAATCCGTTCACCAACGAGCCCAAGGGATTCATCGGATCATCCATAATCATGGCCGGTGAAGAGGGAATGACACCATTTGAGATACTGTTCCCCTCTGGCAGCTTCATTATAATCACATACATGATCTGGACTCTCGTTAATTTCCAGGGGTCAGAGATCGTAGGACTTTCCGCAGCGGAAACACAAAACCCCGAAAAGAATGTGCCTGCAGCATGTAAGAAGGTTGCTGTCCGTATCATAATAATATACCTGATACCGGTAATACTGATAACACTCACATATCCGTATGCACTGGCAAGTTACGAACAGACGGTTTTCGCCGAACTTCTGGGATCCTATGGATTGAATTGGGCAGCAGGACTGTTTGTGGGTGTTACCCTTATCGCAGCTTTCAGCTGTGCAAACTCCGGGTTCTACGGAACAGTACGTTCCGTTTACGGACTTTCTGTAGAGGGTATGGCACCGAAATTCCTTTCCAAACTTAACAGATACAATGTTCCGTATAATGCAACTTTATTCACGATAATACCTATCTGGGTAGTTTTCGTTATTGGATTCGTCATCACGGAACTGGGCTTCGGCGGAGACGCAAGCATCTCCCTATATGAAAGACTGCTTTGCTTCTCCGGATTCACCGGAACTCTTTGCTGGGTAGGCATACTCTGGTCTCAGGTAATATTCAGAAGGAGACTCAAACAGAGAGGATATGATGCCAACGAATGCCTTACCGTAAAAGCTCAGCTTTTCCCGGCACTGGCATGGATATCCATAATCATTCAGGTCGCTGCAATGATTTTCCTCGTGTTCGAAGACTGGTTAGTATTTGTAGTTGCACTTATCGCCGTATTTGTGCCTATAGCCATATATGGAGTGCAGAAGAAGAGAGGCAAGATCAGGACTGTGGCAGTACTGGGTGCTGATGAAGTCACATTTGACGAGAAATTCCCCAAAAAAGAATGGGGACGCATAGAAGAAGAACAAAAATAAAGAAATAGCAAATTTATCACATAAGGAGAGCACGATTGTGCTCTCTTTTTTCTGTAAATAATTTGAAAATTCACTGTAGTGGTGTATAATATTAATGTATTAGTTTTCATACATTATTTATTAAAGGAGGTTGAATACATGAGTGATCTTGAACAAAAAAGCACTGCTGCAATGGATACAGACCAGCATGGACTTAAAAAACATGATGTGAAAGTATCCACAGTTGTGTTCATGATCTTTTGTCTCTGTGCCGCAGGTGCATACGGAATAGAAGAAATGATACCTGAATCGGGACCCGGACTTACGCTCATAATGCTCATCGTTCTGCCCTTCATATGGAGTACGCCCCTTGGGCTGGTTGCTTCGGAACTGGGTTCTGCAAGACCCCAGGAGGGCGGATACTATAAATGGGTGCAGGAGGCAATGGGTGAATACTGGGGTTTCCAGGCAGGCTGGTGGAGGACCATATCCATTTATATCGATAACACCCTTTATGTTATACTGGCCGGCGGATATATAGCCGGAACATGGGACATAGGTCCTGTGTGGGAAATGGTTATCAAAATCGCAATGATACTTATATTTACTTACATAAACATACGCGGTGTAAGGGATGTGGGTATAGTCAGCACCATCCTTTCCCTGCTGGTAATCGTGGCATTCTCCATGGTGGCCATATGTGGCTTCTTAAACTGGGAACAGAACCCATTCGAACCTATAACCGGAGACGGGGCATGGGGAACCATGGGATTCTCGGGAGTGGCATTTGCAGACTGGATATACTACATCGGAATGGGCATAGCCCTGGGAATGTGGATGTACGCCGGATATGAATCAATGTCAACTATCGCAGGAGAAGTCAAGAACCCGCAGGTAATCCCCAAGGCAACAATGATAACAGTTCCTTTGATAATGGCCGTATATATACTGCCTACCATGGGTGGTCTTGCCACGCTGACC
>Ga0123334_1005602_pt1 | contig 12056 bp, 8 predicted proteins | sample BiotimSIPDNA_FD_89706 | JGI IMG/M metagenome (GOLD analysis project Ga0123334, IMG submission 89706) | Anaerobic biogas reactor microbial communites from Washington, USA - Biogas_R1 time_0 SIP DNA | ecosystem: Engineered > Bioreactor > Anaerobic > Unclassified | place: Washington, USA | collected... | reverse complement strand
GAGAAAATACTCCTTCGGAACACCAATCCGCAAACCCCTGACATCCCTGCCTATTGACGCAGTATAATCGGGAACAGCACGTGCTGATGACGTTGAATCGTGAGGATCCTCACCGGAAATTACCTGCAGCAGTGATGCCGCTCCGTGAATATCACGGGCGAATGTTCCTACCTGATCAAGCGATGACGCATACGCGATAACACCGTAACGGGAAACACGTCCGTATGTGGGTTTTACACCCACAAGGTTACAGAATGATGCCGGTTGGCGAATCGAGCCACCGGTATCGGTGCCCAGAGAGAATGGACACTCCCCTGCCGCTACCGCAGCCGCAGAGCCACCCGATGATCCTCCGGGTGTTCGTGACAGATCCCAGGGATTATAAGTCTTTTTGTAACCGCTGTTTTCGCAGGATGATCCCATTGCGAATTCGTCAAGATTCAGTTTACTGATCAACACAGCGCCGGCACGTTCGAGTTTATCAATTACCGTAGCGTTATAAGGCGGAATATATCCTTCCAGGATTCTTGACCCTGCGGTAGTCTGTGTTCCTTTGGTACTGATCACATCCTTGATACCTACTGGTATGCCAAGCACCGGTGTTTTCTCACCACTGCTGATCCGCGCATCGGCAGCATCAGCAGCTTTGAGCGCCTTATCGTACATCGGTGTAAGTATCGCACCGATTTTGATATCAACTTTCTCGCTATGGTCAATAAATGCCTGTGTTAATTCCCTGCTTGATACCTGCTTTGATGCAAGCGCGTCCTGAAGTACCTTGACAGGTTGAACAACGATATTTTCTTTTGTCAATTGCATGCTCATATCATTAAATCACTTTCGGAATAACAAAGTAATCAAGTTTTGACATCGGTGCATTCGCAAGAACATCACCGGTAGTCAGACTGTCAGCAGGAGTATCCGCCCGGAGCGGTTTGTCAACATCGAAAGGATTACTTAAGGGTACAACATCCTTTGTGTCAAGTTCATTGAGTTTTTCAACGTAACTGATAATATCACTTAATTGACCGGCGACCTTTTCCTCTTCTTTTTCATCAAAAGAGAGACGTGCAAGATTCGCGATTTTTTTAATCATTTCAGGAGAGATCTGACTCATGTATGGATCCTGTTCAAGTTGATTATTCCAAAAATATCAGGTAATACGAAGGTAAAATACCTTATACAGCAGTAATCCGCAATTGAAAAGAAGGCTTTGGAGGAGACTATACTAACGTCCTGTTAGCGGGTACTACAATACTTCTTTATAAACAGCCATTGTGGCAGCGGCAATATTTTTGAGTTTAAACTGTTCGGCATGTACGAGTCCTGCATTGACCATATACTCGCAATAACCGCCATTATCCAGCAGATAGCGAATAGCATCACCAATCTGTTCGGGGTTTTGAGGATCGATATAGACTGTATACGGTCCTCCAGCTTCTTCAAAACAACCACCCTTTGTTGTAATCACAGGCGTATTCGAAACCATTGCCTCAAGAATCGGCATTCCGAACCCTTCATAGATTGACGGATACACAAAGAGCCGGGCCTGCTGATACAGCGCCGGAAGGTCCTCAAATGGAACATTGGTAAGAATATGTACATCCCTGATTCTGTTTTCGCTAATATATGCCCGCACCTCATCGAGATACGGCGTACTGCGGCCGACAATCACCAGTGGATAGCGTATCTTACGAATATGCATTGCTTTAATAACAGAGAGAATATTTTTCCGTTTTTCAATAGTACCAACATTCAAAATAAACTCGGCAGGAAGTTTATACTTTTGCAACATCTGCTGTTTCGCGTACAGAGTCACTGGATTCCAGTACACAGACGCGCAGGCAAGGTAGACTACCCGTATCTGTTCTTCATTGACATTGCAGGTAAGTACGAGGTCATCTTTGGTCTGTTTACTTATTGTAATTATCCGTGTTGCATTCGCAATAGCATTGCTGAGTTTCTTTTTGTAAACATTACGATCAATAGGTTTATACAGTTCAGGATAATGAATAAAGATAATATCACAAATTGATGCAATCGCGGGAACATCTGTTTTCTCTATACCAAACGGAATCTCATTACTGAGTCCATGAAAAATGTCAATCTTATCCTGTTTTACTTCCGATGGAATTCCATGGGTTCGCCAGAGTGACTGAAATTTCTTATAGAAAATAGTATTAGGCCCCTTAATCAGTACATTCTTTGCCGCTGTCTGATACCTGGCCCTGTGAGGTTTTGGTGTATAGAGGATGTAGGAGTTATGTGGAAAGTATGTCGATAGTCCGGCAATTGTTGACCGGCTGTAATTACCAAGCCCGGTATTATTGAAAAACGCCCGTTTTGCATCAAATCCGATTTTCATTCACTGAATATACGCGATAGACACTGTTTTAGCAAGGAATTGGATTGATATCTATAAAAAAACGGATGATACACACACTATGTATCACCCGTTTAATAATTTTTCAGACTATGTAATCAGTCAAGATAGAGTTCATCAACATTACTCTCGATCTTTGCCTTATTTCTATAGCTTTGAAACCAACCGTAATACAAACGCTGAATAGTTCTCATTTTCAGTTCTTCTTTAACAGTTTTAACACCATCAGAATTCCAGTCGATTTCAGGAGCCTTGTTTACATATATCAACTTTACAAGATAGTAGGTTCCGTCAAATTCAATTACATTTGAGATTTTATTCAAAGGTGTTACAAACGCGATAGCAGATACCTTTGTATCGTTTCCAATACCTGGCACATATCCATTAACAGAAATAGTATCTGTTACACCAGAAAACACCTTTGGATCAGAATCTTTAATTGCCACCAGTGATGATGTATCACTTAACTTCTGCTTGACACTATCCATGTATTCCTTTGCCATCTGTTTGCGGACAGAATCAATAATTGTTGTCCTGATTCTTTCCTTGACAGATTCAAATGGAGCAATCCCTTTTTTGGTAGTTTCTTTAACAGCAACAACATAATATGCATCATTATTTTCAAGTCGTTCTACAGTATATTTCCTGTCACTGCTGCCAAATGCAAGTTGTCCCGCACCTGACAAGTACCCTATCTTTGGAATCAATGCTCCTTTTGCATAAAAACCGGTAGAATCGAACTCAACACCAGGAAAGTTTTTAATCGCAAGAGGAAGTTTATTCTTCTCGTCAACAAGTGCCACAAGACTATCTGCCCTGTCAGAGAGCATTTCGAAGGTTTCTGCTGATGGTGCAAGTTTTTTCAGAATATGACGTGCCTTTACCCTGGCAGTGGAATCCTTACCCGTTTTCCCCTCTACGTAAATTATATGATATCCGTACTGAGTTCTGACCGGATTGGACACTTTACCACTGTCCGTACCAAAGGCTGCAATTTCAAACGGAAGAACCATCTGACCACGGCCAAAAAATCCAAGATCTCCACCATTCGGAGCACTTCCTTCATCATCAGACTCCAACCTTGCCTCATTCGTAAAAGCTTCACCTGGATTTGTTGACTGTTCAACACGTGTTCTGATTTCATTCAACTGATTTACCAGTTCTCTTTCATCTGCAGCAGTGGCAACCTTCGGGAATTTTGCGAAATAAAGATTTGCCTGAGCTTCTGACTTGAACGAATCAGGATTGGCCTTATAGTACTTTAACAATTCTTCATCGCTTGTCTTATTAGTGTCGACATCAAGAGCATACAGATTTACTCTTGCATACTCGTACTTAACCTTACTGTTTGTCATGGTAGCTTCCCAGGCTATTTCTGCTTTTGACGGAATAGCGCCGGCATTGAGTATTTTTTCGAGTTTTTGTGCAGGAACAGCACTCTCACGAGCATAACTCTCTACACTTGTCAACCATGGATAATGATCGTAATTTGCCGGATCGTTAAGAAAATTTACGTATTTGCTGGTATCAAACACACCATTTGTCTGAAAAATCGAAGCCGTATCAACACCCGGAATCGGGTTTCTCTTTATGTATTCGAACACTTCATCTGCGGATGCGCTTATTTTCATTTTATTAAGAATTTCCTGAGTCAGAATGGACTGAACCTGCTGTTCCCATACCTGACGTGGTACCATTTGATATTGTGCCTGCGGAACCTCACCACCACCACGCTGCTCCTGAAGTCTCTGACGTTCAACATTAACATGCTGATCAAATCTGCTCAGTGGAATCTCTTTGCCATTTATAGAACCAGCCGTTGAGTACTTGTTTTTGGGTCCACCGGCATTCATACCCCAGTTAAAAAATATGGTTCCTATCACAAAAGTGACAAGAATGACTATCATTATTGTGGGAGCCATTTCCCGCATTTTCTTGATCATAAGATCTCCTATGATTGTGCGTATACAATGAAATTAATTTTCGTACTTATCAGCGGGTAACTGAGTCTTTACCTGAGGAACTACTGAATATGTAACCACGTAGCCTGAGATTTAAAATCAAACCCTGATATCACCCTGTTACTACCAAACCGATAAAAAGCTACTTTGCCTGCTTTTCTTTTTTGCCATCTTTTACGGTTTTTTCTATTTTTTCAATTTTGTCAACTTTTTCTTTTTTTTCAGCATTTTCCGTTTTTTCAACTTTTTTAGGTATCAATAATGAACTATAAACATCCTTATTTGATATCAACGAAACAGCAGCCTTCAGTTGCGTATCATCTGCGAGCTTTGAACGGAAGTATATTTCGTGATCCTGACCATACTCACGATACAATATCGCATCACGCAGAAGCTTCCTTATCTCTTTATCATTACTTGCAACCGCACGCTTGCTCTCTTCCACAAGCACAGAATCAACCCGCTGAACCATTACTTTCATTTCAGCAAGCTCGGCATCTTCAAACTTCGGCAGTTCAGGATAAAGAACAACCTTTTTCCCGAGAGAATCAACTGTATCTTTCAACCCGGCACTTTTCTTGAACTCCTCAAACCGCATCTGTGCAACACTCTGGAATGTAAACTTTGTTGAATCAAGAAATTTGAAGAAACCTTTGATTGTTGCAGCATCAGGCATATAATCCTTATCAATTTTAACGTTGCGTTTTTTAAGCTGAGGATAGATGCTGTTAGCAAACTGGAAAAACACATCCTTCACAAGCAACGCACGAACCGGCAAAGCAGGAATATCAATTTTAACAACAGTATCCGGAATTATGCCTCCGCTGCCATACACGAGACGTCCGGTTCTCTTGGTCTTGTAAACAGTTGTATCAATCTTTGATTTGCGGGTTTCGGAACTGTCCGCATTAGCAGTACTTCCTTCTGAACTACCAGCCTCATCCACGTCATCACCATTACCACGAATAGAATTCTCTGGCCTGTTTATACAACGGCCTGACGGTGTGTAGTAAAAAGCAGTTGTCAATTTGATTGTATGCGTCGGATCAAGCGGCAACAGTGTCTGAACCGATCCCTTACCAAATGTTGTATCACCAACCACTATTCCCCGATCCCAATCCTGAATTGCACCACTTACAATTTCTGATGCACTCGCGCTTGCATAGTTTACAAGCACTGCAAGAGGCATTTCGGGTGGAACAATCGGCTGTGATGATGAATACGATTCTTTATTTTGTCCGCTAACCCGTCCTTTAGTAGAAACAATCAGCGATTTCTTTGGAAGAAACTTCTCTGACACTTCAATAGCCTGAGGCAGCAAACCACCAGGATTATGACGCAGATCAAAGACTAATCCTTTTATACCTTTTTTCAATAATTCTTTGATTGCCTTCTCCACTTCCGCACCAGCATCTTCGGAGAATGTTGTGAGCTGGACATAACCGATACTATCTGATATCACACCGGAAAACGGTACCGATTTAATGTGTATAATTTCACGGCTTATTGTATAATCAACATCTTTCATCTCACCGCTGCGACGAATAGTGATCGTTACTTTCGTACCAGGCTCACCACGCAATTTGCCGACTGCATTATCAATAGTGATACCGGCAGTCGATTTCCCATCAATTTTAAGTATCTGGTCACCGGATTGAATTCCAGCGCGTGATGCCGGAGTTCCTGCAATCGGGGTCATTACCGTTAACACTTTATCACGAATAGAGATCTGAATACCAAGCCCACCGAATTTTCCCTCAGTGTGAATCTTAAGTTCCTGATATTCCTTCTCTTCAAAGTAGGTCGTATGAGGATCAAGGATATGTGTCATCCCTTTGATTGCGTTGTCAATAAGATCTTTTGACGAGACCTCCTCAACGTAGTTCTGATGAATCTTAGATGCAACATTGTCAAGACGAACAATGTCTTTGTAGAAGCTGTCACTGTCAGCCCTGGTCGCATCAACCATTAGCCCCATCACAACAACGACAAGTATCACGACACCAACAAGAGGAATTTTCCCGAAAGAACTCTTTTTGTCTTTTTGAATTTCCATTCACACACCTGGTTATTTGATTATTGACTACAATAATTAAGTACTGATTAAAAGCATTCTCCCTAAACAAAGCAATACCTGCCCTATAGTTTATAGAGAACTTGAAAATATATCACGTATCAACAGGTTTTCCTGTTTTTTCTTTATTTTATATGTTTTTGTATCAAATTTATCACTTCTTCAGAAATCTGCTCAATACTTTGCTCTGCATTTATAAGTTTGATCCGTTCAGGCGAACTTTTTGCCATGTTCAGAAATCCATCCCGTATCTTTTGAAAAAACTCTGCACTGTTTTGTTCAAGACGGTCCTTTGCCTTGTTTATTTTTGCCATCCTTACTGCCGAAGTTTCAACACTTAAATCGAAAATAAAGGTCAGATCTGGATTCAAGCCCCCCGTTGCATAGGTATTGACCGTCTTGAGAACGTCCAGAGGAATTCCCCGCCCATATCCCTGATATCCGAATGTTGCCTCTTGAAAACGATCGCAGAGAACGATTTTTCCACTCGCCACCTCAGGAATAATTTTTTCACGGACATGCTGCGCCCTTGCTGCACAATAAAGCAGTATCTCGCATTCGTTGACCATCTCGCTATTGTCAGGCGACAGGAGAATCTCACGAATTTTCTCTGATATTAATGTACCCCCCGGTTCACGGGTAACAACGACATCAAACCCTTTTTCTGCCAATAGTTTCGAAGTCAAAGCGAGCTGCGTACTCTTCCCGCACCCGTCAATGCCCTCGAATGTTATAAATTTTCCCTGCATCAGATCTTACGCTCCATGACATTTCTTGAATTTCTTGCCACTACCACATGGACAGGGATCATTACGCCCGACTTCAAATGCATTACGAACAACAGGTTGCCTTGGTGGCTGCGGCCCATTGCGATTGGTCATCTGCTGCTGAGGTGCACTGTTGTATGAATGTTGCTGTACCGGTGCAGCCTGCTGAGCGGCAGGTTCCTGAGAGGATTGTCCACCAGCCTGTGTAAAAACGTTAAAATTTCCATGAAGCGTCTGTGATGGCTGCGGTACCGGAGCAGAACGCTGTTCAACACGCTCAAGTCTGAAGATGAAGCTTGTTACTTCTTTTGAGATCATCGTCCGCAGCTCTTCAAACATATGCAAACCTTCACGCTGATACTCAAAAAGAGGGTTTTTCTGACCGAACGAACGATACTGCACACCGCTCTTCAGATGATCCATCTCGTAAAGGTGATCTTTCCAGAGGTTATCAATAACCATCAGGAATACATGGCGCTCAAACTGACGCATCAACTGTGATGTAAACCTGTGTTCCTTGTCGTTATACTTATCCTTGACAAGTTTCCATACATCATCAAAAAGCTGCTGCTGCGTCTTTGTTGTCAATTCATCATCACTGATTTTATACGAGACCCCAAACATTGTTTGAATATCACCATACAATGCCTGAAGTGCCCAGTTTTCAGCATACTTGCCGTTGCTGGTATGCAGTACGATCATATCATCAAGCGTTGATGCCACCTGGTCAAGAATTTCCTCTTTCAGATCTTCTCCTCTGAGAATTCTCTGACGTAAACCATAAATCTCTTTACGCTGAAGATTCATGACATCATCGTAATCCTTAAGATGCTTACGAATTTCAAAGTTTCTTCCCTCAACACGCTTCTGAGCGTTTCCGATTGCGCTGCTGACAAATGGATGTGAAATAACTTCACCATCCTCGGCACCCAGCCTGTCCATAATATTAGCAATGCGTTCAGAACCGAAAATTCTCATCAGGTCATCATCAAGCGAAAGGTAAAACTTAGTTGATCCGGGGTCACCCTGACGTCCTGCACGACCTCTGAGCTGATTATCAATACGGCATGACTCGTGTCGTTCCGTTCCCAGAATATGCAGACCACCTAGTTCCTTTACTTTTAAATGTTCCTCTTTTGTCTGTTCATAGAACTTTGCGAATTTGACACGTTTTTCCTCCTGAGTCATTGATTCAGGATCGATCCCCTGTTTGATAAGCTCGTTATTAGCCATAATCTCAAAGTTACCGCCAAGCACGATATCTGTTCCACGACCGGCCATATTGGTCGCAATCGTAACTGCACCGAGCTTACCGGCCTGCGCAACAATTGTCGCTTCCTTTGCATGCTGCTTTGCATTCAAAACCTCATGTTCAACGCCCGCACGCTGCAACAGTTTACTTAACAATTCAGATTTTTCAATTGATGTCGTTCCGACAAGCACCGGTCGCCCGATTTCCTTCATCGCCTTGATATCCTTTACAACCGCATTATATTTTTCTCTATGCGTCTTGTAGATTTCATCATTAAAATCATTACGTTTGAGACCACGGTTAGTAGGAATTGTTACCACATCAAGCTTATAGATTTCATGGAATTCAGCCGCTTCAGTAACAGCCGTACCAGTCATACCTGCAACTTTTGCGTACATCTTGAAAAAATTCTGGAACGTAATCGTTGCAAGCGTCTGGCTTTCACCGGCGATCTTTACACCTTCCTTCGCCTCAAGTGCCTGATGCAACCCTTCGCTGTAGCGGCGTCCGTGAAGAATACGGCCGGTAAATTCATCAACGATAAGAATCTGTCCATCCTGTACCACATAGTCGACATCAATTTCAAACAGTGAATATGCCCTTAAAAGCTGACTTACAGAATGGATACGTTCGGAATGCGTTGCATATTCACGATGAATCTGCTCTTTAAGCACTGCTTTATCTTCAATGGAGAGGGATTCATCCTTGTCAATTTTACCAATTTCTTCAGCAAGATCCGGAACAACAAAAAAGTTCTGATTTGAACCGCCGACAAGATTACGACCTTTGTCTGTTAGCTCTGCACTGTGACCGGATTCATCTATTGTGTAGTACAACTCCTCGTCAAGCTCGTGAGTTTTTTTGTCACGATGATAATCTGTTTCAACCACTTTGACAAGTTTCGCAATTCCCTGCTCTTTTAACATTTTAATAAGCTTTTTATTTTTTGGAGATCCGCGTTTTGCAATCAGGAGGCGCTTTCCGGCCTCATAATCCTTGCCTCCCTGTTGCAACAGCCCTTCCGCCTCTGCAACAATATCCTGAACAAGTGTCATTTGTGCATTTACAACCTTTGAAACCTGTGGTTTCAACTCCTCATATTCCTTATTGGAACGTGCGACCTGACCGGAAATAATAAGCGGCGTTCTCGCCTCGTCAACAAGAATATTATCCACTTCGTCAATGATAGCGAAATTCAGTTCACGCTGTACACATTGCTCCGGTGATGTCGCCATGTTGTCACGCAAGTAGTCGAACCCGTACTCGTTATTGGTTCCATAGGTAATATCACAGCGATACGCTTCAGCACGTTCAGGCCCGTGTGGTTCCGTTGTATCAAGACACCCGACTGTAAGTCCGAGGAATCTGAAGATTCTCCCCATCCACTCACTATCGCGTTTTGCAAGGTAGTCGTTGACAGTAATAACATGTACACCTTTGCCGCCAAGTGCATTAAGGTAGGCAGCCATTGCAGCAACCTGTGTCTTACCCTCACCGGTTTTCATCTCGGAGATTTTTCCCTGATGCAGTGTAATCGCGCCCATCACCTGAACATCAAAGTGGGCCATAAATGGTATCTCACCCAAAACCGGGTCGGTAACCATTCTTCTCTCACCAAGTACCCTGTGCGTAGCTTCCCGAACAACAGCAAACGCCTCCGGCAGGAGGTCATCAAGCGTCTCACCAGCAGCAAGGCGTTCCCTGAATTCACCGGTTTTTGCTTTTAACTCATCATCAGATAGTTTGCTAATTGTCTCTTTGAGACCATTGACTCTCGCAAGTATTGGACGAATTTTTTTAACATCCCTGTCCTGTTTTGATCCAAAAAGAAAACCAAGAAATTTTAGTAGTGTCATTGTTCAGAAACCTTTTTTATGTGAAATTCCCTGATTCGCACTTTTTTCAGAGTCTTTCGTTCAAATATACTATTCATTTCCGTTTTAAAATCTTCCGCAAGCTGTTCCTTCTTTAACGATGCTAACGGTTTGTCCTGCAAAACATTAAGCGCAATCACCCTGAGCGCATCACGATTAATATGTAAATCACTCCTGTCCACCGAATCAGTGTAAAATAGCTCAAGCGCCAGTGAAATAATAAGATCTTTTCGATCTATTACACGACTTTGTACATTTGTGAGTAAAAAAACTTGTTCTTTTAGAAGATTTTTTGCCTGGTCTGCGGATTTTTTATCACTGGAAGCAACAGATGCAGTATCCTGAGCATCAAACTGCTTTGGAATGCGTTCATCAGTTGATTGTTCTCCTGAAACCAATTTAGATTCAACCGTTGAAAGCATTGTCGCTTTTTTATCTGCCGGTTCTTTATGATTGTCATTCGATTCAATCAGATTATCATCTGCGTGTGAATGTGCAGACATTTTTTCCTGAGATAGATTCTTTTGAATTTTATCTGATGTATCTTTTTGATTTTCAGTAGATTGACCATCCAATTCGGTATCATCTGATACAATACTATCCATCATGACCGATAACTCAGATTCATCAAAAGAAAATGATGTATTGTCAGACGTATTCGTGTTTTCTGATTTCCCGGAAATCAGATCATTATTATTCAAAACGATAACTGCCGCAACTACCGCAACAGCTATTACACTGATAGTAGTAACTTTCGCGTGACGAGTGCGGGATTTTTGCACCTTTTCCCATGATGCCTGATTCATGCAATAACCTTAACATATCATTACGTAATACCGGCCCACTACATTACAAAATATGAATACCGATAACCAACAGAGTATAAATTACAATTTGGACTTACTGTCATCAAGCGCACACGTTAAAGGAATCCCCTTTGAAAATTTATCAACAATATCCGGAAACATAGCCTGAACCTCCGGTTCTCCCCTTAAAAACTGTAACCCAACCCTGTATTTTTGTCCACACTCATTTGAATAAATGACTCGTACCCGGACACATTTATCGTTGATATATAAATTCAGTTCACTATCTTTTTTACGGGGTGCAGACAGAAGCAGCGCCATTCCTGAAGTACTCATGTCGAATACAGTACCCGGCTCACCACTGCTGAGGTTCTCTATTCTCTCACCATCACGCTCTTTCATATTGCCTCCGTGAAAAAATACCGGTCATCATTTTTTGCTACCTCTAATGGCAAATTTATTGCTGGCATTCGTTCCCTGCAGGTGATTACATTCCTATCGTTTACCCAATTAAATTCTATCGTTTTCAATCGGCGTTTTCAATCGGCGTTTTTTTAATCGGCGTTTTTTAATCGGCGTTTTTTAATTGCGTTTTTTAATTGCGTTTTTTAATACGTGCGGGCGAATAATGATTCGCCCCTACGATTGGCCTTCGAATACGAATGGGTACACAACCTCGACTGGTGTACCGTCGCTAACCACAGGAAATTGCCATCGCCTGATATACCTGAGAATTGTTTCGTCAAATTCAGGGTTGTTAATTGTCGTTTTGACAACAGATACATTTGAAACTGCTCCGGATGGCAATATTGTGAACTTAATCGTCAGGCGTCCGCTCAATGCCGGATCACGTTTCAACCAGTCTTCATAAACGCGCTTTAAACGCTGGGTCTCGCGCTGTACAACCCTTAAAATGGCAGCCTGACTTCTGTCTGCATG